>Ga0326728_10018264_pt1 | contig 13858 bp, 13 predicted proteins | sample MB3enrmetagenome_FD_207602 | JGI IMG/M metagenome (GOLD analysis project Ga0326728, IMG submission 207602) | Lab enriched peat soil microbial communities from McLean, Ithaca, NY, United States - MB31MN | ecosystem: Environmental > Terrestrial > Soil > Wetlands > Peat | place: USA: New York... | reverse complement strand
CGTTGACCTGGAGGTCGTCGAAACGGAGCCGGGCTTGAAGTCGGCAACTGCTTCCAGCGTCTCAAAACCGGCCAAGCTTGAGACGGGGCTTGTAGTACAGGTGCCGGCCTTCATCAACGCGGGCGAAAAGATCCGCGTTGACACGAGCGAGGGCGCGTATCTGAGCCGCGCATAGAGATTTTACAGACGGCTACCACCAGGAGGTCCCATGCCGGTCCCAGCAGTCATTGCTTCCTCCGCCGAAAACTATCGCTTCAACTCGCGCTTTCTGAAGCAGACCGTCAGCGACCTCTCGCCGGACGAGTGGCTCAAGCGCCCCGGCGACACTACGAATCACATCGCATGGATCGTCGGGCACATGGCGTTCAGCCGCAGCCGGCTACTGCACTTCATGGGAACTGAGTGGTCGCAGCCAGCGCTTGCGATCTTCGATCGGGGCGCGAAGCTACTCGAGAATTCCGCCTACCCTTCACCTGAATCGCTGCTCAGTGCCTGGAGCGAGGCCGATCATACCATGGCCACCGCGTTTGAAAGCGTCACGGAGGATTTTCTGGCTCAGTCTGCGACCAAGGGCCCTCCCAGCCTCGATGGCAAGATAAGCGGGATCGTCAACTTCATGGCCATCCACGAAACTTACCACCTTGGCCAGGCTTCCTATCTCCGCAGTTGGCTGGGTCACAAAGGCCTGATGGGATAGCCGCGTACTGTCGCGCCCCTGGTTACGCATTTCGATTGGCCGCGATTTTTGATGCAAGAAAGGCCTTGGAATGCGTTCCGAGGTTAGCCGGCGCGCGGAAGCACAAATATCACAGCGCGTCAAACTGGGAGGCTCGCATGAAGTCGCTGCTTTGCACATGTTTGGCCTTATTCGCAGGACATGCGGTTTTTGCCGCGCCGACGTCCTCTAACGCCGCCGACCAGGCCGAAGCGGTGAACGGCAGCAATGCCTTCGCGGTCGATCTTTACGCGCAACTTTCGAAACAACCGGGCAATCTTTTCTTTTCGCCGGAGAGCATCTCCACCGCGTTTGGAATGGCCTACGCCGGCGCGCGCGGCGAAACGGCTACGGAGATGCAACATGTTTTCCACTTCACGCTACCGCCCGATAGGCTGCATCCCGCAATGGGCGCTCTGCTCGCCGCGATGAACGCCCAGCACAAGGGATACGAGCTGAACGTGGCCGACGCACTGTGGGCGCAGCAGGACGCGAGTTTCGAAGAGAGCTACCTCAAACTTGTGCAATCCGATTACGGCGCAGGCTTTCACCGAATCAACTTCAAGATTTCGCCCGACAGCGTGCGCGCGACCATCAACGCGTGGGTTGAAAAACAGACCAACGACAAGATCAAGGACTTGCTGGGCCCCGGAGTGCTCAACTCATCGACGCGCCTGGTGCTGACCAACGCCATCTACTTCAAGGGCGACTGGCAGGAGCCATTCGACACCGGAGCCACCCAAAAGGAAGAGTTTCATCTCTCAACAACCCAGTGGGTGATGGCACCCATGATGCATCGCACAGGGAGTTACAGCTACTACGATGGCGGGACGTTTCAGGCGCTGGAGTTGCCCTACGCCGGCAACGAGATCTCGATGGTCGTTCTGCTGCCGAAGCAAACCGATGGCCTGGCGGTGCTCGAGCAGTCGTTTGCTTCAGGGGTTGCAGGTGGATGGATCCAGAAACTGGAACCCGTGGACAAGGTGATTTTGACCCTGCCACGATTTACGATGACACAGCAGTTTGAACTGAGCAGCGCTCTCAGCGCGATGGGCATGGCTCAAGCCTTCGGCAGCTCGGCAGATTTCTCGGGCATGACTGGCAAGCCGGACTTCAGTATTTCGGCAGCCATCCACAAAGCCTACATCGATGTGAACGAGAAGGGTACGGAAGCCGCGGCGGCGACATCGATCGTGATGCGGTCGACTGCGATGCGCCAGGAGTTCCCCGCGCCTCCGCCAATCGTCTTCCGCGCCGATCATCCATTCCTGTTCATCCTGCTCGACACGCGATCGGGAAGCATGCTCTTCCTTGGCCGCGTCGCCGACCCGACAAAATAGAGCCACCGCAGTAGACACGATGGTTCCAGTTGATTCGAAAAACTCCGAAGGCTATTTTCCGTCAGGGAGCTTGACGAGGCGCGCTTCAAGCAAGGCATCAATGACCTTCAGCGCTTCAAGCGCCGACTCAGCGACCGGCTCGTCAACCTGAACAACGGCCAGCGCTTTGACAAGTTCCCCGGCGCGATGCGTCCCCATCCGCTCTCGTCCCAGCGCGAAGTTGGCAATGTTTACTCCCTGCTCGCCCAGGATGGTTCCGATGCGCCCGATGACACCGGGCACGTCGAGGTTGCGGCAGACGACCAGGGTTCCCTCGAGCGGAGCTTCGACGTCGATGCCGTCGAAAGCCAGCAGGCGCGGTTGCTCACCGTGAATCACCGTGGCGCTGGCACGGCTCTCACCTTGCGCAGTGTGCAGGACCAGAGTCAGCACCGTGGCCGCGCCACCGCGGTGGCTCTCTTCTTTTTCCTCGTGCACTCGAATGCCGCGCTCCGCCGCGACGGCTGCAGAGTTGATCCGGTTCACATTTTCAGAGCCTTGCAGCAAGCCCGCGATCGCCGCATTCCGTACCAGTTCGGTTTTGGCTTCGGTGAGCGTTCCACCGTAAACGATGTGGATCGAGTCAATGCCGGATTTGCCGCCACCTTTGCCCGCCTGGGCAAGAAACGATCCCAGCCGCCCGGCGAGGTCGATGTAAGGAGCGAGTTGAACGTACTCCTCGCGGCTGAGCGACGGAACGTTGACGGCGTTCTGCACTACGCCCAGTTTCAGGTACTCGCAGACCTGATGCGCAATTTGGATGCCGACGGCCTCCTGCGCTTCAGCCGTGGATCCTGCGACGTGTGGCGAGAGAATCGCGTTTTCGAGGCCGAGATAAGGCGAATCCTTGGGCGGCTCGACGGCGAAAACATCCAGGGCCGCTCCCGCAACCTGCCCGCTTTTAAGCGCCGCAGCCAGATCGGCATCGCAAACCAGCTCACCGCGCGCGCAATTGACGATGCGGACGCCCCTCTTCATCGTTGCTATGGTCCTGGCATTGATGATGCCTTGCGTCTGCGGCGTAAGGCCCACATGGAGCGTAAGGTAGTCGGAGTTCGCAAGCAGCTCCTCGACCGGAACGAGTGCGATTCCATTCTCGCGCGCCAGGAACGGGGAGACAAAAGGATCGGTTCCCTTGATTTCCATGCCGAAGACGCGCGCGCGCTTGGCCACTTCAAGACCGATACGGCCCAGTCCCAGAATGCCCAGCGTTTTACCTCGTAATTCGGTGCCCTGCAGATTCTTTTTCTCCCACTTGCCGGCGTGCATCGTGGCATTGGCCGCAGGCACTTTTCGCGCCAGAGCGATCATGAGGCCGATCGTCAGTTCGGCGACGGCCACGGCGTTGGCTCCCGGCGTATTCATTACGACGATGCCGCGGCGCGTCGCAGCTTCAGCGTCGATATTGTCAACACCGACGCCGGCGCGGCCAATGACGCGCAGTTTGGGCGCGTGCTCCAGCAGCGAATCGTCGACCTGAACAGCACTACGGACCACGAGCGCATCAGCATCGGCCAGCGCTGCGGGCAGACCGTCAGGTAACCGATCGTGTGTCTTCACTTCCCATCCCGGCTCGCCCGCAAAGACGGCGAGAGTGGCTGGAGAAACCTTTTCCGCCAGTACGATCTTCATGGCTGCTCCCTTGTCCGCCGCGGCGGACGCGCTCGTGTACTCATCAAAGCGGATGCCCTGCTGCTCGCAGAGCAGGTCGAACATGCGCAACACCGCCGCGTGCGGCTTGCCTTCGCCGCGCTCGTATTTGGTGAGCGAGTTGGGATGCACCCCCAGCCGCTCCGCCATTTCGTATTGGTAGAGATCGAGCTGCTTCCGTGCGATGAGCAGCTTTTCTCCGAAGGTCAGATCTGGCATAAATGCAGTTCTCAGTTCGCAGTTCTTAGTTCGCAGTCGTCAGCGATCATTGGTCTCTGGTCAGGAGTGGCTGACCACTGATCACTGTCCACTGCTCACTGCTTTTGCATACACTTCCTGCGCCGCGGCGACGGCCTGGCCGAACTTCACAGGCAGCCCGAGGTTGTCCTTGGCGATATGCTCCATGGCGCCAAGCAACGCGATGGTATCGAGATAGTCGAAAAAGCCGAGGTGCGCGACGCGAAAGATCTTGCCCTGCATCTCGCCCTGGCCGTTGGCTGCTACCAGCGCGAACTTCGCCTTGAGCGCCTTGACCACTACGCCCGAGTCCATCCCTTCAGGCACTGCGACGGCCGTGGCTGCGGCAGCCGGTGATGTGGGCGCAAAGAGCGTGAAGCCGAGAGCTACGAGACCGGCGCGAGTGGCCGCAGCATTCACTTGCGCGTTGTCGATCAATGCGATGCGGCCTTTTTCAAGATCGCCGCCTGCCTGCCCCGCGATGTAATCGAGCGCAGCGCCTAGCGCGGCAACCAGCGCAACCGCCGGGGTGTAGGCGCTTTCGCCCTTGACAGCGTTCTTGCGCTCCTTGCGCAGATCAAAGTAGTAGCGCGGATTCCTGGTGGTCTCCATGGCCGCCCACGCGCGGTCACTCACGCTCAAATAAGCCAAGCCGGGAGGAATCATGACGGCCTTTTGCGAGCCGCCGATGAGCACGTCGATGCCCCACCCGTCGACGTCGAAGTGCGTGGTGCCGAGGCCGGTGATGCCGTCGACCACGAGCAGCGTGTTCGGCGCAACTTCATCGCGCAGCTTCGCAATGGCCTCAACGTCGTGACGAACGGCTGTCGAGGTCTCGGTGGCCTGCATGTAAATCACTTTGTGCTCGGGCTTGAGCGCGGCGCGTACCGCAGTCAACACAAGGGTCTGCCCATAGGGGGCGGTTACCACATCCGGCTCGCAGCCGAAAGCCTTTGCCAGCCCCGTCCAGCGCTCACCGAATTTGCCGGCGGTGAGCACCAGAACTTTATCGCCAGGCGAAGTGAGATTCGAGACCGAAGCCTCCATGGCGCCGGTGCCGGAACAGGCGAGGAGCAGCACGTCGTTCTTGGTGCCGACAAAGACCTTCAGCTGCGCGAGCACCTTCTGGAACAGGGCGCGAAACTCGGCTGTGCGGTGGTGCATGTCGGCTGCGGCCATTGCGAATTGAGCCGCGGGAAGAAGGGGCGTTGGGCCGGGGGTATAAAGCCGAGTCTTACGGATCATTTTTCCCTCGCTTTTGGACTGGCAATTGAGGTGGGCCAGCAATCACATAATACACACATTTGTGGTTTTTGTGGTTCCTAAGTTGTGGAAATCACCTAGCGGGGCAAAAAAGATGGCCGGATCTCAAGTCCGGCCATCTTTTGCTGCTATCTCTCAGGTTTTCGGGTTAGCGACGTCCACCGCCGCCGGCGAATCCGCCGCCACCGTGGAAGCCTCCGCCACCAAATCCGCCGTGGAAACCGCCGCCATGGAAACCGCCGCCCGAGACCTCCTGCCCTCCTCGGAATCCGTGACCGCCATAGTAGCCGCGTCCTCCATGGAATCCGCGGCCATAAAACCCCCAACCGCCGTAAAAGCCGCCCCACGGATAGAAGCCCCAACCGAACGGGCTGAAGAACGGGTCCCAACCAAGGTAGGTGTAGTCCCACATGTACGGATCCCAATACCACCCCGGGTTGAATCCCGGCCCATAGGCGTATTCGCTCGCGATCTGGTTGTTGGCTTCGGCCAGATATTGTGAGCGCAGGCTGCTCCAGTTATAGAGGTCGTCGTGGGTGGGGTGGGCATTGAAGTCCGCGGTTTTTTCGTGCGCGGCGTCTGTCACGAGCGCCAGTTCATGGTGATCCTTCACGGTCTCCCACTTGTCGTTGGCCAACTGCACCTCGGCGCGGCCATCGAAGACCATCGCTTCAGGTTGGTTGGCGTCGAACTCGTAGTAGCCGGTTTTCATCAGCTGCGTGGTCACGCCGCCGTCAACAATCTGGATCATGTTCTGCGGAAAAATCTGATCCACTTCCACCGCGGCGCGGCCTTTCTCGAGCTCAACCTGGGTTTGCGTCAGATCGGGCGAGATCATCTTCACCTCGCTCTGGTCGTCGACGCGCAGAAAAATGCCAGGCGTGAGCAGAATTTCAGCTTTGCCTGCGCCCGTGGTGAGTTCGTCGCCAGGATTGAGCGCAATGCTTCCCACGCTGCGATTGTTTATCGGTCGTCCGTCAATAAACGCCGCGCCCTCGATGTAGTTCACCGTGCCTGGGCGCGCAGGCTCGGCGGGTGCAGAGGGGTTCTGAGCATCGGCGCCAAACGCCGGCAACGCGAATATTCCCAAGCCTGCAACCGCGATCATCATCCTCCAGTGCTTCATGCTTTTTCACCTCTCACACCCGTATAAATGCAGCCACAATACAAATGTTTCGGATGAGCGGGTAAATCGATTTCGCGATGCAAAATCGAAAATCTCAAGAGCTGCATCCTTTGCGCGGCTCGCACATCGCATCCCCAAGCATACCCACGAAGATGGAATTCAAAGCTCACGATCGCTCGTGGACCGGCTGCACCCGGATCCGCGAAGATTCAGGCTGCCCGGTCAATTAGAATTTGGAATTGAGGACGAAAGAATGACCGACGCAGGCGAGCTCGAAGCTCTTGTCAGCCAGCAGATTGTCACCGCCATGAAGGCGCACGACGCCGAGCGCACGGGCACGCTGCGGCTGATCAAGAACGCGCTGAAGAACAAAGCGATTGAAAAGCGTGCTGCGCTGACGCAGGCCGAAAGCGAGCAGGCGCTGGCCACCATGATCAAGCAGCGGCGCGACTCGATCGATCAATTTGCCAAGGGCAACCGGCCCGACCTGGTCGCCAAGGAACAGGCGGAAATCGTGGTCATCGAGGAGTTTCTGCCCAAGGCGCTGGATGAGGCGGGACTGGCGAGGCTGGTGGCGGAGGCGATTGGCGAGCTGACAGGGACGCTGGGGCACAAACCGACGGTGAAGGAAATGGGCCCTGCGATGAAGACCGTTCAAGCCAAGCTGCAGGCGGCGAGTTTGCGCGCCGATGGGCGGCTGGTGAGCGAGTTGGTAAAGAAAGAGTTAGCCGGCTAACCTGCCGGACACGGCGGCGAACTCGCGCCCGCGAAAATCTCTGTCGCCGCCGGAAGGCTATTCGCCCCTCCGGCGAAACTAATCCCCTCATTTAGGGTTCATTGTGTAAGCCCTTCCCCCGGGCTGCCGGATTCCGTTTGTTTGGATGAATGGGATCCGGCATTTACATGGGCTCGGAATGGACTGAGAGGGACCATGACTCCCGAAACGAATCTGCGTGTTTTATCCCCAGCGTCGGTTTCTCCGCAACTGAACCAGTCACCCAGCCAGTCGATTCTCGACGAATCGTTCGCGCGACAAAGAACAAGCGCTCTGGGGTTGATTCCCTGCGCAGCGCTTGCCGTTGCCGCGCTCGCATTTGCGGCGAACGCGGCCGCGCAACAGCCGGACCCCGGAGCGCCATACGACAACCCTCCCCAAGCCGGCCAGTACGCGCCGCAATACCCGGCTCCCCAGCAACCCTATGCGCAACAGCCTTATGCCGACCAGCAGCCGAACAACGCGCAGAGGCCGGCGAATCCACAAGGTGATCAGGGCCAGTCGCCCGTTCAATCCCTCAGTGCCCAGGATCTCGAACAACTACTCGCGCCGATCGCGCTTTATCCTGACTCGTTGCTCGCACAGATTCTTGCCGCGTCAACCTATCCGGCCGAAGTTGCGATCGCCGACCAATGGGTCGACCAGATGCGCGCGTCAGGCTACGGCTCACCCGATCAGATTGCCGCGGGCGCCAACGCACAGACGAACTGGGATCCAAGTGTCAAGGCACTCACGGCGTTTCCAGATGTGCTCGACATGATGAACCACGACCTGGAGTGGACCACAAACCTGGGGAATGCTTATTACAACCAGCCGCAGGATGTGATGCAGACCGTGCAGGTGCTACGCGACCGCGCCGAGCAAGCCGGCAATTTGCAATCGACTCCGCAGGAAGAAGTGCAGAACGACCAGGGCTACATCGATCTCGCTCCGACGAATCCGCAGGTGGTTTATGTGCCCACCTACGATCCGTGGAGCGTTTATGGTCAGCCCATTCCGCCGTATCCGGGCTTCTCGCTGTTCGGCGCCCTCGGCGATTTCTTCGACGGTGCTCCTATTCAGTACGGACTCAGCTTCGCTCTGGGAGCCTTCGATCGCATGCCGTTTGGGTGGCTGGCGTGGGGCCTCGACTGGCTCGGGCACGCAATTCTCTTTGACCATTCCGGCTACTACACGCATAGCCGGGAAGTGGCCGATTGGGGCCTGCCGCGCGGTGGACCGCGCGCATATGGCCGTGGTGATTCGTGGGGCAGTCGCGGAAGTTCATATCAGGCGAATGGCGGGCGGCAGGGATACTACCAGGGCGGCAATGATCAGCGTGGCGGATGGTCAAACAATCTCGACAATCGCGGGCGCGGCGCCCAGTCAACCGTTCGCCCCGCGCAGGGATATTCCGCGGTCGGCCAACTGAATGAGTCAAATCGCACTTCGCAACAGCCAGGCTACGGCTACACGCATCCTTCGCTGCCCTCGCAGAGTTATCGGCCCGAATCGGGCTACTCGCATACGACGCCGCAGCAGAACTACGGCTATCGCCCGCAAACTTACCCGAACCGCGCAGAGACCTACACGAATCGTGGGTACGAAAACAGGCCGCAAAGCTACAGCAGTCCGAGCTACAGTTACGGGTACACAGGTCGATCGAATTATGGATACACCGGGCCGCAGAACTATGCCACGCGACCGAGTTTCGCTTATTCCAGCCCGTCAAGGTCGTATCGCGCGCCGCAGCGGGACTACTCTCGCGGGTACTCGAGCCGGTCGTATGAGAACTACGGAAATACGACGGCGCGGAACGAGCGTTCCGGCGGCTTCCATCCCTTCGGTGGAGGAGCGCCAAAATCTTTCACAGAGCGCGCGCCGAAATACTCCTACAAGGCGCCCAAGAGCTTTGGCGGAGGACACCAGAGCTTCGGAGGCGGGCATGAGAAAGCGCCCAAGATGAGCCACTCCAGCGGCGGCGGGCGTCACCGCTGAGCCTTTCCATCGTCAAGGCGGGCGCGTGCGCGTCGCGGAGCGCCCGATGCTCCTGTCGCAGCATCAATTAAACTCGATCAGATCGGTGTAGGGTGCGGGATGCCGGAGCACTCTGCACATGGCGACAATCTGACCCTTGTGATGGAAGGCGTGGGTCAGGACATGATGCAGAATGAGCGCGGGAGTTCGGACGGCAGAGTCTCCATCGGGAAAACGCAGCTCGGTGTTCCGGCTAAGCTGTTGATCCGTCAGGCCCGACAAATATGTGAGGGTCTGGTTTCTGACTTCCGTCGCCAAGAGCCTCGCATCAGCCACGGTGGGGCAATCTGAGGGTTTCCTGTCTTGATAGGTCAATCCCTGGATCGAATGGATCCAAAACCCTTCACAATTAAAAATGTGGATCACTTGCTCGCGCAGCGTAGGGAACCCGAAGCCCGGCACTTCCGCTGAATAATCGCTTGCAGAGATTGTGGACAGATGATCGAGCGTGCCGGTGAGGCAAGAGTGCGTCCAAGAATGGAATTTCCGAATGCCGTCGACAGTAAACACTATTCTCTCTTTCAAAATCCGAAAGCGGAGATTTAGGAAACATTCCAGGCTTCAGGCTTCGAGAACTGGGAAATCAGAATACATCCGGGTCGCACATTTGACCAAAACCTATCGCACCGGAAGTTATGTTCGGCTAACCCTGCGCGGATGCGCCTCGTGCAGCTCGCGGTGCAGCTCGTCAACCTTCTCGCGAGCTTTCCTAAGAGCCTTCTTTCCCGCGGGTGTGATGCGATAAACGCGCCGGGCACGGCCGCCTACCTGACCGGGAACGGTCTTGAGCAGTCCGCTGCGCTCCATCCCGTGCAGGAGCGGATAGAGAGTTCCCGGCCCGATGCGGTATCCGTGATGCGCTAGCTCCTCCATCATCGCCAGTCCGAAGATGGGCTCGTGGCTCGCGTGCAGCAGCACATGAATGCGGATCAGCCCGTAAAAAAGTTCCCGCTTGAGACTCTGCACAGGAAACACTATACCTCCCTTCACGGGATTTTGCCTTGACTCTTATCGAACTTCGATATAAGTTTGCGCCAGATGGCTTGTCTGCCAATGCAGCCGTTCCCGCGGCACAGGAAATCGCCCATGCTCCAAGCCAGATGCCTCGAGTTGGCGATTGTGATTTTGTGCGCGCTCGCGGCTCCGCGAGCCGGCGCACAGGGTCCGCCCTATCAAACCGATGATCCCGTTCCCGTTGACTTCCATCACTACGAGTTCTATATCTTCGGCGGCGTCGACGGCACAACCGCGGAAATCGATTCCACCGGGCCGGCCTTCGAGTTCAACTGGGGTGCATTGCCGCGGTTGCAGCTCCACGCCATCCTGCCGTGGGGCGTGATTGCGCCGTCCAACAATCCTGTCTATCTGCCCGGCGGGACAGGACCAGACGCCTTTGGCCTCACCGACACGGAACTGGGGGCCAAGTTGGCGTGGATCAAGGAGACAAAACACTTTCCGCAAATCGGCAGCTTCACCATGTTCGAGATGCCCACCGGAAACTACAACAAAGGCCTGGGCGTGGGAAAGGTCTGGTACAAGCTGCCGATCTGGCTCCAAAAAAACGAGGGCAAGTGGCTCTTTGATGGCGGCGGAGGCTACCAGGTCGTCCCGCAGACCGGCTATCGCAACTTTCCCTACACCGGCTGGCTGATCAAGCGCGAACTGAGCGAACAATGGGAACTCGGCGCCGAGTTTTTTGCGCATGGCGCTGAGGGCATCGCGGCGGCACAGACTCAATCGTCCACGATGATCGACGTCGGAGGCTACTACCACTTCAAGCGCAATACCAACGAGCAGTTTCTGTTCTGCTATGGCCACTCGGTCGCCGGACAAACCGAGAATTACGCTTACGTGGGAATGTATTGGACGTGGGGCAAGGACGCGAAGGGTGCCGCTCCAGACGACAAGAAGTCGCCAGAAGCGAAACTGCTTTTTCCGGCCCCGCCGAATAGAAACGGACTCTGACGGAACGCGCTTGCTGCCTGCACGCGCGGAAAGGATGCCTTGAATGGAGATCAGCGTACGTGGTCTCTGGACGATGATCCACGGAATGGGCTTCGGCGCGCTCTATCTCATGGCCTGTTCCGGTGCGCTCGTCGAGCTCTACCGCCGGTACAGTTCGCCACTGGGGCCGGAGATCAGGATTGAGGACGAGTGGTTCATGCAGATCTACCTAACCGCAATGGCCGTGCTTGCGTGGCTCACCGTGCTCACAGGGGCGTACATCATCTATCCGTGGTATCGCGCCGTGCCTCCCCCCGGAAACGCGAGCCTGGCCGAGTTTCCGCAACGCCTGCTGATGTCGAGCCCTTCCACGTCCGCGTGGCATTCCGTCGGCATGGAGTGGAAGGAACACGTCGCATGGCTCGTTCCTATCTCCATCACCATGGCGGCCGCAGTCTTCTCTCGCTATCGCCGCAGTCTCAGAATTCACCCGGAGCTTCGCGCTGCGGTGCTTGCCTTTGTCTGGGTCTCGCTTCTCGCGGCCGGAATCGCAGGATTTTTCGGCGCCATGTTGAACAAGAATGCACCAGTAGCGGGCGGCCCGACGATAACGATCATCACGGGAGGACAAAAATGAGCGTTCAAACTGCTGCGAGCGCTCCGCAGGCAAAGTTGAATCCCAACGGTGCAGGCGCGGCAGCCGTACTCGCGGCCGGCATTGGCTCACTCGCGATTGTGGTTTTCGCCATCGCTGCCGACAAAGCTGCACCGATCAAGAGCCTGATGAACTTCTACAAGCCGACCGGCCCGCTTTCCGGAGTGACAACCTGCGCAATCGTTATTTGGTTGGCGGCCTGGGCGCTGCTCCACTGGCGCTGGTCGTGGCGAAATGTCGAAGCGGGACGGATCACCGTTGTGGCGTTCATTCTGCTCTTCCTGAGCTTGCTGCTTACATTTCCACCCATCGCCGATCTCCTCTAAAGGAAATTGCCACGCAAAGAAAAACGCCGAGGCTGGCAAAGTGCCAGCCCCGGCGTTTGGTTGATCGTGCGTTTAGCTTACTGCCAGGCTGTGGTCGTCATGTCGGTGGTTTGGAAACCATCGACGTGGCGAGCCACCAGCACTTCCTGCCCATTGAGCTTGAGCAGGAGACCGACCACCCGAATCGAAGCGTTATCCGTCACGTCGTCGAATTTCCCGAATCCGAAGCGGAAGTCGCAACCCCCACCCAGGTAAACGGTGATCGGCGACGAGATAACCTGACCTGCAAATCCAGTGACATTCATCTGGAAGGTGCCCTGCCCGGATTTCTCGCTGCCAGCAACCACGGTGCCGTTATAGCCCCAGTTCTGCAGGTGGATGCGTTTCACATCAAAGGGACTTGCGGTAGGATCGGCTCCGCCCACCGAAATCTCCTGGCCGGGCGTCAGCGCCTGGTCGTTGAAGAGGAGGTTGGTGAATGAATTGTGCATCCAGTAGATGCCGTAGTTTTCGTTGCCGGTGATGTTGACCGAAGCGAGACCGCCCAACGGAACCTCGGAGATGCCCGACGGCAATACCCTGCGGACATAGAATTGCATGTTGGTGGCTTGACCGGACGAAGGCGTCACGTAGGTCACGAGGCCGCCGGCGTAGAAGCCCGTGTCGGAAATCAGGGCCACTTCGTCGGCATCCAGCGTCTGTTCGGCGGGGTCGAACTGTCCGGCGACCGCCACAATGCTGGTTGAGTTCAAGCTGGCCAGCGACGCCCCGCCATCCCATTCGGTCGAAGACGTGGTGTTAATCGTGAACGCCTCGCCGTGCGGGCCGGTGATCACGAACGAATTGGGCTCCGCAGCTGCAGGAGGCGTGCCAGATGTGGTCGGCAAAGTGGTGACCGATCCGATGAACTCGTCGATATGCGCGAAGGTGTCAGTGCGGGTTACTGTACTGACATCGAAGGTCGGGTTCACAGCGCCAGTGATCGTCGCCGGTGTGCCGCTCACCTGGATCGACTTGGCCAAATCGAAATCAATGCGCAGGCCCACTGGCTCGCCGCCCATAGGCTGTACCACCAGGGGGTTGGCCAGCGTTATGGTCACCGAGTTTGACGGACTGTAGCTCGCAGCCGTGGTTGCGATGGTTGGCGCGGCCGGGGTGCAGGGCGTGGGAGTGCAGGTGGGAACATTGAGGTAGTCGATTGTGCCCGTGCCGAGGGTGATGGTGATGCTGTTATACGTACCCTGCGGAACGTTACTGTCGTCCAGCACGGTTTGAAGTCCGTTGAAACGTGCAAAGTCAGCGGTTACGCCGGTTGTGCAGTTGCTGATCAGGCACACGGGAGTGCCGGTTGCAGGGTTCGCGGTGATGCTTGTAATTGTGACTGGAAACCCGACGACTGCCGCCAGAGGAGGCGCGTCGGTGCCGACCACGAATACTGAACCACCGTTCACACTGGATTGGGTTCCGGTGGTCAAGGAGCTGGTACAGCCCGCGACCGCCAATACGGCGGCGGCGACAGGAACCAGCGCTAGCCTCAATAGCATTTTGCTTGTCTTAGGGGACATATTTGGGTACGTCGCTTTCTGCGGGCTGCCGAAGCTTGAATTGAGAGCGCCGGGAGAAGCATTTTTTCCGCTCCTTTGCAGGAGACATCGCCCAGTCTGCGAGCCGTTGCCGGGGCATACTCAAGAAAGTTGAAGCTACAAGGACTCGCTACGACCAGGCAGGAAAAATAACCATTCCACGGCAAACTCTCGCTCGGAGCATTCGCC
>Ga0326728_10018261_pt1 | contig 13858 bp, 15 predicted proteins | sample MB3enrmetagenome_FD_207602 | JGI IMG/M metagenome (GOLD analysis project Ga0326728, IMG submission 207602) | Lab enriched peat soil microbial communities from McLean, Ithaca, NY, United States - MB31MN | ecosystem: Environmental > Terrestrial > Soil > Wetlands > Peat | place: USA: New York... | reverse complement strand
GCCGGGCCTTCGAGCTGCTTGGCGTCTCGCACCGCCTCGGCTACGCGTAGTCAGTACTCCAGCCGGCAATCGACGTGAAAGCGCAGGTGGCGGCGAGAGTCGACCGAAACCTCAGGGTGAACTTCGGGCTAGGCGAGGCTGACGGCGACGTCGGTCAAAACGTCGAGCTCAAGATCGCTCATGTTTAGTCCTAGCTCAGTGGCTGCGTCTCGCAACGCGCTCTGGACTACCTGCTTCGCGGCCCACTGGAAGACAACTCGGAGCACCTTGACGAAAAGGCTCGGTGGAAAGCTCGCCTGCATCTGTCGGGCCGCGAACTCCCAATTGCGGTTGTAACGAGCCTGTTGCGCAACTTGAGCAAGCCATGCTTTGAGCTTCTGCCGCCAGGTCATGAAGACTCCTTTCGCCACGGCGAAAAGTACGCCGGGGGTGTATCAGTGCCCGGCGAAGGACCGCGTCGCTCCATCGTGCGAGACAACTGACAACCTTCCAGCAAAAAAGGGTCCGTCTCGGGCGGAGCGATACAGCCATGGATAAGAATCCCATCGATGACCGTGATGGACGAGCCGAGCGCAGAACTTCTCGCTCTCCTTCGGCGCGAAGGACAAACGCGAGACCCCGTAGACCCGACCATCGCGCTCGAGCTGGGCGCTCGGTTGGAAGACGCCGCGTCAGCCGCGCTCAGGCTGGCGGATGGCCTCCCGATCATCGTCACCAAGGACCGCCTCCAAGAGGTTCTCCTTTGCGAGCGTCACCACGTCGAGCAGCTGCGATCCCGAGAGCGCGAAGCAAGTCCCGAGATGATCCGGGGCCAGATCGTCGATCTCCTCTTCACGCTGGTCGTTTCCGGTATGACGATCGGTGCTGACCCGGTGTCGGACGCGCTCGAGGCAGACGCAGTCGCACAGGAGCCGTCGCTCGCAGCAGCCTGGAAGCGGCTCGACAAAGGCGTCCAACAAGAGATGGGTGACGAAGTCGCAACTGCGGCGATGCACCTTGCGAACTGGCCGCGACTTCCGGCAAATGCCTTCCCGCGGCTGCAAGAGCCGATGCGCGTCGAACTCGCAGGAGGCAAGATCGTTCTCCTGGGCCGCGCCGACTTGCTGCTCGGCCGGGCGAGCGCCGAGCACGTCGGGACAACGCTGATCGACGTAAAGAGCGGGAAGCGCCGCAGGGAGCACATCGCAGACGCGCGCTGGTACGCGCTGCTCGACCTTTTACGTGAAGGCGTCGCGCCATTCCAGACCGGTAACTACTACACGGCTCGAGGCGAGCTCGAACTAGAGATCGTTGAGCGCACACTGCTCGAGCAGGCCACCAAGCGGGTGATCGAGGGCATGGGACGGATGGTTCGCATCGCGTCCGGAGACGACCCAGGGACCAATCCCACTCCCCTGTGTCCATGGTGCCCGGCCTTTGACGATTGTGAGCCCGGACGCTCTTTCGCCCGAAAGCGTGATGGCGCCTGGAGTACCGAAGAGGACGAAGAAGATGCCTGATCTAACCGATCGCGAGAGCAAGGTGCTCTCGGCGATCACCGACCAACTTCCCGAGGAGCCAAACGTCGACAGCGCGCTCCTTGCTGGGTTGCGAAAGCGGCTTGCGGACTCGCTGGCCGACGCGTCGACCGGATCGCCCGGCGTCGAGGTGCGGATCGATAGCTACCGCCTGAAGCCGGCCCTCGACTGTCCAGCGAGCGCTCAGAAAGAATCGGAATTCAGATGGTCGACGCTGTTCGCCGCGCGGGGACTCGCCCTGGGCGCTCTTCGCGATATGTCGGATGGACGAGTAGAGCTGCTTGCCGCGGTGCACGACCGGATCGCCGCAGAGATCGCCGAAGGCAAGTCACTCGGGATCTGGCTTGGTTCGCTTCCACCGCCCGCGCTCGGGGCGATCGTCGTCTCCGCCTCCGCATGGGCAACACGGGCGTGGCTGTCGACCCCCTGGCGCAGCTTGGAACGAGTGATTTTCACTCCTCAATCGACGTGGTACCGACCCGTGCCCCGCTCAAACGCCGTCGTCCTGGTTGGTCGGCCGGACGCGATGGTCATCGTCCGCGGCACGCGCGCCCAGGAGCGTGTCCTCGTCAGGATCGGCAATCACGACACAGTCGCCATGGAACTCGACATTCTTGTTGCTTCGCTCGATCGTGGTCGCGCGCCACTTCGGTACGTGACGGTCAGCCCGGCCACAGGAAAAGTCAGGGCAAACGCCGTCGACGAGGACTCGCTGCGGTCTGTGGTGGACCGCGTTCAACGCGCGTTCCCGATCCTCGCCGGGCACTCGAAGGACGCCACTCCAGGCCCGCACTGTCGGTGGTGCAAACTGCAACCGGATTGCCCGCCGGGAAAGAACTGGATGGACCAGCACAGCCTGATGGGGCGGCTCCCGGTCGCGACGCTCGACTCGGAGCTCACGTCGGACTGAGATGGCTGGCAAGCGACAGACGGGCAAGGCTGGGGACAACCGGGTTGACTACGAGCCCGACCTGAACTGGCCATACGAACAAGAGCGCACGGGCTGGAGCTGGAAATACGTCGTCTAGGACGCAGGTAAATGCGACCTTCGAGTTATGAGACCGTTCCGAAGCGTTCACGCTAGTAGGTCGGGTCCCCCAACGTCCTCCAGATTTGCCCATTGACCTGCATCTCTGTCGTGTAACACGGCGAGAGCTGCCCTGAGCTAGACGGGACAAGTAGTTGGCAGGCCGTCTTGGCCAGGAAGTCCAGGTCCCTCTCGACGACCAGCCACACAGAGTGCGACAGTCTGCTCCATCTCGACAGGGTTGAAGTAACCCCACGGCCGATACCCGAGGTCGGCGAAGCCCAAAGCATCGTCCGTCTCGGCGTCGAGTTCCGCGACGTACCAATCCCAGCCGCCCACGAAGTAGTGCGCGCGCCTGCTTACCGGCTTCGCCCGATTGCCGTTTTCGCTGCCAGGCATCGAATCGCTCGTGCTCGATTCGGTGGCGTCCCAGAGCATGAATTCGTTTCGCTGTGAGCGTGGAGTCCCGCAGCGCGACGAACCCCGCGATGTCATCCGGCGCGCGGACGGTGACCTGATACCGGGCCAGGAACTCGTTGCAGGCGCGGCAGCAGGGGACGTGGTTGAGAAGATCCTCGATCCACTCGACCGGGATCCCGGCCGCCGCTGCGTTGCGCGGGACGACGTGATCGACCGAGAGGTTGAGCCAGTCTTCGTAGGAGGCAAAGAGGTCCCGGTCGCAATACGCGCAGCGAGTCCCAGCCGCTCGACGACGGGAATGGCGTAGCCGCCGCGGCAGGTGCCGTCTCCCGAGGACGGACGACCGAGCCAGACGGGCTCCGCGCCCTCTGACGCCGGGATGCTGACTGAGGGGTGAACCGGCTGGTTCGTCACGCCTCGAATGATCGCGGGATCGACGTCACGGTGCCAGTGCGGCTGCGGCGAGCCGAGGCAGGATGCTGCACAGCGGTCACGCCACCGCACCGCTCGGCAAACGCGAGAATAGCGACAACCAAGTGTTCCGTTCGGAGGCGTTCGTGCGTATCTTGCGTTGCTCCGTCCACAATTTCCGCGGATTCGACAACGTTGAGGTTCTGCCGCGGGATCACGTCCTCCTCGTAGGCGAGCCGCGCTCGGGCAGGAGCGACCTGCTCGCCGCGCTTAGCAAGGTCTTTGAGGTCGACCTGACGAAGCTCGACGAGCGGGACTTCCACGCGGGTGATCTCACAGCTGACATCGAAATTGAGGTGACCCTCGGAGATCTCAGCCAGGATCTGCAGCAGAGGTTTATCGACGAGCTTGAATTCTGGGACTCGGAGACGTCGGCGCTGCTTCCCGGGACTGACGATTTGAGTGCCGTCCCGGCAGGCGCCGTTGTCGCCCTACGCCTCGCATACCGAGGCCGCTGGGACGAGGTGGACGAACGCGGTGACCAGACGATCTACTGGCCAAAGCGGAGCGATCCGTCGACGGACGCGTTGCGCCGTGTCCGTCGGGAGGACCGGCGGGCCTTTCCGGTCCATCGCCTTCCCGGTGGGAAGTCGCTGAACCTGGCGCCGCGGGGTCTGCTGCGCTCGGCGCTTACCGTGACCGAGGCCGAGGCGCTGGACGAGGCGCTCCAGCAGATGCGCGCTGGCATTGATCAGCTCTCGGACGATCTCGCCGGAGCACTGCCGGTGATCGAGGCGCTCAAAGCGGTCATCGCGATCTTGCGACCGTACATCGAGAGCGACGCTGCCGTGGAAGAAATTGTGCGGTTCCTTCCGGACGAGGGTTCCCTCTCGGGGCTCCTGCGGGCTCTTGCGCCAGCCCTCGACCTTGGTGATGGCGCAGGATTCCTGCCTATTACGCGGCACGGGTCGACGACGCATGCCCAGGTTTCGACGGCCGAAGCGATCGCTACCGCGAGCCACGATGAGGCGGTCGTCATCGTTGACGACTTCGGAGACTCGCTCGACACAGCGAGCGCACAGCGGCTCGCCGGTCTGCTCCGGCGAGCATCGGGGCAATTGTGGCTCTCGACGCGCCGGCCCGAGACGGCACGGAGCTTTGAGGCGTCAGAACTGGTTCGTCTGACTCGGGCACCGGCCGGTGAGCGTCCGTGCCGACGCGTCCATTACGGCGCGACGCCGGAGACCCGTGCTGAACGAGTCGCCGCACGCGAACTTCACCGGCAGATCCTCCCCGCGATGACCGCGAAAGGAGTGATCATCGTCGAGGGAACACACGACGCTGCTGCTTACGCAGCCCTTGCGGATCGGGCTGAGCCGGCTGCGGGCACGTTGCCGCCCGAAGCTTACGGCGTCCGCGTGATAGACGGCGGCGGAACCGGCGGAGAGGGTCAGGTGGCCCACCTGGCACGCGTATGCCGCGCGCTGGGCTTTCGGGTTGTTGCACTTGTCGACTACGACGACGAAGTTGGTGCCGCAGCGCGGCTTACGAATCTGCAGGCCGCCGCCGACGCGGTTGTCCGGCTCCCGCGGGGCAAGGCAATTGAGGCAGCGATCCTCGAAGGCATGCCAGACACGGACATCGTGGCGGCGTTGTCAGACCTCAATGCGACGTACCGCCTGTCTCTTCCCGCCGACTGGCAGTCTCTCACGGGTGCCGAGTTGGAGCGCGAGGCCGTCAAGGCGCTCAAGAGCAACAACGGCCTGCACGCTCAATTCATCGACGCGCTCCCAAACACGCTGCCGGAGCTTGCAGACAGGGCTCTAAAGACGGCGTTGGGGTGCTGTCGTGGTGTGATCACCAATGCCTTCGAACAGTTGTGATCGCGGCGTCGTGACAGTTCTCAACCGATGAGCGGCATCCTGTTCGAACAGCTCACCGACGCACAGAAGGAGGTCACTGACAGCTCAGCACCGACAATTCTCGTCCTCGGCGGAGCGGGCGTCGGCAAGACGACCACGGCACTGTGGGCTGCTCGCCGCGAACTGACCGACCACGGCCGACTCACCCGACCAGTTTCAGGCCGGCGCGTACTGTTCGTAACCTTCTCCCGCACCGCCGTGGCACAAATCAGGAGTCGTGCCGGTGGAGTCCTTGTCGGCATCGCCGATTCGGTCGAGATCATGACGTTTCACGGTCTCGCGTATTGGCTGGTATGCGCATTCGGGCGCTACCTCGGCGTCCATGGCGACCCCACGATCAAGGGTCTGGCTCGGACGAAACTCGGGCGTGACCCAGCCTCGAGTAGCAATGCACTTGTCTACGACGACCTGTTGCCGCTCGCACTTCAGTTGCTGGAAACGCCTGGCCCGATCGGGGACCTAATCCGATCGCGGTGGTCCCTCGTCATCTGCGACGAGTTCCAGGACACCGACGACCTCGAATGGCGGCTGCTCCAGCAGCTCGGTACGCATTCAAGGCTTCTTCTGCTCGCTGATCCGAACCAAATGATCTATGGGTACAAGCCCGGCGTCGGTGAACACCGTCTGAACTTGGCACGCAGTCGCGCCGGCTTCGCCGAGTACACGCTGCCACCCGCATCACACAGAGATCCCACGCAGGTCATTCCAGATGCTGCCGCGGACATCCGATGGAGACGCTTTGACACTGACGCCGTTCGGAAAGCAGTGAGGGAAGGACGCCTCGTGGTGTGCGCGAACGTGCCCGACGATGACACTGAACGCGGGAGACAGATTGCACACCACATTGCTCAGCTGAGGGCGGAGGGACACTCCTCCATCGGCATCTATGCAAAAACGAACAGCGACACTGCAGATCTTTCTGCCGCGCTGACAGAGTGCGGGGTCGACCACGTCCCAATCGGCTTCGGCGAGGCGTACGGTGAATCACTCGCCGCGATGGCAACGATGCTGCAGTTCGCCCGTGGTGAGCAAACCTGGGAGGAGGTCTGCTGGTCACTCGGGGTTGCCCTGACCGCGAGCGTGAGATCAACAAACCCCCCGAAGGTTGCGGTCGCGCTCCGCGATGGGATCGATCTGCCAGGTCAATTGGGCAACCGTATTGCAGCACTGCGCTCAGCTTTGACGGACTCGAACAGTGTCTCTGAGGCGACGGAGGTGGCAGCCGGCGCCTGGGAAGCGATCGGTTTTTCGACTGGGCGGCGCGCATGGCGCCGGGCAGGCCGAGGTGTTGTCGCTCTAGTGGCTCAATATCGTGGTGGATCGGGCGACGTCGTGAACCAGATCGCGGCGTCCGTAGTTCGGCTCCGCGACGAGAGCTTCGTCGAGCTGGACTCTGGCGATACAGGCGCGGTCCAGTTGATGAACTTCCACCAAACAAAGGGCCGCGAAGCCGATGCGGTGGTCCTCAGCCACACGTCCTCCGACTGGTATGGGCATGGCGGGGAACCGTTCGATGAGCCTTCACGGGTGCTGTACGTTTCGATGACAAGAGCCCGGCACAAGGTGATCATTTTGCTTCCAGCATCGCCACATCCCCTCGTTGCGCCATTCCTTCAGCACGTCGTGGGATGACAAAGACGTCGTGGTCGATACGGCATCGGCGAGCATTGAGAAACGGTCGAATCGCCGAAGTCACATGAACATTCGGTAGGGGCACTCACCATTTGGGAGTTCCGGGACTTGCGCGATCACCTGCGCCAATCGCTGCAAGTACAGGATGGTGACAGGTATGGGGTCATAGAGCGCGTCGTTGCTTCAGTCCATCTTTGTCAGGCCAAGCGCCTCCTGCGCCGAGAGCTCCAGCGGGCCGGAACCGTGAAGGGTCCAGAAACCCCTCTGGCCCGGCTTGACCTGCCGGAACGCCCTCGGCGAGGCTCCCCCCCGGTGGCACTGTCCTTCCTCTACCGTTTGGTCCGGCGCGTGCTCGAGGTCGTTCGCGTCCACTGGTCGGATACCGCGGCGAAGGACGCCGAGATCCTCGTGCTGCGCCACCAGCTGGCCGTGCTTCGCCGCCAGGTCGCCTATCCCCGCTTTACCTGGTACCACCGTGCCCTCGTCGGCCTGCTGGCCGGACTCGTACCCCGAGGGTGCCCGGGATCATTCCTTGTCACGCCGCAGACAATCCTCGGCTGGCACCGCTCGCTGGTCCGCAAGCGCTGGACCTACCCACACCGCCGACCAGGTCGTCCGGCCCTTCCCAAAGAGACCATGGACCTGATCTGCCGCCTGGCGAGGAGAACTCCGGTGGGGCTAGCTCACCACCAACGACCGCACTGTCGCTCGCGCCGAAACTCGGAGAACCACTTAAGGTTCAACAGTCCTGAGTCGACATAAGAAGAGGAGACAAAGGCGCGCCCCGGACCTTTCTCGGCGGGAGAGCCGACATCTTGCGGTGTGGCCCGAGAAGGGAGGCCCAAGTGCAAGCGGATCTGGAGGTCGAGGCCGCCGAGCTGCAAAACGCGATTGCCGCAGGTCAAATGGTTGTTTACTACCAGCCCAAGGTCGGACTGTTCACCGGGCAGGCGCTCGGCGTCGAGGCCCTCGTTCGCTGGCAGCATCCCGAGCGTGGCCTCATCTTCCCCGACGACTTCATCCCCGCCGCCGAACGCAGCGGCGTCATGACCGAGCTGACCGACTTCGTCCTGGACCAGGCAGCACACCAATACGCCCAATGGCAGGCGAATGGCATCGATCTACCAGTGGCGGTGAACCTATCGGCGAGTTCCTTGGTTGATGCCGCTCTGCCGGACAAGATCACCGCCGTATGCGATCGGCACGGGATCAGTCACCGTGGCCTCGATCTGGAGATAACAGAGACGTCGGTCATGGCCGATCCGAAGGCGGCCATCGCCGTGCTCACCGCCCTGGCGGAGCGGGGCTTCGTCATGGCCATTGACGACTTCGGCACCGGGTTTTCGTCTCTGGCCTATCTCGCCAAGCTACCGGTGTCGGTGGTCAAGATCGACAAGTCCTTCGTCTTCGATGTAGTCGACAACAATGCCGACGCCCACATCGTCCATGGGATCATCGAGCTCGTCCACGGGCTGGGTAAACACGTTGTGGCCGAAGGGGTCGAATCCCAAGACGCCTTGAACCTGCTTCTCCTCATGGGGTGCGACCAGGGTCAGGGGTATCACTGGAGCCGACCGGTTCCGGCCGAGGAGCTGACTGCATGGGTGACCAAACATCAACATGCCATCACCGTTGCCGGTCGTGAAACCGGGCTGTTCACAAGAGCGCCCATCCCCGCGAACGAAGCCAAGCGCTTGGCGGTCTTGCAGCGCTATCGAATCCTCGATACCGCCTACGAGGCCATCTTCGACGAGATCGCCACCGTCGCCGCCCAGGTGTGCGGGACTCCAATGTCGGCGGTCAGTCTTGTCGACGCCGAGCGTCAGTGGTTCAAGGCTCGGGTTGGGCTAAAGGTGGCGGAAACGACGAGGGACCTTGCCTTCTGTGCCCACACCATCATGGACCCGGCTCACCTGCTAGTTGTGAACGACGCCACGACTGACGAGCGCTTCGCCTCCAATCCACTCGTGACCGGAGAACCCGGTATTCGCTTCTATGCAGGTGCACCCCTTGTTGCTCCCGATGGCTCTGCTGTCGGCACCTTATGCGTGATCGACTCGAAGCCGCGTCAGATCAGCGTCGCTCAACTCGAGGTCTTGCGCCAGCTCGCCGCGCATGTGATCGCCATCTGTGAAGCCAAACAGCAGCTCGCCGAGCTAGCGGAACGGCGGGAAACCTCCAGTCAGCGGGATCTTCGTCTGGCCAGCTGAGAGAGTTTGCGACTCGTCACCACCGTGCAGGCTCGCCTGTGGTCATCTTCAGAGCTGTTGCCGCGCCGCGAGAGGCCCTCAAACCCCACTCGTTTCCGAGGTGCTACTAACTCCCTAACGGCCTCCCGCCTCGGCCCGCAGCCCCCTTTAGGGTCTTGCCGCCGCCGAGCACTCTTTTCGTCCGTGTGCGCCCGGGCGTCATGATTAAGCTGGGGTTCCTACCACCCACCCCCGACGCCGCCACGCGGGCGAACGTGGGCGCCCGACGTGGCCGACGGCCGGCCAAGCCCAGACGCGGAATCGACCGGCCTCCACTCACGCCCCGCCTCGACCGCGGACCTGACCCATCCGGGATCTCGGGCGTCCCCTTTTCGGCCACGAGGCGGCGCTTGTCCACCTAATGCCACCACATCGTCGTGCGCCTAACGCAACGGCCCGGCAAACGGCCGAACCGCCCGTACGCAGGACTGTAGCGCGGCCGCGGCGGGCGCCTAGTTATGCACAAACGGGCCGAACCGCCCGCCACCAGGGGCAGAGCACACTCGAAGAGAACTACATTCCCCTTGAACAACTGAACTTTTTCAGAGAGGTACCGATGGCTCCGCGATCTGCAGCGTGGAAGACCGAGTCGGGGTCGATGAACCGGAGGCGGCTGAGAAGTCGCACTGTCGCGAGACTGATGGTGGCCCTCGTGATATCGGCAGCGGCAGGGTACGGGGCATCGACCTTGTCCAGTTCGAGCGCGGTGCCAATCGTTCTTCGATACCCGACAGAGTTGGCAGTCAGCCCGAAGGGCAACCTCTACATCGGCGACACGGGTCTCGACCAGATCTTGGAGCGCTTGGCGAGTGGAAGCTTCCAGGTCATCGCTGGAGACGGGTGCCAAGGCTTCTCCGGGGACGGAGGGTCTGCTGCGGACGCCGAATTGAATTCCATAGGTGACATGACCTTCGCGAGGAACGGTGTCCTCTACTTCGCTGACGGCAATCGAATCAGAGCGATCTCCCCGGCCGGTTTGATCTCGACCGTTGTCGGCGATGGGTCGTCGTCGCGGGACGTCGCGAACGACACACCGGCGCTGCAGGCTTCCGTCGGATATCCGAGTGGCCTCACGATCGGGCCGGACGGTGATCTCTACTTCACTTCCGGAAGTAGCTACCAGGTCCTCCGGCTCACAACCCGCGGCACGATAGAGGTCGTCGCGTCTTCTCGAGAGTTCACCAATCTCGGTGGCTTCTTGCAGCTTTATCCAGCGGAGCTGGCCTTTGACGGCTCCGGTGACCTCTACGTTTCGACCGGCAACCATTCCGACTCGTCGAGCTGACAAGGAGCGGCCGCGTTCTCTACCTCGGTGGTTTCCGTCGTGGCGGAGGATCGCCGGGCGCTCTTGCGAGTGGGCCGGCCGGAAGTGTGTTTGGCGACTGGCAGAACTCGATCGTTCGAATCGAAGGCTCGCGTGTCGAGGACTTCCTTTCCTTCGCTCGGGGGACTGCACCTCGAGTCAGCGGCACCTTCTCGCCCTACGACATCGCGGTTGGACGCAACGGAACGATCTACAGCGACACCATCGCGAACGATGGTTGGACCGACACGACAGCTCTCATCGCTATCAGTCCGGATCGGCGTGTGACAACGCTCTGGGCGAGAAACGAGCCCCTTGGGTACGAGTCACGTTGAGAATCCTGAAGCAACCCTTTGACTCGGGTTACGCGGAGCCGATGAACGGCGCCACCAGAAGACCGGTATGTCGAAAGGCGCGGGCTCCGGTTCGGACTACTTGGTTCGTTTAGTCCGTAGCTTCTCGAGGAGAGCGTCCAAGCTCTCCACGCCGTACCTCGCGCGCACCTGACCCAAGGTGTCGTCGTTGCGAAAGTTCTTCAGCTCCGGATACTCCGGCTTCAGAGTCCTCATCTTCGTGTTTCCATGCTTCCGCTCGATTTGGCCGTTCTTGTCTCTGTGGCGGCCGTCAAGTCCTTCCATTGCGGTGCCTCCTCTTCGACTGATCGTAATTCACGCTCATTGCCCCGGTATGTCCTCCAGATGAGAATGTCAACCCCATTTTGGCCCCACCGCGACTGCTCCTTCTTTCCTGTTCCTGCCAAGGTCGCTCTGCCAGGAGCGATTCGGGAGGAGGACCATGAGGGAACTCCGAGCCGAGGTGGTTCGCGCAATGCAAGACTGACCCTGTGCGCACAATTCTCAACCTGATCTGGCTCGTCCTGTCGGGCTTCTGGCTTGCTCTGGCGTACGCGTTCGCTGGAGTAATCATGTGCGTCCTCATCATCACGATCCCCTTCGGCGTTGCCTCGTTCCGCCTCGCCGCCTACGTCCTGTGGCCGTTCGGCAGGACGGTGATCCGGCGACCGGGCGCTGGAGCCGCGTCCATGGTCGGGAACGTGCTCTGGTTCCTGCTCGCCGCAGTATGGATAGCCGTCGCGCACGTGCTCCTCGGCTTGATCCTTTGCTTGACCATCATCGGAATCCCGCTCGGGCTGGGGAACTTCAAGCTGGCTGCCGTCGCCATCGCGCCGCTCGGTAAAGAGATCGTCTCGACAAGCGACCCTCGCGCCGCGCTCGGGGCCATCTCGTTTTGACCGCCGCCCCGCTGCCCTTCTCCTGACGTACCAAGCCACCGGTCACACAGGACGCGACGCTTGGTGCTGTCGCGAAAGGTGGACGGCCACTTTGGCATCCACCGATCCTGGACCACCGGTGCAACAATCGCGAACGTGATCATCGAGTTCATGGACAACGACCAGGGTTACGTCGCCTGGTTGGCTGCTCATCCAGACGGGTTCGTCCTGAACTGCGAGCGGCCTCCGAGACCCTCGTCCCTGACCCTGCACAGATCAACGTGCTGGACCATCAGCAGGACATCGGGCAGCAACTGGACCCTGAACTATCAGAAGGTCTGCGCCGACACTTTCGAGGAAATCGCCTCCTGGGCTGGCCAGATCGGCCCACCGTGGAGCTGCGGGTTCTGCGCGCCTAGCTGACCGGCCGTTCTGGGGAGACTAGCCACCGTGAGGCCCCGACACGGAGGGCGCGTCTTCGACAGGGTTGCGATGGCCAAGGTTGCAGGCAGCGCCTCAATCCCTCATGTCAACCTTGGCCGTAGTTGTCGATGAGCCAAGGGCCATTTCCCAGGCGATGCATATCGATACCCCAAAATGAGTCAGGATTACCCTCGTCTGCCGCCTGCGACTCTCTAAACGTGCATTGGACCTGGGCGTCGGTGGCTGTTTCGCTAACAAGGCCGCAACGCAGATGCGAGAAGGATGGCCATCCTGAAGTGTTTCCGCCACCCCAGTCCATCATGTCCCGTGCCGTCGGTTCAAAGTATGCGACAGCTGCCGAATAGTCCTTGTTATTCACCGACTTGAACCACCCGTAGGCTGTCTGAACGGGTGACTGAAGTGCGATTGCATGGGCCGTCGTGTTCCTCAAGCCTGCGGTCCCGGTGGCTTCGAGCACACCGACGCCGATGCCGATGACCACCAGCACGGCGACGACGAACATGGTTATGGGATGCCGGACCGTGTGCCAGTTGGCCACTTTTCGCCTCCGTCGCGATGTTAAGACGTGGAGGTCGTACCCACCAGCGTCGACTGAGCACTCGGTACAGACGCGGCCGGTGACCGCCAGGCGCTTGAAACGACCACGAGGAGGCCACTGGCGATGACCACCCAACCTGCGATTACGGCGATGACGAACCCGACACCGACGCTAGGGGGATAGCCAAACACAACTGAGGTCTGGTACTTCGTGGCCATGAACAAGGCATTGCCGATGAGTTCAGCTACTCCCGCTGCCACCGTTGCCCACGCGGTTAGCTGATTGACAACACCTTTGGCGAAGGTGGCCCCAGCCTCCTGCGGGACCGCGAAGCGCCACACCCCGACGACGAGCGTCACCAGCCATGCGGCGAAGCTCATCCATCCCCAACCAGAGAAGCCGTTCGAAACCAAGAGGGAAGGGCGGCTCGTCAAAGACACCCGCAAGGAAGACCAGCGCAGGAAAAAGGCAATGAACAGTGCCAGTGTGGCCATCGCCAGGAGCACAGTGCCTACCCGTGCGTCTGCCTCGGCAAGCTCTGCTGGTGACCGCCGCCTTTGGGATGCGAACGTGAGCAGGCCGCTGGCGATGAGCACGACCCCGGCCACCATCGCGATGTTAAGGCCGACTCCCCTACTGGCACCTTGGCCAGTGCCGATGAGGACTTCGGTCTTAGGGGCGGCGGCGATGTACAGCATGTTGCCCAGGAGTTCCGCGAGTCCCGCTGCCACCGTGATCCCAGCCAGCATCCGACTGTCGAGATGCGCGTCGAGTGAAGTGCCCTTGGCGATGACGAGTCTCACCACCAGGGCGAGAGCCACCAACCCTGCGGCGAAGCTCAACCAACCCCAGCCCGAGAAGCCGGTTGATGCCACGACGTACGGCCGCTCCCGCCCGCCATATGGAGAAATCCACAACGACCACCAAGGCAGGAAGCAGGCAGCCATCAGCGCGGCGGCCGCCATGGTCAAGAGCGCAACGCCTGCCCGTTCGGTCGTCACTTCGTATTCTGATGCCCACCGAAGGACGTGTAGACCAGGCGTTGGGCGCATCACGCTGCCCGCAACGAGTACAGGATGGACCTGGCGACCATGCCGTTCCCTGCCAAGCCGATATCGACAAGAGTCGGTCGGGAACGGCCCGGAACGGCGACGATGACTTCAA
>Ga0326728_10018259_pt1 | contig 13859 bp, 8 predicted proteins | sample MB3enrmetagenome_FD_207602 | JGI IMG/M metagenome (GOLD analysis project Ga0326728, IMG submission 207602) | Lab enriched peat soil microbial communities from McLean, Ithaca, NY, United States - MB31MN | ecosystem: Environmental > Terrestrial > Soil > Wetlands > Peat | place: USA: New York... | reverse complement strand
GCCAGGTCGCCTTCGATCAGTTCGATGCGGTCGAGGCAATCCTCGAGGTTGTGTCTGAACCCCGTGCTGAAATTATCCACCACTCTGACGGTGTGGCCGTCGCTCAGGAGCCGACTGACCAGCGCTGAGCCTATAAATCCTGCGCCGCCCGTCACCAAAAAGCCTGCCATGCGGCCTCGATTCACTTTCAGTAGAGAGCTTTTGGCGCCGGCTCGGCTGCCAGCTTGCCCAGCGGATCGAGAACCTGGCGGGCGCCGCGAGCCATAAGGTTAAGCTCCGTGGTCGATTGAAAGAACAGAAAACCCTGCTCCATGTACTTCTGCATGAGGCTTGCATCGATGGCCGGCGCGCCCAGGATCTTGTTGTGCGCCTGCCCCGCGGCAACGATCTTTTTCAACGCTTCTTGAACCGTGGGATGGTCAATCTGGCCACGGTAGCCCAACGAGAACGACAGGTCGCTGGTCCCTACAAAGATCACATCAACTCCCGGCGTGGCGGCAATCGCGTCGATCTGCTCCACGGCGCGCGCCTCTTCGACGATCACCACAACCAGAACATTCTGGTCGGCAAAATCAAAGTAGTTCTCCGCGCCCTTCCAACGAAACTTCGCCAGTCCGGCTCCCGAACCGCGCCGGCCTTGCGGCGGATATTTGCATGCCGCCACAGCCTGGTGAGCTAACTCGGGCGTGCTGGTGAAGGGAAACATGACGCCCAGCACGCCGGCGTCGAGCACGCGCTTGGCGGTCCAGATTTCGTTGACGGGAACCCGCGCAAAGGGCAGAGCCTTCAGCCCCCGCGTGGCCAGAACCATGTTGCGCAAGCTCTCCAGGGTGATGGGACTGTGCTCCATCTCGATCCACAAGAAGTCAAAACCGAGGCCGGCCGCCTGCGCGGCGATTTCAGCGCTTCCCACAGTGAGTGTAATTCCCACCACCGGTTTGCCCTCGCGCAGCAATTTCCTGACGGGGTTTTCCCAGGAAGCTTGCGGGCCCAAGTCTACGGTCGGCATCAAGTCTCTCCTCCGTGCTATCGAAAGGTATCAAGCGTTCTTAGTCTACCGCATCTGGCCTGTCCCGGCGACCCGGAACCCCGGACACCTCCCCTTGCTCACACCGCTCAGGACTCGTTGTTGAGACGGGGAGGCGCGTTCGCAGACCCCTCAGAGGGGTTTGCGCCGGAAAGCAACTGTGACGCTCTACCTGCCGGCAACTTCGACTTCCGAGGATTGAGTATGGCGAATCCGAACTACGTAACCGTCGTCCGGCAATGGCTCGACGGTATACCCCTCCTCCGTCAAGTCATTACGTTCCGGCAGGGTTCGAGAGCCAGCCATGACCCGGGAGGGTTTGTAAGTCAACCGTAGGACCTCGAAGCCGTCTCTATCGAAAGTTCGATACTGCAGGCTGCGATCACGATACTGCACTCGTTGCACCACCGTGGACGAGCGCAGTAAGTGGTTCTCGCCGACCGGGGCAAGTTCCGGGATGGCTCCCATGACCCAGTTGAAATGCCGCAAGTAATCCGAGTACCCGTCGCTGAACCAATACTGGCCACCGAATCCTTCACCACAACAGGAAATCCTCCCGTCTGCGGCGGCAAAATAAGTTGCGTAGTTTAACGAGCGGAAGGCATCCTCCCGCGCCTGGCTGTCGCGGGTCTTTTCGTAATAAAGTGCGTTGATCGCGGCCCAGCGCGAGGTATCGCTGCCCAGCCCGGAGCGCGAGCAGCAGCCGTAGTAGGTCGGCGGCTCGCCCTGTTCGTCAATTGCCCAGGCGCCGAAGAACGGACCTCTCCCCAACGAACGCCTTACCCAATCGATCAGATGGCCTACGTGATTGACCCAGTCGGGGTCAACCGCCTGCGGGTCGGGTCGGCCAAGAAGATAATACGCTGTGTAGGTGGGGGCGGCCTGGTTTACATTCTTCGGATTCTTCGGAACATCTTCAAAATACCCGCTCCACTTATCGTATGCTGTGCTCCCAGCATGGAGAGGATGATCCCGGAGCCAAGTCCAGGCCGTGTCGCGCGCCTTCTGGTAATTCCCGACATCACCTTCATTCAGCCGTCTCAACTCATCGAGCAAGCGCAGCGAGCAAGCGACGATACCGCCATATTCTTCCCCTGCCAGCACTTCTCCTGTTTTCCCATCCACGCGGAAGGGCCAGGGAGTGTGATCGTCATCCCCGGGGCGAACGTGTGCGGCCAGAGCACTCGCACAGTGGATGGCAGCCTCCAGGTATTTGCGCTCGCCGGTCATTTCATAAAACAGCGTGTAGCCGATTCCTAATTCACCCACCTTGTCCGTCTCAATCCCGCCATAGAACTCCTTTGGCATGTCCTGAATGCAATGACCGTAGTCGGGTTGGTCGTCGCAGTTGGTGGGAAACGGCACGCCTGCCCAATCCCAGTCCGCCGGGGTCGTGCCGTGCGCCAACATGTGATCGAGCATTCCGCGCACGGTTTGGACAGCCTCTTCGTCGCCGGAATACGGGTACCAGGCCGCCAATGAATCCACGAACGAACCAAAAACCATGGCAGGATTGTGTTGCCAATTCGTTCCCTGCAACGTCTTGTCATCGAATACAGCATTGATCAGATAGATTTTCAATCCCGTGCCGGTGCGCCGGTCTGCAGGAACCTTGTGCTCGATGAAGTCCCATCCAAGATGAAGCACCTTGTCGTAGCCAAGATTCTTCTCGGGGTGGTACCAAGCGAGCAACTTGCCCGCGGAGTCGAGCACCCGATCGTGCCAAGGCAACTGGGCATTTACGTAGTTCTGCGCCTTAAGGGTTGACGCTGTTAGAAGGAGGAGGGCCGAACCACAACCCATTCCCATGAGAAATCGAGCGGCTCGTGTCATGGTGTGTCTCCGCGACTCGTTTTTGTGGTTAGTTTAGCCGCGATCGGGTGCGGCGCATAGACGAAAAAGAACTGTCGATGAGTGTGGAGATATTCATGCTTGCCTTCACCCCCAGCACCGCCGCCTGGGCGATGACTACGCCTACTTTAGAACAAAGGAGGCCGATTCCTCAGCCGTTTCAGACCCTTGTCTCACAATGAAACGAACGGTGAAGTTCCCCGGCTCAAACCTTTCGAGCGGCGTCATGGCCACGTATTGAATTCTCCCGTCTTTATCCGGGGAGCCGAGCGGGGGCAAGCCCTTTCCAAGAACCTTGCCATTCCTGCTGAATTCCATTATCAACTGTGGAGCTTCCGCGACGTTCTTGTCTGCATATATGACCAAGTAGAAGGGCAGTGTCCTGTTGTTGGCCTTGCTAATCACCGGATTGAGGGTTGGAGAAATAACCTTCGTCCCCAACAAAAAGGGGTCGCTGTCCGCGGTGGCTGCGCCGCGTTCCTTCGTGGACCGGACGACGCTGACACCGCTGATGGCGAGTCCCGAGGACGGGGCCATAATCACGCCGCTTTTGCTGGCGCTGATCCGGTTGCTTTCCGCATCCCGCACGGCGGTTTCGAGCGTGTAGCGTCCGGGCGGCAAATCGAAGTTCTCGGTATAGATGAAATGGTTCGCCTTCAGGGCTTCCAGCCTTTCGGACGTTGCATTGATGGGGACTTCGTTCTCGAGTTTCTTTACCACCTGCCCCTGGACATCCTTCACGACAACAAGGTAAGAGAGATTGCCTTTGTACTGATCCCCCACGTCGCCCTTTTTAAAGGTCACATTGGAGAGGGGCACATCCATCACTACTTCGCACTCAGACTGATTCCTTAGTCCGCGGAAGTACAGACCGGTCGCCCCATATTCAAATGCCTTGGGCAACTCGGACGAATTCAACGCGGCTAACAGCGGGACCTCGTAAGGGACAAGCGCGGTTCCGCCAGAGCTCATCGAAAGCGGAAGCGCGTTGTATCCAGATCTCGACTGCACGTGCAAGTCGCCGGAGGGAATTTTGATGCCGATTTTGTGGAACGACCCATCATAGTTGGTCATCCCCGGCAGGTAGGAAATCTCGTAATAATCCTGGATGTCTTCAGACAGCCTACGGAGCGGTCCCCGCAAATCATTGGTGTTGGCGATGAAGAAGCCACCCGTGGAATTGGCGAGATGAGCAAGCGTCATTTGGTAATTTGAACGCGTACTTTGGACCACGGTATCCATCAGATGCGCCTCACCCAAGCTGACCGGCTCACTACCCAGCTTGGCTGCCTGCTCCCGGTCCGTTTGCGCGGCGGAGCGTAGTGCGTCGGTGCCGGCGGTATTCGGGTTCGATGCCCCCAGGCCGTGCGCGTCCACAATGTAAAGGCTCACGTTGGATCGGTTCGCGGAGCCAATGAGGTTATCGAATGCCGCTTCATACCCTTGCGGAATCGTGAAGCCCTCGGAGAAGTAAAGCACGGTCTTTCGCCCGGGCAGGCGGTATTGCTCTTTCACGGCGTCGAGCAAGGCAAAAATCTCAAGGCGACCGGGCACCGTCATGGCGTTGCTCTGCTCGGTGTTGAGCGTTTGCAGCAGCATTTGATTCATGACTGTCCTGGCCTGTGCATCGGTGTCCGAAGACTGGCTCGGAGCGGCAGGCTGTGGGCTGGGAGGATTTGTTGGAGCCGACGCGGCCTGGGGATTGGAGCCGGCCGCCCCGGCAAGTTCCCGGCGCACGCGCTCGGTATCGGCACCGAAATCGGTCACCTGAAGTTTCGTTACTCGCTCAATCGCCTGACGGACGAGATTCCGATCGTTGGTGTAGGGCTGTAGAACCTCGAGTTGGTGGTCGATGGTCATGACGGCCATGTAAACATTCGGTGGAAGGTCGAGCTTAAGGAAATCCAGCGCGCCGGACCGGGCGAGTCGCCTGGCATCGGCATCGCTGGCCGCCGTAGTGCCAGGGTTGCCGGCGGGCGCTGTTATCGTGCTGCCGTGGTCGGTGCCGACGGCCTCTTCCTGGCCCGTTCGCCCGGCCGCGCTGCGAAATTGAAAAATCATCGTTACCAGGCGAACCTGTTGCAGCGGATCAAGGGGAGTCCGCGCCCCGCCTACCGCGACCGCCTCTTTGCCCTCGATGAGACGAAATGATTTGACCTCTTTGGGCTGCCCGTTGTCAGAGACCTCGAAATCTCCAGCCTTAAGATTCTTGACTAAATGCCCTTTCTTATCGCGCACCACGACATCCAGCAGCACTTCCTCAGTGGTAGCTTCGACGACTCCTCCCGGCATGGCGGGAGTCTGAGCCTGCTGATTAGTAACACCCCGCCCCGGCGACATCGCGAGGACGACCGCCCCCAGACCCACAAGATAGGGATTCCTTAACATGATTTGCTCCTCACCGGCTGTCAATCGCCGCGCGCAGCGCCTCTTCCATCGCCTCGGCGCTAAAGTCCAGTTGAGTCAGCCGAGTGCTGTAGCGGACCCGGCCGTCGGCGCCGATCACATAGGCTCGGCTCGGCCAGGCGGCATAAGCGGCCTCCACGCCGCCATCCATGCCATCGACCAGCGCCGGAAACCTCAAGTGGAGTTCCCGCGTGCACATGGCGGCGTGCTCTTCTTTATCCTGCATCCTTGCGGCGGGTGCTGCCGCAACTCCCTCCCGTACATTCCGGGTACTCTGCCAGTCGCCCGCAGCGTGCGCCTCTCGAATGTAAACGAGAAAGAAATGCGCCTGTTGGCCATAGCGTCGGAACAAAGAGCTAAGTGTATCGGCAGAGCCGCGGAAGTTCGGGCAAGAGTAACTCCCGAAGACCAGCACGACCGGTGTCTTCCCCCGGAAGCCGCTCAGGCGCACGTGTTGTCCCGTGCCGACCTCGGGCAAATCGAAATCGGGAGCGAGGGCTTCGACTCGTGGTCCAGGATCCTTCGCATCAGCGTCCTGTTGAAGCCTGCGCACCGTGGCGCGCTCCAGCGCCGCCTCTGAGTTCAGGTGAAGCCGCGTATAGACCGAAAGCAGCTCGCGGTGGGCTTCGAGGGAGTCGGGGATGGCCAAGACGACGGCTTCCAGACGCTCGCGGGCTTCCTGGAGTTTTCCCGTCCCACTGAGGCATTCACCCCACGCCAGCCGCGCCTCAACGGATTCGGGATGGCTGCGCAGCGCCGCGCGAACGAACGGCGTGGCTTCTGAATACTGTTTCGAGGCGATGAGGATCTGGCCGAGCCCTAGGTTAGCGGCGAAATCATTGGGGTTTTCGGCAAGCTCCTGGCGAAAAGCGGTCGCCGCCGCGACCGGATCTCCGGTGTTCAACAGAGCCAGGCCGTAATAGGACTGGAGTTGAGGAAACTTGGGATTGAGTTCAATAGCGCGAGCCAACTCCTTTACGGCAGCGGGGTAGTTGCCGGACTCGACCAACTGCTTGCCGAGATTAAAGTGCGCCTCGGCGCTGTCTTCACTGCGCGGAATCGGGGGCGCAAAGCAAAGCTCACCACCAAGACACAAAGGCACCAAGGAAACAGCGAAGGCAAAAGGCAAAAGGCAAAATGCGAAAATCAAAGCCTCTGTGCGCCGCCGTCCGTACTTTGAATCTTGACTTTCCACTGCCCACCTAACGTGCTGCGTCTGGAATCTGAAATCTGGAATCTGAGATGGCGCGCTGAGCGCCCGCGCGCAGGCTCAGTTTGTTCAAATTCGGAACCTGATCGATAGCGCTACCTCGCAAGTCACGCCTCACCCGGCCTGCGACGGCTGATGAAAGCGCCGTCGCAGCCCACCCTCTCTCCAAGAGAGAGGGCTTTAGCATGCGAACCGGCCCGCGATCTGCCCATCTGCCCACCTGCCGACCTGCCTACTGCCTAGCTCGTGATGCCTTTTCCTTCCACGATCGTGATGTACCGGTCAATGGGAAGGTTGGTGAAGCGGTCCACGCGGGTGCTGGGCGGAGGCCACTTGATCTCGATCGAATCGATTTTCGTCCGCCCGCCGATTCCCAGGACCAGCCTCGGGTCATGTGACGAGAGGTAGCCTCCGCCCGCGACCTTGTAAATATGCCGCTTGAAGTCACCGGACTGCCAGGTCACTTTTGCTCCCACCGCATCCGGATTCGCCACTTTGCCCTTAAGCTGGAGGCCCAGCCAGTGATTGACCTTGCCGACGTTATTCCGAAGCAAGAGCGGGGCTCCATCGTTGAGAATCATCAGCACATCCACGCCGCCGTCGTTATTGAAGTCTCCGGTCGCCAGGCCACGCGCGGCAAATTGCCGGGCGAAGACGGGGCCGCTCCGTTCGCTGACGTTTTGAAAAGTCGTCTTGTAGCCGGTTCCCAGATTGCGCCACAGAAGCGGGTTCTCCTCGTATTTGATTTCGCTGTGCAGTTGGGACACCTTGTTGTCGGGATGGCCGGAGACGATGAAGATGTCCATATTGCCGTCGTTATCGTAGTCCAGGAACTTTACGCCCCAGCCGCTCATGGTGCGGACTTTCATTCCTATGCCGTTCGAAACCGAGAAGTCGTCGAAGGTCTCATCCCGGTTATTGTGATAAAGGGAGAACATCTCCTCATCGACGTCGGTCAGGAATATATCCATCCAACCGTCCTGATCGTAGTCGGCGGAATCCGTGCCCATTCCCGACCGCACCCGGCCGTCGGCGCTGTAGCCTACTCCAGCTTGCAGGCCGATCTCCTCGAATTTCCCGTGGCCGCGGTTCGCGAAGAGGAAGCTCGCCACCATATCGTTGGCCACGAACAAATCCATCAGCCCGTCGTTGTTGATGTCGGTAGCCACCGCTCCCCAGGCAATGCCCTTGACGCTGGCGATGCCTGACGCTTCGCTCACATCGGTAAAAGTGCCGTCGCCGTTGTTGTGGAAAAGCCAACTCGGCATGGGATCGTACACGTTCGGAATGCAATAGTAGCGCTCGACGGTCCCGCCAAAGCCGCAGAATTTGTTGTTCGACTTGTCAAAGTCCACAGAGCGGCAGATGAACAGATCCAGGCGGCCGTCGTTGTCATAATCAAACCAGACGGCGCTGGCGGCAAAGCCGACAGCGTTGATGCCTGCCTTTTCGGTGACGTCCGTGAACGTGCCATCGTGGTTGTTGTGGAAGAGAAGACATTTCCCATACTGGGTCAGGCAGAGGTCGGGCCAGCCGTCCCCGTCGTAGTCGCCCACGGCGACGCCCATTCCGTAGCCGCCTCCCGCCAACCCGGCTTTCTCGGTGACGTCCGTGAACGTGCCGTCGCGGTTGTTGTGGTACAGAGCGTTGCGGAGGGGAGGATTGGGGTCGTAGAAGTCGCACTTGCCGCTGTTTACAAGGTAGATGTCCATCCAGCCGTCGTTGTCGTAATCGATGAAACCGCCGCCGCCTCCCAGGGTTTCCGGCAGATAGAATTGCGGAGAGCGAGCGCTGGTTCGCTCGAAGGTAATCCCGCTGGCAGAACCTGGAATCACCTCGAAAACGGGAAGGCCATTCGGCGCTCGAGGGATCGGCGAGCCTGATTGTGCGAGGATTCTTCCCGAAAGTCCGTAACCTGCGAGTCCGGAGAGTCCGAGGGTCTTTAGAAAATGGCGGCGCGAGCTACTCATTCGTCAAGGTTCCTCCCACATCGAAAACGTGAAGAAACTCAAACGTCGTATCATGCTGTCATTCCGAGCGAAGCGAGGAATCTTGCTCTGATTCGCCTTCACGTGTTTGTAGGGGGGCGGCTTGCCGTCCCCTAATGATCGGGGTAGGGCAAGCCCTACCCCTACACGTTTCAAGGCAGAGGCAGGTTCTTTGCTTCGCTCAGAGTTTGTGACTTTTTTCGATTTTTGGCCATTTGAGAACACTTAATTCTTTTGTTATCAGTGCCGGTTTTCGGCCAAATTCAAAAAAGTCACAAACTCTCAGAATGACAGACGTATGTGATTCCACTCCTTCGAGGTCGGTCAATGAGGGACCTCCGCCGGCTGCTCCTTCGTGACTTCATCTGCATGGGCGCGCTTCTGCGCTTGGACTTCGGCTGTCAGCTTGTCGACGATGGTCCTTTCGCGGTCGCCGTCCTGCTTCATGCGGAGCCGGTAATAGAGCCTGGCTAGCGAGACGTGCGCATCCAGGAATTCCGGGTTGTCTTTGATCAAAGCCTCCAGCAGTTTCTTGGCCTGCTGGATGTTCCCCATTCCTATCTGACCGATGGCGAGTTGATAACGAACTCCCGGGTCGCCCGGCCGCACCTGAAGCGCTCGGTTGAGGTAAGGGATCGCTTCCTTGTAGCTCTCGCCCTGATTCAACATGACGCCGAGATACAGGTTGGAGCCAAACTCGTTTGGATCAATCGCCAATTCCCGCCGAAAGCATTCCATGGCATCCTCCCGGTGGCCGAGGGTCAGCAGCGCGTTCCCGTAAAGGTAATGAGCCATGGGAAGTTTCGGATCGAGTTTGACGGCGGCCGCCAGTTCATCCACCGCGCCGGACGCGTCGAGAATCTCCAGACGGGCGGCTCCCAGCATCAGGTGCGCCTCCGCGGAATCGCCATTGCGGAGGATTCTGTTCACCAGAAGTTCGCCCTTGCGCACCTGCCCGCTGCGCATCAGCGACATCCCTAACAGGTAGGTCAACGCCTGATCGTCGGAATGCGCGGGTTCGAGCGGTTCGAGGAGCGCCACCGCCTTCTTGAATTCCCCTAAGCGAAAGTAGCAGTCCCCCAGCAAAAGAGCGACTTGCAGATTTCCCGGATCAGTAGCATGAAGCGGCAGGAGTTCATGCACTGCCTCGTTAAGCTGTACGGCCTTGTAATAAGCAAGGGCCAGGTTCAGACGAATCTGGGGAAGCGGCTGCGAACGTAACGCCCGCTTATACTCAACGATAGCCTCCTCGTACCGCCCGGCCGCGGCCAGCGCCGCACCCAGGTTCGACCTGACCGGGACAACATCCGGAAACTTGTCGAGGAACATGCGGTAATCTTTGATGGCCTCATCGAGTTTGCCGGCCTGCTGGAACGACTCAGCCTCCTTCACGAGAGCTTCCGGGGACTGAGCCGTCTGGGCACTCAGGGTGCCGGTCAGTAACAAGACTAGTAGCGCGGCGGCATAATAAAACGAACGACCCTCTCCCTGGGGGAGAGGGTGTCCCGATTCGGCACCCTCGCCGGACACCCTCTCCCCAAGGGAGAGGGCATTATTGATCACTTCAGCCCGGAAACGGTTCATTCGCCCTCACGATGCGAATTCGATGATTTGTGAACTTATGATGCCCTCCCGGCAACCGGCCGACGATGAGAGCAGGGAGAAGCTACCGCTTGGCCGCCTGCGATTCGTAATACGCAACCCTGGCTCGCAGCGTCTGCGCGAGCGACTGGTCATTGTCGTGCGTGGCCAGGTCTAGCGCTTGGTGCCCCACCCGGGCCGCGTCGGCAAATCGACCCACCTCGGAATACATTGCCGCCAGCATCACCAGGCTCTGCTGCTCCTGGCCGCCGGACAGTTCCACCGCCTTTTCGAAATGGGGGATCGCCTCGGCGAAGCTGTGCTTCGCAGCTAACACCCGGCCGAGATTGAACTGGAACTCGAGCGAATCCGGATTGATATCCACAGCCTTCTGTAAGTGCGCCACGGCATCATCGAGCCGGCCCGCCCGTGCCAAAACGAGGCCGAGCAAGTTATGCGGATCGGCAAAATCCGGGTCGAGTTCGAGAGCCTTGTGGATATGGCGGGCGGCTTCGTCGGTGCGTCCTGCCTGAATCAAAGCCGCTGCTAAATTGCTCTCCGCGATCGGGTTTTTGGGATTGATCTCGAGGGACTTCTTGTAAGCGTCGATGCCCTCCTCTGGCTTGCCCGTCCGCGTCAGCGCTACGGCCAGGCTGGAGTACGCGGCGGCGTTGTTGGGGTCGAATTGGACGGATTGCTGGTACTCGGTGATGGCCTCGTCGAGTTGGCCCTGGTGGTCCAGGGCAAAAGCCAGATGATAATGCGCCTTGCCGTCTTGGGGGTCAAGCTCTACCGCTTTGCGCCACTCGAGCAGCGCCGCGGCGTAATCGCCCTTTCGGGCCAATTCGCCGGCCACGTCGAAAATCCTGTAAAAGTCCGTAGCCGGCGCGTCCATCTTGGTTATGCCGCCCATGGGGATGTTCACGAACTCCGGAATGTTCACGCCGCGGTTGGCGGCTGTCGCGTTCTCGACCAGGATGGCCGGGCTGTCGTGGCCCTGACCATCGATATGCGTCAGGTACAACTGCGTGTACAGCGAGCGTCCTTTCGAGGAGAATGCCAACCAGCGGCCATTGGGAGAGAAGGTGTGCCAGGAGTTCATGCGCGGAGTGTTGCAGCTCAGGGGCCGTGCGGTTCCACCTTCAAAGGGTACGACGTAAAGCCGACTGTCGGGCCTCATCAGCAGGCCGGTGTGGTTTTCGACAAAGACGATCCAGCGCCCGTCCGGCGAAACCTTGGGAAAGTTGTTGCTCATGCCGTTCTGGGACGCACCCACAATCCGTTCCGGCGTGCCGCCTTTGCCGTCGTTGAAGGGGATCCGGTAAAGATCGTATCGAATCTGTGTTTCGTTTGGATCGTTTGCGTACTCCGCCACCTTCTGGCCTTCGTAATACGGGTCCTTGGCTTCAGCGCGGGAGAAAACAAGGTACTTGCCATCGGGGCTCCAGAAGGCGCTGGTCTGCACGCAGCGCGGATCGTCCGCGCCCGGCAGAGGCTGGAGCTTGCCGGTGGCTTTGCTGTACCAGGCCAGGACGCCGCGAGTGGGATAAAATACCTGGCCGAACCCGTAATCTTTATAGAAGCCGTTATACAGCCGCTGGTCGAAATCCCGCATGTGCGAGCCGGGGTTTTCGATGGAGGTGACGACGTATTGCCCGTCAGGCGAGATCTGCGACATGAACCCGAACCGCTTGCTCGCTTTCTCTTCTGCAAAGGAACTCCAACGAATGACGTACTGGTTGCGGATGGAGGTCTCCGCCTTAACCGGCACGATGCCGTAAAGACCCTTGTCGTTCCCCGGACCGTCCACGTCCAGCCCCATCGTCTTCCCGTCGCGAGAGAACGAGTGGCAGTTGGCGCAGGTAGGCAAACCCTCCATCATCAGCCGGCTCTTGGGCTCAGAGATGTAGCGTAATCGCCAGGCGATGAAGGGAATAGCCTCGGTGGGCAAGGGCATGATAACGCCCTTTTGACCGACTGGAACCGATATCAGCGGAACGTCTCGAAAGAAAAGCGGAGCGCCCACCGGATCGGTCGAAGTCTCGATGCTGACTTGCCCGCGCGATACCGGCTGAGTGGCGGACTCGTCGCGGAACCCCGTGATGACCACCGTTGCGGGCGTTTTGACCGAGTGTTTCTTAATCGCCGCCCAGGTGTCCGGGTCCGGAGTCCAGGAGTGCCCGGCTTGTTCTTCCGGCGTCAATTGCGGGGCGACAGCTCCTGCCTTCGCGCAACGCTCATCGATCTCGCCGATGGGACGCTTCTCGCCGCGGGATCGGGCTTGAATTACGTGAGCGCGGCCGCCGAAACGGACGTCGATCAACCAGAAAGTTGCGTTTGGGCTGGAATCTCGCCACTCGAACACGGGCGGTGTGATCTCGGGCGGGAAAATCGCCCCTTCCGCCGGGTAGTCAATCGTGATGGCTGCGCCGGGCGCGGGCGTCGCGGGAGACTTGTCGCGGTTCTTGGCGCCGCCGGGGGTACACATCGCACCCAAAATGAGAATGCCAAATACAGCCGGTAAGAACTTCAGCGACCACATGCGAAATCAGCGGAGAACCGCGCCTCCCGTTTACTTGTTTACTCTTACCTCGTCGGCATCCGCTTGCGTGGCCTCGGCCAAACGGCTTGCCCAGAATCTCCGTTTTGGCGCCATCGCGGAGCCGCATTATACCACCCTTCACCTTCCGCTGCAGGCATCGTCGCGCAGGTGATCCATCAGCCGCAAAACTCCAGATCGGGTGTCCTGTTGAGCTTTATCCAGATCGACGTGCTTCTGCCATATTTTCTTCAGCTTCTCGCCGTCGCGCACACTCAATTCGAGACCCGTGCGATAGGGCTCGACCTGAGGTATCCCTGCCACAGGACTTCCCATAGACACTTGGCTCACGCCGCCGGGAGTGTAGCTTACGTTTACAACAGCGTCGGCTGTATCCGCGTTGTCAGTCAGTTTCAGGCAGCTACCTTTCTCGATCTCCGCCTGCTTGGCTTTGACTTCTTGGGTCGCTGTAAAGGCTCCTTTGATGAAGATGGTGTGGATTTGCTTTAGTCGGGGATCGCTCTTGTCTTCCTTGTGTTTTGCGATCCCCAGCGTAGGCAGGAGCAACGAAACAAGAATGAAGCCACTTAATACCTTGCCCATGGTCGTCATCTCCCGAATGTTATCCTGATCTTTAGCCGCAGGCCACGGACTCGCGATGACACACCAAAAAAAGGGCCGCCCCTTGCGAGGCGGCCCATTCCTTACGGAGCGGTTTTCAGACGCGATCAGAAGAAGAACTTGACCGCCATCTCGATGATTCTGTGGCCTTGCTTAAACGTGGTTTCTCCGAAAACAGGATCGTTCTGCTGGAGCGTGTTCTTGTCAAAGCTAAGGCCCAGGTTCCCGCCGTTGAAAGACCACAGTGGATGGTTCAGGAAGTTGTACCCATCGAACCGGAGTTGGATCGACTTCGACTCGGTGATCTTGAAGTTCTTGAAGAGCGCCATGTCCCAGTTGAAGAAGCCCGGTCCGTAGATGGGCGGCAGGATGGTTCCGCCGTTCTGACCGACTTGGGTCGGCGCGGCGAAACAATTCGGGTTGATGTACTCATGCGCCGTGAGGCCCGACCTCGGATTACACGTCAGGAGCGGGTTGAGCTGCATATCCGGGGTTCCTAGCAGCGAGATGTTGTTGATGGCGATGCCCTTGGGAATGGTCGCGCTCGCGCTGCCCGGAATGATCGCGCCGTTGAGGTTCATTCCGAAGTTTTGGCCTTGCTCACCCGTCAAGTTGGGGCCGCTCTCGAGTTGCGTG
>Ga0326728_10018255_pt1 | contig 13862 bp, 8 predicted proteins | sample MB3enrmetagenome_FD_207602 | JGI IMG/M metagenome (GOLD analysis project Ga0326728, IMG submission 207602) | Lab enriched peat soil microbial communities from McLean, Ithaca, NY, United States - MB31MN | ecosystem: Environmental > Terrestrial > Soil > Wetlands > Peat | place: USA: New York... | reverse complement strand
AGCAGGAGCGTCAGCACCAGGCAGGCCGCACCGATCAAACCCGCTTTCCAAGCTCCCGAGGCCACCGTCATTCGCGCTTCCATTCTACGTTTTATTTTCCGCGCGGACCATACCGGAATCGCGTTGTAAGCGACTCACTTTCAGCTGCGCACACGTTTTTCGAAGGCGAAATGATGCAGCGGCGCCAACAAGTGTGGAAAACGAGGCAGAAACTCCAGAAGAGCTTTCGAGCTAGCTCTCCATCATCGTCAAGCGCGCTCTGGCTCTCATGCGCAACCAGTGGCGCGTCCAGATGGCGAGCAGGAATGCGAGCACGACGACGATGACCGCAATCAGCCACGGAAACTCCGCGGCCCAGAGACGGAGCTGCGTGAACCACGGCAACGATCCCACGAAATAAACCTGCGAGCCGACACGAAAGGATCGAAACTCGGTTCCGTGAAGGACGGAGACGGAATCGGAGATCGCGCTGGATTGCTGGACGGCTAGGAATGTAGTGATGAAAGGTTCGAATGTGGACGTGTCCCGGAGATGAATGGCGACGATGCTGCGGCTGCCGGCGATGTCGTAGGGAGATTCGATCCCCTCGATGATGGCGTCGGGCGTGCCCCCGGCCGTGAGCTCGCCGGATTCAGTGTGATCGTTGGGGCGGAGCTTCCACCACGCGTTGTGAAGGAGCGAGACGAAGAAGCCTTCCGTGTCGCGGACCTGAACCTGTCCACTGCCGAGCGAGACGGGAAGATGCGTGCCAAGCTTTTCAAATGCACGTTGATCATCGCCCGCGCCGATGATGAGGAAGTCAGTGGCGGCGCCGTCGTGAAGAGCATCGGGACCGGCTACGGTGACGCGCAGGCCAGGGAACCCGGTTTGGCGGCCGAAGTGGCCCATGAGGGTGACGAAGGTTTCAATCTCCTGCTCAGTGGGCGCGGGAGGCAGAACAACCGTGGTGCCACTCAGGTCAGCGAGGCGCGTGAACGGGAACCCGGCGTTCGAAAAGATTTCGAGATTGGGCAGCGGCGTCCAGTGTGGATAGCCGCGCAGGTCGAGATAGGAGTCGCGAAGGATGGAGCCCTGAAGGTTGCTGGGGGTTGTGTTGTCGCAGTTTTGCTTGCGGGCAAGCTGGAAGGTGTAATCGAACGAGAGAGTGTTTGAGAACGGGCGCAGGTTGACGACGGGAACGGGAACATCGGTGGTGGTGGAGCGCGATGCGTCCTGGCCTGGGGTGAGCGGAGTGGAGCCGAGGAACGCGCTATTGATCCGCACTTGCAGGCTGGATATAGGGCCGATGGGAATGGAGTTGTAGCGGTAGGCAAGATGCAGGCGGGTGTTATCGCTGCCTGTGTCGTAATAAAGGTCGGGCGGAATGCGGAAGTAGACGTTGAGTGGAGCGGTTCCATCGCCTTGAAGCTGACCGGCAGCCGCATAATCCCACAGAGCGATGGTCTGATCAGTGCGCGCCCAGCGCGGCGCGGCGTCGGGAGCTTGTTTGGCAGGCAGGGCGAGGCTATTTATCGGGGCCTGCGAACCGGTGAGCATGTCCCTGTGCAGCGCGATGGCTTGAGCGGCAACGAGTACGTCGTTTGCATTGGGCCCGGTGACGATGAGAATTTTCCCGTAGGGATCGTTGGGGTTGGTGCGCATGGCCACAGTGGGCGCGCTGGGTGAGGAAAGATTGAAGCCGGCGGGAAGGCTCGCGGCATCTTCAGCAACGACGATGGCGTTGCCTTGCGGAATGGCGCCGATACGTACCGGAAAACGGACGGGGCGGTCGGCCGAGACGAGGCCGAAGTAGCTGGCGACGACGCCCGCCGCCTGAATGGCTTTGAAGGACGGCTGCGTGGGAAAGACAATGGGAATGCTGACAGGCTGGATGGCAGCCGGGTCGACGAAGGGGATGGGCAGTTGCTTCAGGTCGTCCGCGAGAGGCAGGAGGTCGCCGCGAATATCGAGATATGTGTTCGGATGAACGCGCGCCCAGAGGGCGGTGCTGGCCGGGTCTTCGCAGCTCATGGTGTAGTGGCCGATGAACTCGATGGTGAGGGCGTTGTTATGCACGAGCAGCTCGGGCGGAATGTTGAGATCGGCTTCGGCGTCGCTGCCGTCGGAGCCGCCGTACTTCCCTGCTGCCGGTTGGACCGTGGCGAACAGCGTGCCGTTCAGAATCAGCTTGAGCTGGCTGAGTTGCGGGATGAGGGCCGGAGAGAACGCATAGAAGAGATGGATGGTGGCTGTGCGGACCACATGCGTTTGCGGCAGCGTGAAGTAGATGGTGTGTTGGCGATCGATGGAATGCAGCTCTATTTGCGGTGAGCCTGCATCGGCGAGAGTGAAGGTGTCGTGATACTGGCCGGGTAAGACAGCGGAGTTAGCGGGGTTAGCGGAGCTGGGGAGCGCGGCGGAGCTGGAATTCTGGCCGAGGGATTTTGGCGAGCCGGCAACGAGGAGCGAGGCGAAGAGCAGGATCAATCCCGATTGAGCGATAGAGAGGGAGGCGGCTTTGCGGCGGGCTGCCCGGTCGTCGTGGCCAAACAGGCTGAGCGTTGTGGCTTTGAGGCCGCGCATGGAAATTTGGAAGATGCGTCCGAGGCTGCGCAGGACGTTGTCGCTCTCGCGTCCCTCGCCCCACCCGAGCCAGGAATCGGCGCGAGAGTAGAGCTGCATGGTCAGAACTTCCTGCTCTGCGATCGACAGATCGTCGAAGCGAACACGCAACTCCGAATCTTCAAGAGAGACCACGGTGGCATGAAGAGGAACGGATCCCGAGGGCGGCTGAAACACCAGGCTTACCTCAGAATCGGGCGCGAGATCGACGGCTTCGCCGATTTGGATGCCGGCTCCGCCGCTGGACATGTCGATGGTTTTGCCCGAGATGAATATTCCATCGGGCAGCCTAACGAGGAGGGGCACGGCGATGTTGAGGCGCACGGTGGTGCGGCGCTGCATGAGTTCACGCGCGACGGCGGTGCACACGCCGAGAATGATGATGTTGAAGACGCACCACATGACGTTCATCAGAACCGTGCCGCGGCGCGTTGCGTCCCAGATGAAGAAGCGCGGAATGGCGACGAGCAGGCCGGCGAGGTTGAAGATGAGCATGACCAGGAAGGGCTGGGCGATGCGTGAATCAAAAAATGTTCGCCGGACGACGCCGCCCTTGGAGGTGACGTTGAATTTGCCCAGTTTTGGGCTGATGAGCGCCATCATGGTGGGCAGCAGAATGTAGGGCGAGAGGACCGTTTCGTAGATCTCGTTCCAGAAAGAATGGCGATGATCGCCCTGAATCCGCGAGTTGGTGACATTGGACAGCGTGAGGTGAGGCAGCGCGTAGGCAAGAATGGCGGCCCAATAGCCGGGAATGTTGGTGTGGTTCAAAAGCAGATAGATGAGCGGCGCGGTAAGAAAGATGAGGCGCGGTACGGCGTAGAGAAAATGGCCGACGGCGTTAAAGTAACAGAGCCGCTGAGGAAATTTGAGGCCACGAGCGAAGAGTGGATTGTCGATGCGGAGAACCTGGATCATGCCGCGCGCCCAGCGAATGCGCTGGCCGACGTGCGCGGAAAGGCGCTCGGTGGCGAGGCCGGCGGCCTGAGGAATATTGATGTAGGCGGTATTCCAGCCAGCCATCTGCATGCGCAGCGATGTGTGCGCGTCCTCGGTGACGGTCTCCTTGGCGATGCCGCCGACTTCATCAAGGGCCGAGCGGCGCAGAACTGCGCAGGAGCCGCAAAAGAATGAGGCATTCCAGAAGTCGTTGCCGTCCTGAACCACGCCGTAGAAGAGCTCGCCCTCATTGGGAATGATGTGGAACTGGCGGAGATTGCGCTCAAACGGATCCGGTGAATAAAAGTGGTGCGGCGTTTGCATCACGGCGAGCTTGGGATCGCGCATGAACCAGCCGACGGTCATCTGGAGAAAGCTGCGCGTGGGCACGTGATCGCTGTCGAAGACAGCCACGAGCGGAGAGGACATGGTTTCGAGCGCGGTGTTGATGTTGCCGGCCTTGGCGAATTTATTGTCGGGGCGGGTGCGGTAGCCGATGCCCGCTTCGAATGCGAATTCCTCAAATTCCTTGCGGCGGCCATCGTCGAGGATGTAGACGTGGAGCTTGTCGGCCGGCCAATCCATGTTCAACGCGCCGAGCGCCGTGAAGCGGACAACATCGAGCGGCTCGTTGAAAGTGGGAATGAGCACGTCAACATCGGGCCAGTCGTCGGGATTTTCGGGCAGCGATACCGGAGCGCGTCGCAAGGGCCAGATGGTCTGGAAGTAGCCGAGGAAGAGAATGACGAATGCGTAAGCCTCAGCCAGAAGCAGGCACAGGATGAAGAATGCGTCCAGCGCACCCCAGTGATTGGCGGGGTCGCGAAAGAAGCGAACAACCTGCTCGATGCGCCAGTATCCGTAGCGGAAGGTACAGAACATGGACAGCATCATGAGGGTGAGCGTGACGAGGTAGGAGTCGGAACCGCGCGCAAGGGCCAGAGCCATGAGGAGGCTGAGCAGACCGAGAACCGCCTGCTGGGGCCAGGTAAGGGGGACGATTGCCAGAAAACAGAAAATGACCGCGGCAAGGATGAGAAAAAGGAGGCGAAGGATTTTGGTAAAAACATTTTCGCCGGCACCAATATCCTGCCAGATTGTGGTCGCTGTCATCGTTCGCTCCAGCGAACTCCGCGGAAGGTGGTTGTGGCGGCTGCGGAAAGGCTTTTGACCCAGCTGGCCAAGCTGGCGAAATCTTCAGCCACGCCGGAGTTGGGCGCGTAGTCGATGATGGTCATTCCCTCGGCCAGTGCTTCACTGACGGCGGGAGCGCGGCGGATCACGAAGGGAAGCAATCGGTCACCGAGTTGTTCGCGGAGCACTTCGCGCACGTCGAGATGCAGCGGGAGCGTGGAATCGAACTGGTTGAGCACGTAGTGGGGCAGCGAGGGAACGGTGGATGCGCCGCCATTGTGATCGAAGAAGGCGTCAATGGAGCTGACGCTGACCACAGAGTTCATGTCAGGAATCAGCGGAACAAGAATCTGCGGCACGAGACGCATGATGCGGCGCGTGGTTGCGCCGGAAGCTGTGGCGAGATCGATGATGACGCGGCCCACTCCGCGGGCGTTCTTGGAGATTTCGGCGGTCAGAGCTTCCTGAGGCGCGGTTTCAGAGCCGAAGTTTTCGGGATCGAGAGTGATCATTTGAATCGGCGCGTCGCCGCTCGAAACAGGCGGACTGAAAGTGCGCAACATTCCGGGACGCTGATCGCCGGCACCGAAGAAGAATGGAAGCAAGCCGTAAGCCGCCGTATCAACCAGCAGGACACGCTCACCGCGTGCGGAGAGCGCGCGACCGAGCGTAGCAACGAGACTGGTTTTTCCCACTCCACCGGCAAGCGAAAAGATGGCTATGACCGGAGCGCGCGCGGCGACGGGAGCCGGGGCCACCTGCGTTGGCGGCACGCTTCCTTCGACGACTCCGCGCAAAGCGAACCAGCGCGTGGCAAGACGTTCACGCGAGCCCTGCAAAGTGTCCTCGGGCGCAGGCGGAAGACTGGATGGGCTTGAGACCTCAGTCCGCTCCGGCATGAGCCACGCGGGACGGCCTGCATTTTCGGCTGGATCGGCTGACCACGGGCTGCGCGCCGGATTAAAGCTTTCTTCGCGCATCGGAGCACGTTGCGCATGGCCAGGCTGGCGGTACGACGGGGGCACGGCTAAACCGCGAAGCGCGGAGGCAAGATCTTCGCGGATGGGATGCTCGGAATGCGGACGTTCGATATTCGGACGTTCGATCGGCGGCTGGCCAGGTCGCGGCGGATACAAGGGGGGCTGTTGCGCGGCTGACTGCGTCGAGGATTCGTCTTGCCGCGTGTCGCCGTAGCCTCGCTTTTGCTCCAAAGGCTGCTGCGAACGCAGGTGTTCCTGCTCCATTGCCTGTTCAACTCGCTGGCGAGCCTTCTCGCGGGTCTGCGCACGCGACGCAGAAAAGTCGCGGTACTTTGCGCCGTGCAGATTCGCCCAGGAATAGAGCGAAGCTACATCGTCCGGGGGTTCGTTTGGATCGGACTGCCCTTTATGCTCCGTCATAATCTATACCAAGGTCTAAAAGTGCAACTCCGCCACGCATTTTTTCAAAAAATGTTATGAGCCCAAGATGCCGGCTTGTTGCGATACGGAACACCGGGAACTCGAACCCGGATGGCGGATGAATCCTTAGTGGTAATCGTAGTGTCCGTATGGGGCCGAGAACAATAACACTTGCACGGCCACGAAGCTAACACTTTCAAGCCATCGAAAACGGCAGAACTGCCTCATTTTCTGAGCGATGCGGGCAATTATCCCCCGTTTGTAATCGCTTTCTTCGCATCCTCTGGGTACCATCGTACACGCGGTTTTGGTTACCGTGCCGCGAAATGTTTTTGCATGGCGTGGTGAAGGTTGAAGTGTTGCGATTCGCGGCATGGTGCGAAGCGGAATTGGACATGCGCGAGATGCGTGAATTCCCTGCCCCGAGGGGCAGAATCCGGCGACTGACCCTGTGTTAGTTTGAAGATAGCGGCCTTTAGCGAGCCCGTAGCTCAGTTGGTAGAGCAACGCCCTTTTAAGGCGTGGGTCGTGCGTTCGATCCGCACCGGGCTCACCACTCCCTGGCCGCCGTTCTCAGCGACAAACTGAGTTGAGCTGGCCCGCCTGACCGCACTGGCGAACGGACACCTGACTTGGAGGAGCCTTCATTGCCGTTCTAGGATGGAGCCTGCGGACGCGGGATTCGCTTGGTCTAAAACGTAAAAAGGACGGGCAAGGATGGTTTCGGCGGAAGAGATTGTTCGGCTGCAGGATCGGCTGACGCAAGAATGGCACGAGAAGCCGGACACGCCGGTGGGCGGATCGTCTTCAGGCCCCGACGGTGAATGGCTTGGGCTCGTGGCGCGGCAGCATCGGGCGAACTTCGACCTGTGGCACATTGAGGACAAAGCACGAACTCCGGGCGCGAGCGATGGAGAGATTGCCCTTGTGAAGCAGGGTGTGGACGTGACCAACCAACTGCGCAACGACCTGGTGGAAGAGCTGGATCGCGCGATGATGGGCTGGATGGAGGCGCGCGGCTTGCCGAATCCAGCAGCACCCCTGCAGTCGGAGTCGCCAGGAATGATGATCGACAGGCTGTCGATATTGGCGCTCAAGATCTACCACACCAAAGAAGAGGCGGAGCGAATGGACGCGCCGCCGGGGCACGCGGAGCGGAATCGGGAGCGGCTGGCGATTCTGGAAGAGCAGCGCGGCGACCTGGCTGGATGCCTGGATACGCTTTGGCGGGAGACAGTTGGTGGCACGCGGCGCTTCAAACTTTACCGGCAGTTAAAGATGTACAACGATCCGACGCTAAACCCCGCGATCTACGGCAAATCTGCCGCATCCGGGGGCGGCTAAGCATATGTCGGGAAGCACCCATTGACGGAAGGCGGGGTTCTGCGTATAAACATGGCCTAAGAGTCCGCAATGAAGGATCCCCATACGTTAATGGCAGACTCCAAGTAGCGTTGTTCCTCAAAGACGGTCCCTCACCGGACGATGAGCAGGTCCCAGGGGCAAAGGAATACGCGGTTCGGGAAACTCATGACGCAAGAGGCACGATCCGCGGCGCCCAGCCGCAAGAAGACAGCCCCAGCGGCCGGCAAGACTGACGGCCGCGGCCGCACGAACAATGATGTTGCAGTTCAGCACTACCAGGCAGCGGTGCAACTGCTGCAGCAGGGCAAGTACGAAAAGGCACTGGGACTGCTGGAGAAGCTGCTTCCCGAAGCGCCGGCCGAGATTCAGGATCGCTGCCGCATGTACATCATTACTTGCCGCCGGCAAATGGAGAAGGACAGCCGTTCATTCCCGACGCCTGAGGAACATTACGACTACGCCATTTCCCAGTTGAATACCGGCTACTACGAGGAAGCGCGAGAAGAGTTCAACAGCATTCTGACCGGTCATCCCAATGCCGACTATGCGTTTTACGGCCTGGCGGTGCTGGAAGCGATCACAGGGCGCGTGCAGGACTGCCTGAACAATCTGGCTCGGGCGATTGAACTGAATCCGAAGAACCGGCTGCAGGCACGCGTCGATAACGACTTCCAGAACATGGTGGACGATCCACGGTTCACCGAACTGCTCTATCCTGAAGTTCCGTAGGAAGTGCTTTGAACTCTCCCAAAATAAAGGATGAGCGAGCCCAGGCGCGGAAGCTCGAACGCGGGGCCTCGTCTCCGGCTCCGGGCTTGCGCGTGGTCGCGATGGGCGGCGGAACGGGCCTGTCGACGCTGCTGCGCGGGCTGCGCCGGCACGTGTCTGCACCGGGGCAAAGCCCGGACGCCACGGGTGCGATTGCGGATCTGGCAGCGGTGGTGACGGTGACCGACGACGGAGGGTCGTCGGGGCGGCTGCGCCAGGACTTCAACATGCTGCCGCCGGGGGACCTGCGCAACTGCATGGTGGCGCTGAGCGAAGAAGAGGATTTGCTGTCGCGGCTGTTCACGCATCGCTTCCGCGGCGGCAATGGGCTCAAGGGCCACAACTTCGGCAACCTGTTTGTCGCGGCGCTGACCGAGATCACGGGCGATTTTGCGCAGGCGGTGCAACTGGCTTCAAAAATTCTGGCCACGCGGGGACGCATCTATCCGGCCACCACGGCGAACGCCACGCTGGTGGCAAGAATGGACGATGGCACAGTGGTGCGCGGAGAGACGAATATCACGGCAAGCAAACGACGCATCGTGGAACTCACGCTCGATCCGCCGCATCCCGCTCCGCTGCCCGAGACCCTTGAGGCCATCGAGCGCGCCGATTTGATCACGGTTGGTCCGGGATCGCTCTACACTTCGCTCATCACCAATTTGTTAGTGGACGGAATCCCTGCGGCGCTGGGTTCGGCGAAGGGTATCCGCGTTTTCATCTGCAACTTGATGACGCAAGCAAACGAGAGCCTGAACCTGACCGCATCCGAGCACATCGAGCGCATCTACGAGCACACGCGAACGAAAATCTTCGATTACGCCATCGTGAACACGGGAAAGTTTTCGGCTGAGACACTGGCCCGCTACGCCGCGGAGGGTGCTGCGCCGATCCTGCCCGATGTTGAAAGGATCGAGGCATTGGGCGTGCGTTGCATCATGGGCAATTTTGCCAGCGAGGAAAACGTCGTTCGACACGCTCCCGCCCGCGTGACCAAAGCCCTGATGAAACTTGCCACTGACAGCGCGTCTAAGAAGAAGACGCCTAAGAAGAATTGACGGGGCGCGAGATTGGCCAAGCCCGCGGCGGCATCGTACGATTGAGCTTGCGAGCCTTGAGTTTGCGCCGCACCCCGATGGAGAATCCTTGTGAAATTCAAACATCACTTGCTTTTGTTTTGCCTGGCAATTGCCGTAGCGCCGTGCTTTTCGCAGGCGCCGTCTTCCACAACTGAGAACGCGACCCGCGCCACACTCTCGAACGGGATGCGCGTGGTGATCATTCCCAACAAGCTGGCGCCTGTGGCAACCGTGGAAGCTAACTTTCTTGTCGGCGGCAACGAGACGCCCGACGGTTTTCCGGGCATGGCCCACGCGCAGGAACACATGGCCTTCCGCGGCTGCTCGGGCATGACCGCCGATCAGACCGCAGCTATCTATGCCCTTCTGGGCGGCCAAGACAATGCGGACACACAGCAGGACATCACACAGTTTTTCACCACAGTGCCATCGGCTGACGTGGATGTGGCGCTGCGCGCGCAGGCCGCGTGCGTGAGCGGGATCGACGACGCGCAAACCGAATGGGACGAGGAACGCGGAGCCATCGAGCAGGAAGTGCAGCGCGACCTGTCGAATCCCACGTACAAATTCATTGCCCAACTCAACACCGCGATGTTTGCCGGAACGCCCTACGCGCACGATCCGCTGGGCACAAAGGCCTCGTTCGACGCGACCACCGGGGCCATGTTGAAGGAGTTTTACGAAAAATGGTACTCGCCCCCGAACATGATTCTCGTGGTGGTGGGCGATGTGGACGCGGCAAAGACGCTCGCGGAAATCAAACAACTCTATTCAGCCACTCCAAAACATGCTGTGCCGGCGCGCCCGGCCATTAATCTGCAACCGTTCAAAACGGACAGCTTCACCATCGACAGCAACCTGCCTTATGTTCTGGGTTTTATTGCGTACCGGATGCCGGGCACCGACTCACCGGATTACGCGGCTGCTCAGATTCTTGGGGATGTATTGGCAAGTGAGCGCGCGGATTTGTACGGAATGGTTCCCGCGGGCAAGGCACTGGCTGCCGAATTCGGATTTGCCGAGGCGTACCGAAAGGCGAGTGTCGGCTACGGGGTGGTTGCGTTGCCGGCAGATGCCGACGCCGCAGGCGCGATGACCGAGATGCGGCAGATCATCGAGGGCTACGCCAAGAACGGAGTGCCCGCGGATCTTGTGGATGCGGCCAAGCGCAGCGAAATTGCGCAAGCCGAGTTCGAACGCAACTCCATTCCAGGCCTGGCGGACGTATGGTCAACCGCACTGGCGGCGGAAGGCCGTAACTCACCTGAAGAAGATGTCGATGCGATACGCAAGGTGACGCTGGCCGACGTGAACCGGGTGGCCAAACAGTACTTGCTGAATACCAGCACCATCTCGGCCATTTTGAAGCCAGCACCCAACGGCGAGGCGGTTGCGGCCAAGGGATTCGGCGGGGCGGAAGAAGTGACGTCAGCACCGACGAAGCCCGTGGTGCTGCCAGCTTGGGCGGCCGGTCCTCTGAATGCGATCCAAGTGCCGACGGAAACTCTTGCGGTAACGGATATGAAGCTGCCGAACGGAATCCGGCTGATTGTGCGCACCGATCGGACAAGCCCCACCGTGACGCTGGCTGGAACGATTAAACACAACGCCAACCTGCAAACGCCGCCGGGCGAAGACGGGCTGGGCAGCGTGCTCGGCGAACTCTACTCCTACGGGACCCAGACCATGGATAGGCTCACGTTCGCGAAAGCGCTGGACGACATTGCGGCTAACGAGAGCGCCGGGTACCGGTTTTCGCTGACCGTCCTAAAGGAGTATTTCTCGAAAGGCGTTCAACTGCTGGCCGATAATGAACTGCATCCGGCCCTTCCCGAGCAGGCCTTCGAGATCACGCGCGGGCAGACGGCGCAGTTTGTGGCCGGCAATCTTCAGAGCCCGGGCTATCGCACCTCGCGCACGCTGAATCTGGCGCTGGTTCCAGCCGGCGACCCGACCCTGCGCGAGACCACGCCGGATACTGTCACGAAGCTGACCCTCGATGAGGTGAAGCAATTCCATGACGAAACGGTGCGGCCCGATTTGACCACGATTGTGGTGATCGGCGACATCACGCCCGATGAAGCCCGCACGGCGATCGAAAAGTCGTTTGGAGACTGGAAGGCAACAGGTCCAACGCCGGATACTACGCTGCCTGCGATTCCTACGAACAAAGCTTCGGCAGCAAATGTGCCCGACAACCAGGCGGTGCAGGACACGGTGACGCTGGCCGTGCAGCTCAACCTGAACCGATTCGATCCCGCGTATTACCCGATAGAGCTTGCCAACCACGTGCTGGGAGGCGGCTTCTATGCCACGCGTCTCTATCACGATCTGCGCCAGGTGAACGGACTGGTCTACACGGTTGATGTGAGCCTGAATGCATCGAAAACGAGGGCGAGCTATTCGGTGCAGTATGGGTGCGATCCGCAGAACGTGTCGAAGGCCCGTGCCATTATCGTTCGGGACCTGGATCAGATGCGGACTCAGGATGTGTCTGACGCCGAGTTGCTCCAGGCCAAGGCGCTGATGCTCAGGCAGATTCCGCTCAGCACTTCAAGCGAGGATGCGGTTGCGGGAGAACTTCTCGGGTATGCCGAGATTGGCCTGCCCCTCGACGAGCCGGAACTGGCGGCGAAAAAGTACATGGCGCTTACTGCCGATGACGTGAAAAATGAATTTGCCAAGGAGATCGATACCGGCAACCTGGTGCAGGTGGTCCGCGGCCCTGCGCCACAGTAACGTTCGTGCTGGCGTGCAGATTACTTCGAAGGCCAGCGAACAAGGCGATTGGTATTTACGGAGCTGCGTCTGGATTTTCAGAAGGCGCAGAGAATCCACAAACGACGGTGAAAAAAGACTGTTCTCAGGGCGAGGGTTTGCGCTAGATTCGAAACACGCGCTCCGCAGTATTCCCGCGCGACCAGGAGGAAGTATGAGCAAGACCCGGATTTGGGTGGTGGTGAGCTGTTGCTTGATTGCGATGGCGGCGAGCGTACAGGGACAGAGAAAAGCCGGCCTTTGGGAAGTGACCAGCAGCATGAGCATGAGCGGGATGCCGAACATGCCGAACATGGGATCGCGCACGCAGGAGGTTTGCGTGACGCAGGCGATGATCGATAAATATGGCGGCCCGTACAGCAATCCGCAGAATGGGCAGTGCCAGGTGACCAACGTGTCGCTCACGCCAACCGGCATGAGCGCGGATTTGAGCTGCACCGGACGCATGACAATGACGGGGACAGTGAAGACGATGTTTGTCGACGCGAACACGACGAAAACGACGATGCTGATGAATATGACTACAGGCAACGGCCAACAAATGAACATGACGATGCAGTCGACGGCGACCTATAAAGGAGCCGACTGTGGAAGCGTGCAGCCCCTGGCGATGCCACCAAGCCAGTAGGCGAGATGCAGACGCGGCTCCGATGTTCGACAGGAAGCACTCTTAATAGGCTGAAGAGTTTTAAGGTACCGTGACGTTGATCGACGTCGTAACGGACACGTCGGTGCTGACGTCGGTCGCGTAGATTGTGTAGACGTAGGTCCCCGGCGTCGCGGCGTCATTATTGCCGCCACAGGCGTTAATTGCCGCCAATCCGGCGAATGTGCCTATTGCGAACAAAGTAAGCGTGAGCCAACTCGGCGCTCTGCGCCGAAAGCCAAAACCCAACAGCAAAGCACCGGCCAAGGCCAGACCCTGCGGCAGACAATGGCTCCGGCTACGCGGGAGGCTTACGGGGCACGGGTTGCAAGGGGGGATGGCGTTGATGAAGGAGATGGTGCCAGTCGCTACCTGATTCGCGACCAGCGTAATGGTTGGTCGCACGATCGGCCCCGGACTCCAATCGCAGATGGGCACGTTGACTCCGGCCGGAGGGGTCGGAGCACTGCAGGTGACGCCAACGGTGCCCGCGTAGCCGTTGATGGATGCCAGAGTGAATGAGCTTGAACCAATTCCACTGGAAGAGGCGGTGGACATGGTCACGTTTGTGGCCGTAATGGTGAAACTTGGCGTGATGGCCAGCGCAGGAGCGCCGGAGAGCGTGACGGTGAGAACGGCAAGGATCCCGAGAATTGCAAGAAGGCGAACCCTTTGCATAGCAGCAAAGACCTTTCTGCGGCGGCTTGCATCCTACAAGGAGATTTAGACGAGTTGTATCCCCAGCGGTTGGTTGACACTGCAAAGATTTTAATTCGCGATTTGGGCGGCGTCGGCGTTCTTGGTGATGCGGCTCACGCTTCGACGGTGCGCTTGAGCTGGCCGCAGGCGGCGAAGATGTCGCGGCCGCGCGGCTGGCGGATGTAGGCGGGGATTCCCTCACCCGCGAGTATGCGCCTGAAGTGCTCCGCTCCTTCAGGTTTTGGAGTCGAGTAGTGGAAATCGGGTCCGGGATTCCAGGCGATCAGATTCACCTTTGCGGGCAAGCCGGTGCGGCGCACGAGTCGCGCAAGCTCACGGGCGTGATCCGGTTGGTCGGTGACGCCGCCCAGAAGAACGTACTCGAACGTGATTCGCTCGTGTGGACGGAGGCGGATGGGGCGGACGGCCTCAATGACCTTCGCGATCGGCCAC
>Ga0326728_10018254_pt1 | contig 13862 bp, 8 predicted proteins | sample MB3enrmetagenome_FD_207602 | JGI IMG/M metagenome (GOLD analysis project Ga0326728, IMG submission 207602) | Lab enriched peat soil microbial communities from McLean, Ithaca, NY, United States - MB31MN | ecosystem: Environmental > Terrestrial > Soil > Wetlands > Peat | place: USA: New York... | reverse complement strand
GCTCTATCATGGCGGTGAGCAGGTCGCGCTTCGAGGAAGTAGTCTGGGACATGAACACGGGGGTTATCCTCAACGGGAACCTCATCGACTACAAGATCGCCACGATCCTCGATTGCGGTCCCATCGACACTGCCATCGTGGAGACGGGTCTCGGGTATGGACCTTACGGAGCCAACGGCATCGGTGAGGACGTCGGGGACCATTGTACATCTCTCCTCGGCCCCGCCGTTTTCAATGCCCTTGGGATTCCGGTAGACGATTTTCCTATAACGCCCGGCAAGATCCTCAAGGCCCTGGGGAAGGCATAGGAGGAAGAGATGCGGAAACTTCGCTCACATAGATGCCACATGCAACGCCTATATGGTTCCCATAGCGAAGACAATGATCAAGAGGGCGATTTGCGCCTGCACATAGACAAACCTTAGGAGGCAAATTCTGTGAACGGTTACGCGGGGAAACTCCTCTTCGTCGATCTGAGTTCGGGCAGGGTTGAGGAAAGGGAGCTGTCTGAGAAATTGGCGAAAGACTACATTGGGGGCTACGGCTTCGGCGCCCGGCTCCTCTATGACATGATGAAGCCGGGGCTGGACGCCCTTGCCCCGGAGAGCGTCATCGGCTTTGTGAGCGGTCCCCTGAACGCGACGGGCGCACTCTTTGGCGGCCGCTACACGGTGGTCTCCAAATCTCCTGTTACAGGGGGATGGAACGACGCAAACTCGGGCGGCGCCTTCGGACCGGAGTTGAAGAGGGCCGGCTTTGACGGCATCTTCGTTTCAGGCGCCTCCGACAAGCCAGTCTATCTCTTCGTCAAGGACGGAAAGGCCGAACTGCGCGATGCGCGTTCATTGTGGGGAATAGACTGCTACGACATCCAGGAGGCCCTTGTTCGCCAGACAGGAGAGCGGGGCATCAGGGCCGCGGTGATCGGGCCGGGGGGCGAAAAGCTATCACTCATGGCGTGCGTGATGAATGACAAGCATCGGGCTGCAGGCCGAGGCGGCTCCGGCGCGGTGATGGGCTCGAAGAATCTCAAGGCTGTTGCAGTGAAGGGTAGCGCGAAAATCTCCGTTGCCAATCCGGAGAAGGTCAAGGCGGCCAATAGAAAGATAGTGGATTGGCTGAAGAACGGGCCTACCGCGGGCATGGCGAAAGGCTTCGGCGACTTCGGCACCGGTGGGGGCACCGGGTTAAACGGCCTCGTTGGGGACTCTCCTGTGAAGAACTGGGGCGGCGCCGGTGCCGTCGACATGGGGGAAGAGCTCCTCATGAAGCTCTCGACCACCTCTTACGACGAGAAATACAATACGGGCAAGTTCGCGTGCTCCCAGTGCCCCCTCGGATGCGGGGCGCACTACCGGGTGAGCGAGGGCAAATGGCCTCTCGAAGAGACGGACCGTCCCGAATATGAGACGCTGGGCGCCTTCGGGACCATGGCCCTCAACCATGATGCTGAATCGATCATCAAGTGCAACGACATCTGCAACCGATACGGCCTGGACACCATAGCGGTGGGCGGCACCGTCGTCTGGGCCATCGAGTGCTATGAGAACGGCATCCTCTCCAGAGAGGATACGGGGGGCATAGAGCTGACATGGGGAAACGGTGACGCGATCGTCGAGATGACCCAGGCGATCGCCGATCAGACCGGCTTCGGAAAGATCCTGGCCCTCGGCTCCATGAAAGCGGCGGAGCGTCTCGGCAGAGGCGCACAATACCTTCAGACCGTTCGCGGCATCGAGCTCCCCATGCACGACCCCAGATACTCACCCGGTTTTGCGAGGACGTATCTATGCGACCCGACCCCGGCCCGCCACGTCAAAGGCGGCACCGGGCTCGCCGATTTCGGCACGACGAATGAAGTCAAGTACTCATATGTGGGAAGAGGAGAGTTCGACGCCGAATTGACGTGCAGGACGGAAGTGCTCAACGCTTCAGGCTGCTGCGCCTTCGCGGACTTCGCCACTCCTCCCGAGGCGCTGAAAGAGCTGCTCGACGGCGTCACGGGATGGGACGTCGATGTAAAGCGCACGGGAAGGCGCATCCTCAACATGCGCCATTTGTTCAATCTGAGGGAGGGCCTGAGACCGACAAACGACCTTCTCCCGAGAAGGTGCGTGGGCGAGCCCCCCCTCGAAGCCGGTCCGCTAAAAGGCGTTACCGTAGGCCATGAGAAATTGGCTGAGGGTTTTTTTGATGCGATAGGCTGGGACAGCGAGTCCATGGCTCCAAAGAAAGAATTCCTGGACGACTTGTGAGAAACGGAAGATACGCCGCAATGAGCGAGAGGAGGGGGTATCTATGAAAATGAAGGCTGCGGTCGTAAGGAAGCACCATGAACCCGTATCAATCGAAGAGATTGAGCTGGCACCGCCCAAAGCGCACGAGGTGCTCGTCAGGACTGCCTACACAGGCTTTTGCCACTCCGACCTCTACATGATGATGGGAATCTTCAGCATGCCCATCCCCCTCGTTCTAGGTCACGAAGCGGCGGGCGTCGTCGAAGACGTTGGACAGGATGTCACGGCCGTGGCCAAAGGCGACCACGTCATTTGCACATGGAATGTCGCCTGCGGCCATTGCCCGGAGTGCAGGAGCGGCCGGACGAACATATGCAGAACAAGCTTCCAGCTCCATAGTACGGGCAACCTTCTCGACATGACCTCCCGCCTGACGGACAGGCATGGCGCCAGGCTGAACCATCAGACAAACGTCTCCGGCTTCGCGGAGTATATGATCATTCCCGAAAAAGCAGCCGTCAAGATAAGGAAGGACTTGCCATTGGATCAAGCGGCTTTGATCAGCTGCTGCCAGCCTACCGGCTTTGGCGCGGTGTATAACGCTGCCGGGGTGAAGCCAGGCAGTTCGGCGGCAATATGGGGGATGGGCGGCGTGGGGTTGAATGTGGTACGCGGCGCAAAGCTGAGAATGGCGAACCCCATCATCGGTGTGGACATAGTAGGCGCCAAAGAGTCTATTGCAAGAGAATTCGGCGTGACGCATTTCGTCAACAGCAGCAAAGAAGACCCGGTGCCGATCATCAAGGACCTCACAGACGGCGGCGCAAACTATTGCTTTGAAGCCATTGGAGACCCCGGGGCTATTGTCCAGGCTTACTGGTCCCTCGCCATGGGAGGCAAGCTAGTCACCATAGGGAACACCCCGGAATTGTCGATGACGAGTCTGCCGCTTTTCTACCACCCTCTCCATTGCAAATCGATTGAAGGTGCGCTCTACGGTAACATCGACACCCACCGGGAAATCCCGGCCCTTGCGGACATGGCCGCACGAGGCGACCTCCTTCTCGACAAGCTCGTAACAAGGAGGTTCAAGATCGAGGAGATCAACGACGTGGCCGACGCCATGACCAAGCACCAGATTATGGGTCGAGCCGTCTGCGTCTGGGAGTAGTGCGCTCATAAGAGAAGGAAGAGGCGAACGAAATTGGGATTGAAAAGAGATGGGCTGCGCGGACCTTCCGCGGTTTCGGCGAACGCGATAGAGGTTCTCTAACGTGGGGCCGGTGATCGTCTCGATCCTGGGCCTTGCCCTCCGTCGTGGCGCTTCTGCAAGGGCACGCGGTAAAAAAAGCCTTGACAGGGGCGAGGCCAAAATTGTAGACATAGAGGTAGAAGTGCTGAACCAAGTACGACTATGCCGAATAAATTGGCTCGGGAAAAGGGCTATGGGCTGGTGGGCGTCGGACATGGCAACCCGGCGTCTCCAACCGTCGGCCAAGCAGAATGTTCCGGGCGTAGGAAGAGGCTTCGCACCCATTGCAGCAAAAAGGGCCTTGATACTATTTTGCGAAAAAGGGAGGGGAGAGAAAGCGAGGGATGCGTGGAGAGGGAAGCGGGTTTTCTGACTGTTGCTTTGTTGCCATAAGGCAAGTGATCGACTAAAAAGGGAGGTTCTCATGAGGTGCACGAAAGGATTTGTTACTGCAGCAGTTTGTGTCGGTTTGATGCTGGCGATGATGTTCATCTTCCAGGGACCGGCCCAGGCGCAGGCACAGAAGACGTTGAAGATTGGCGTCCTCGCGAGCTTATCGGGCTGGTTTTCAGGTTACGACACGGCGCAGTGGGAGGAGTGCCAGGCGGTAGCTCAGCTTTGGAACGAAAGAGGCGGGCTGAAGATCAAGGGCGAGCAGTACAAGATTGAGCTTCTCGTCGAGGACAACAAGAGCACCCTCGACGGCGTGACCGCGTCTTGCAACAAGTTCATATTTGACGACAATGTCAAGTTCCTCGCAGGGCCGGCGGCCTTCTTTGCCGTCGCCGCCACCGCAGTGGCCGAGCCTGCCAAAGTGCTCCGCGTGCTTGGTTATGCTACCTGTCAGCCGGACGAGGTGAGCGCGAAAACCCAGTATGCGTTCTTGGGTAAAACCGGCACCATGGAGCAGGGCCGGGCAGGTTTGGCCTATATGAAGGAGCTCTATCCGAATGTCAAGAAAGTAGTCTTTCTCCATCCGGACGACGGCGCCATACCCTATTTGAACAACCGGGTCAAAAAGATGCTCGCTGAGAACGGCATCGAGATGCTTGGCGACACGATCGGCTTTAACAACGAGACCGTCGATTTCAGCCCCATAGCAGCCAAGGTCCTGGAGCGGAAGCCGGACGGCATCTACGTGATCAACGGCCTCTCCCAGCACTACGGAGCCCTCCTGAAGGTGCTCCGCGCAGGAGGCTGGAACAAGCCCTTCGCCGCCTGCGGCGCAATAAACGCGGGCGAAGTCCTCACCATTGCCGGCAAAGCGGCGTCGACCGATTTCTTCTCTTCAACTTTCTTGCCTGGCAATCCAAGCAATCCGCCGGCCATGGAAGCAGTCATCAAGAAGATGTCAAAGCCGGGACAGCAGCGGGCCTTCCATTTCGAGACGCCTAACGGGTTGTGGAGCCTGTTGGTTGCTATCCAGGATGCGCAGAGCGTAGACCCGACGGCCGTGAAAGACCATTGGGAAAAAATGGATATGATACGGGGGACTCTGTTTGGCGATGGGAAGATGGGAGGTAAGGAGACGTACGGCATCAGACACTGCGTCTCGACGCCCGTGCCCTATTCCAGGCTCATGAATGGGGAGCTGAAGTTCGGCCGTTGGGTGCCCACCGTTTCCCCATAATCGCCTCCATTCGTTCGTTGAATCGGGCAGCCTCCGGCTCATTTGCCGGAGGCGCCTAGCTTTCGCTTTCCCGCGGCCGGCCTAAAGACGCTCAAGTCCTTCGGCTGCCGCTGCGGCTCTCTAAGAGGCGGATCATGGAACTTGCAGCAACGACGGTCGTCAACTGGCTTGCCATATCGTCGATGTACATACTGGTGGCCCTCGGCTTCGCTTTCCTCGTCAATATTCTTGGTATCCTCAACCTGGCTCACGGCGTTATCTACATGATGGGCGGCTACATCGCCTACCAGCTCGCGGTGATCTGGGGCCTCAACGTATGGTGGGCTCTCGTCATATCGGTGGGAATAGTCGCAGCCTTTGGCGTGTTTCTTGAGCGCTACTGCTTCCGGCCTTTGCGGGACGACATGAACCGCGTCATTGTCATCTGCATAGCCATCTCGGTAATTCTCCAGACCTCTGTCAATCTCGCAATAGGCATCAGTGTACAGAAAGTGCCGACTTTCGCGGACGGCTCCGTGAACCTCGGGATCACCATGGTGGGCGCAGAGAGAGTGGTTACGTTCGCAATCGGCGCCGCGCTTCTTGCCGCGACCCTATTTTTCATCAACAAGACGAAATACGGCCAGCAAATGATGGCAGTCGGTCAAAACCGGGTGGGCGCCGTACTACAGGGCATCCACGTGCATCGCATTTCCGCCCTTGCCTCGGTCATCGCCTGCGGCCTCGCAGCAGTCGCCGGCTGCCTAATGGCGGCCTATCTCAACCTTAATGCCTTTATGGGCGACTACATCCTCTTGAAAGCGATCGTCATCGTTATCCTGGGCGGCCTCGGGAGCATCGGGGGGGTCTTCTTCTCGGGCCTGGTCCTCGGCGCCCTGGATGCCACGGTGCCTGTCTTCGTCAGCGGCGCCGGCAGCGAAGCGATCACCCTAGGCCTGATCGTGCTCATTCTCCTCTTCAGGCCTCAGGGATTTTTCGGTCGCGAGCTTCAAATGGAGGAGAGGCACGGTCATATCGTCAGCCACGCAGCTTCCCGATCAGGGAAAGGCAGCCTGGGAAAGATCATAACCGTTTTGTGCGTGATTGCTCTACTTGCCCTTGTGCCGCTCTTCGTCAAGAAGACCTATTTGCTCCACGTCTTTATTCTGGCACTGATCTATATCATCGCAACCGCTAGCTTGCGCCTGATTACGACTTCAGGCCAGATGCCTCTCGCTCACGCCGCCTTCATGGGCATCGGGGCTTATGCGGCGGCCATACCGGCAAAATGGCTTGGATGGCCGGCGTATATCACGATCCCTCTCGGAGGCATCGTCTCGACGGCCATAGGCATACTGATAGGATATCCTTTTGCCCGGCTGAGGGCCCTCTATTACGCGATGGTGAGCCTTTTCTTCGGGACCGGGATTCTCTACTTTATTTTCACCTTCGGCATATGGACCGGAAGCTATAGCGGCCTCTCGGGCGTCACTCCCCTGCTGTCCGCGTCAAAGGTTGTCTACTACTACTTCTTCCTTGGCGTCACCGCGCTTTGCCTTGCCCTTCTCTACAGGTTCGAGTTTTCCCGCATCGGAACGAGCTTGAAGGCAATTTCGCAATCATATCTCCTCGCGTCAAGCGTGGGCATCAACGAAGCGGGGTATCGGGTTCTTGCTGTTGCATTTGGCTGTTTCTTTGTGGGCATCGCCGGCGCTTTCTATGCGCACTACAATCTCACGATCTCGTACACGAGCTTCAACCTCAACGCGACGTTGTGGCTCTTTATGTACGTACTGATCGGAGGGCTAAACAGTTTTATCGGTCCGATCCTTGGCACAGCCCTGCTGGTCGTCCTGCCTGAGATCTTTCGGGGGCTCAAGCAATATGTTCCCTATATTTCCGCCGTCATTCTTCTGATCGTGGTCTATCTCATGCCGGACGGGCTTGTCGGCATCCCCCAGATGATCAGGTCGTTGCGGAGGCGGCCGGAGCCATCGGCCCTTGATTCGAGCCGCAGCATCGAGGAACGTACGTCGGTTTCTTAGGTGCAGGACGGCAGTCGAAAACGACGAAGGAGGTACTGATTATCATGGCGTCGCGCAGCTACGAGCATGTATTTACCCCTATCGCCATAAAGGGGATCGACTTCAAGAACCGTATCGAGACGCCTCCGACCCTTCCCTTTCTTGCAAGCGCGGACGGCATGGCCACACAGGAACTCGTGGAGTACCATCGTGCCTTCGCCCGGGGAGGCGCCGGAATCGTCACCGTGGGCGACTCGGGGGTCAGCCTCGCCGGGAAGAACCACGAAGGCCAGTTGAACCTCGGAACTGACGCGGCCATCCCCGGACTCAACAAGCTGTACGAGGGGATCACGCGCTACGGGGCGGTGGCGTCGATCGAGTTAAACCACGGGGGCCACAATACGTTCGTGAAAGGCCAGCGCCCCTTGGGCGCTTCCCGGATTCCGAGCGGTCTCGAGGAGCAGGCCGCGGCCGCGGAGGGAAGGCTGCCTATCGCGCCGAAAGAGATGACGGATGACGACATCGCCCAAACGATCGAGGCATACGCCGATGCCGCGTGGCGCTGTAGGGCAGCCAATTTCAAGCTGATCATGATCCATGGCGCCCACGGCCATGTCCTCGCCCAGTTTCTCTCTCCCCTGTGGAACAACAGGACCGACCGTTGGGGAGGCAGCCCCGAGAAGCGAGCCCGTTTTCCATTGGCTGTCCTCGAAGCCATCCGGAAGAAGTGCGGCCCTGAGCTGATCATCGAGTACCGCATCAGTCTCGATGAAAAGACCCCTGGAGGTCTCGGGCCCGACGATTCGATCGAGTTTCTCAAGATGATAGAGGACAAGATCGACATTGTCCATGTGTCGGCCGGACTGCTCAGCGTTCCGACGCTTTCGCATCACATGATTCAACCCCTATACATGCCCCACATGTACAACGTGCACTACGCGGAGATGGCAAAAAAGCGGACGAACCTGCTCGTGACCACCGTGGGATCGATACTGACCCTCGACAACGCCGAGAAGATCCTCACCGAAGGGTGGGCCGATTTCGTCGCCTTGGGCCGTCCCTTCATCGCCGACCCGGACCTCATGCGCAAATCCCTGTCAGGGCAGCAGAAAGAAGTCCGTCCCTGCATACGGTGCAATTGGTGCGCCGGCAGGCCTAGGCATACGTTCCTGCCGACCCGTTGTTCCGTAAACCCCATCGCGGCCCGGGGCGTCGAATTCCCGACAGAGAATTCAATCGCCAAAGCGGACAGCAAGAAGAAGATCATGATCGCTGGCGGCGGTCCCGCAGGTATGCAAGCCGCGTGGACTGCGGTGAAACGGGGGCACGAGGTTGTCCTGTATGAAATGACGGACCGCCTCGGAGGCATGCTGGAAATAGGCTCGAAGCTGCCGTTCAAGGGCGACTTGAGGAAGTATCTGGAATGGCTGATCGCCCGCACCGTCAAGCTACACGCAACGATCAAGTATGAGACGGAGGTCACGGCGGCAACCGTTGACGAGGAGAAGCCCGACGCCCTCATCATCGCCGTGGGCGCCGTTCCTTTCATTCCGAACGTACCTGGCGTCGAGAGACCGAATGTTTACTGGGCAGGGGACGTGGACACCGGAAAAGTCGAGGCGGGCAAGAACGTTGTCGTCATTGGGGCGGGCGTAACGGGCGGAGAAACAGCCCTCGGCTTGGCCCGGCAAGGGAAGACGGTGACCGTCGTGGAAATGCTGGGCCGAGAGGCCCTTGGGAGGGACGGCTCCCCGATCGCCATCACCGGGCTGTTTGAATTACTGAAGGAGAGCGGTGTCAAAATCGTCACGAATACGAGGATGCAGGCGATCACCGACTCCGGCGTCACGACCATCGATACTGCCTTTAGAGAAAAGGAATACCCGGCGGATACCGTTGTCCTGGCAACCGGCATGAGGGCCCGCAGAGAGAAGGTTGCGGAGCTTCGGAGACTCATTCCTGAGACGGAGGTCTACGTGATCGGCGATTGTTTGCGGCCCCGGAGCCTCGCGGCCGCTACCCATGAGGGATTCAACGTAATTGTCGATATGTGAGGAAGCGTCACCGGCGCGGGGGAGGCTGGGGTGCGCGTCACGTTCCGGACGCCAGATGATTGAAGGGAGGAAATAATATGAAAGCCGCGGTGCTTCGAGAATTCGACAAACCCTTGACAATAGAAGAAGTTGAGCTGGAGCCTCCAAAGGAAAACGAGGTAAGAGTCCGCCTTGCCGCCACTTCCATCTGCCACAGCGACATCCACACGCTGAAAGGAGAAATCGTTTTTGATCCTCTCCCCCTGATAGCCGGTCATGAATCTGCCGGCATCGTGGAAGAGGTGGGAAAACTGGTGGGGACTGTGAAACCCGGGGATGCGGTCGTAATCTCCGTGCTGAAATCGTGCGGGAAGTGCCTCAATTGCAGGACAGGACTGCCGCATCTCTGTCTTGCGAAAGATGCGCCGACGGCGAGTCCCATTTACAACAAAGCCGGCGAGAGGTTCTCCCGGATGGCCAGCTATGGGGGCTTTGCGGAGTACGTACAGGTGCATGAATCCCAGGTAGCCGTAATCCCCCACGACATGCCCCTTGACAGGGCCGCCCTCCTGGCTTGCGGCGTCACTACGGGGTTTCTCGCAGTCACAAACCGTGCGAAGGTGCAGCCTCTGCGGAGCGTGGTGGTAATCGGCGCCGGCGGGGTGGGGCTCAATTGCTTGCAAGGAGCTGCTTTTGCCGGGGCTTATCCCGTCATAGCCATCGACATAGCGGACAATAAATTGGAGGCAGCGCGCCAGTTCGGCGCCACGCACACAGTCAATTCGAGCCGTCAGGACGCGGCTTCGGTAGTAAGAGAGCTGACAGACGGCAGGGGTGCCGATTATATCTTTATTTCTGTCGGCGGTGCCGAGATCATGCAGAAGGGATTCCTGATGTCAGCGCCTCGAGGAATGACCGTTCTTCTCGGATTGCCCCCTCTCGCGACCCCCAACATATCCATCTCTGTATACGACATAGTGATGATGTCCGAAAGGGTCATCACGGGCTCCTTCCAGGGTTCAATCAACCTGAGCGTGGACATGCCGAGAATGGTCGACCTCTACAAGGCCGGACGCCTTAAGCTCGACGAGCTTATTTCCGGCCGGTACTCCCTGGAAAACATCAATGATGCCGTCGCCTCCGCTGAAAAGGGGGAGGCACTGAAAAACGTCATCATGTTCTGACGAGGGGCCGCGTCTCTTAGGCATTCGGGCAAGGCCGGTGACGCGGCAGCACGAGGTCTCGCGTCAGCAAACCGCCTCTGTCGATTGTGGTAAAAACATCGATTCATCAATCCGGGAAGGGCAAGAGAATCGCCAAGGTTCAACAGGGGGGACCATTACAAATTTGTCCTTGACAGGGTTTTGCACAAAGTGAAATACTGTTCACCTACAGAGGAATAATCCCTCAGTGCTGTAGAACACATCATTAGGACCAGGTTAGGAGGAATTGAGTCATGCCGGTGCTCGTCGGGGATATCTTGAGAAGACAAGGAAGGATCAACGCAAAGAAGATAGGTGTGGTTGATGGGGATAAGGAGCTTACGTACCGAGAGATCAATGAGCGGGCCAATCGTCTGGCCAACGGGCTGCTCGGATTGGGACTGAAAAAGGGTGACAAAGTGGCGTTCATGGCTGACAATTGTCATGCCTATGCCGAGGCCTATTTTGCGGCTCCAAAGGCCGGATTGATCATTGTTCCCATCAATGCTCGTTTCAATACAGGTGAAATAGTTTATAGCCTCAACCACTCGGAATCGGACGTCTTCATCTATCAGGAGCAGTTCGATGATTTCGCCAAGAAAGTGAGACCTGATCTCACCACCGTAAAACACTTCGTGAGGATCGGCGGGGCAGAGGACGGAGTTCATGGCTATGAAGAGCTGCTGGAATCGAGCCGGCCCGAGGATCCCGATGTCGCGATCGACCTCGATGACATTGCTATGATCATGTACACGAGCGGCGCCACAGGGGAGGCCAAAGGCGTCGTCATGACCCATCGGGGCATCGTGGCGGCAACCAATACTCAGGTCCACGAGCTGAGGATCGTGCCCGAAGACATCAATCTGCTCGTCATGCCTATGTTTCATGCCGGAGGATTTTGGCCTACCATGGCCCACTTCTTCAGAGGGGCAAAGACGATCATCCTGTCCCGTTTTGACGAAGAAAAGGTCCTTCGAACCGTCGAAAAAGAAAGAGTGACCTTTCTCAACCTCGTCCCGACGACTCTGAGAAGGATACTGATGCGGCAGGATCTGAAGAACTATGATCTAAGCAGCCTTCGCGTGATCATGTACGCCGGCGCCCCCATCCCCCTTCATCAGTTGAAAGAGGCGATGGCTGTCCTTGGTCCTCACCGCTTCTATACCGGCCTCGGCGCGACGGAGGCGAGCACCGGAGGGATGCTTTCTTTTAGCACGGCTGAACATGCACTGGCCCTCGATGGTCCTCTGGCGCAGAAACTCGGGTCTGTCGGACGGGACAGCATGGGTGTAGAGGTACGGATCATAGATGACAACGGTCAAGAGCTGCCTATTGGGAAGATCGGTGAAATAATCGCCCGGGGCGACCATATCAGCCTTGGATACTGGAAGAAACCCGAAGAGACGGCAGCTGTCTTCAAAGAGGGGTGGCTTCACACGGGTGACCTGGGATACAGAGATGAAGACGCCTACGTGTTTATCGTGGGCCGCAAGAAGGATATCATCATCAGCGGCGGAGAAAACATCTCCAGCCTGGAAGTGGAAGAGACCATCACTCAACACCCGGCGGTGGCGGAAGCGGCGGTGATCGGCGTGCCTGATGAACTATGGGGGGAAGCCGTCAAAGCGGTGGTTGCGCTAAAGCCAAATCAGAACGTACCACAGGAAGAGCTTATACGGTTCTGCAGGGACAGGCTGGCTGCTTTCAAGTGCCCGAAGTCGGTGGAATTCTTGTCTGAGATTCCCAAGAATGCGGCGGGCAAGCTCGCAAAAGGGGAGTTGAAGAAACTGTATGGGAGGAGTTAGATGACCGAGATCAAAGTGCGCAACAAGAAACTGGATGAGAAAGAATTCCTTAAAGGAAGGCGGGAGGTGCTGGCGATGTGGCCGACCGGCAGGGAGGTGGACCTAGAGGAGGCCGTTGAGTACCATAAGAAGCTTCCTGATCATAAGAATTTCATGAAGGCGTCGGAAAAGCTTCATCGCGAGGGAAAGACGGTGGTCTTTCCGAGGGCCGGCACGCCCATTCTCGCGGAGGAGATCGAGCTGGTCAGAACCCTCCATGACTCCGGATTGCCGCTCATACCGGTGACGCCCGACAGCTATACCCGTCTTTGTAAGTTTGAGAAGTCGAAGCAGGGGCTTGAAGACAGCATCAGGGCAGGGCAAGCCAAGCTGAACGGGTATCCAACCGTCGTTCACGGGGTCAAAACCACGAGGAAAGTAGTGGAGAGCGTAGAGTCGGCTCTCAATCAGAGAATGACCAATCTCGATAATCGGCTCCTGGCAGAAATCGCCTTCGCTTCCGGCATAACGGCCGGATTGCAGGACCCGCTCCAGGATTTCGGATGCTATGAGAAGAGCTCCACCGTGGAGCAGAACATCAAGACAGCGCAATATGTATGGAGACTCGTGGGATACTACGCGGACAGGGGCGTGACCATTACCATCGATTTCGACGGCATGATCCCTCACTCCGTCTTTCCGCTGAGCGTTCATCTGGCAGGAATGGTGGCTGAGGCATTATTGGCGGCAGAACAGGGTGTCAAGAGCATCATTCCGAGATCGCAGTTGTTGGGCCACCTCGGGCAGGACCTCGCCTGGGCGAGATTGGCCAGACGCCTGGTCAGAGAGTATCTGGACAAGTTCGGTTACACAGACGTTACGACACCTGCACTTTTCATCGATCAGATCCCTCTCTTCCCTTATCCCCGAGATTTGGGTTTTTCCTTCGCCTTCATAAACTACAGCGCCATGGCGGCTGCGATGGCGCAAGCAGAAGGGGTTGCCATAAGGACTGTTGACGAATCGGCGGGGATACCGACCAGGGAGGTTCATGCCCTGAGCCACAGGTCGGCGAAATGGATCTTCGATGTGGTGAGGCAGCAGAAGATAGATTTCGATCTTGAAGAGGTCCGGGATGAGGAGAGGATTGCAGAAATGGAAATCCGAGCGCTCCTCGACAAGATCCTCGAGGTGGGAGAGGGGGACACGGCGGTGGGACTGCAGAAGGCGTACGACGCCGGTCTTATGGATAGTCCCTTCTCTTCGAATATCCATGTCCGGGGGCGGGCCATGGGCGTTCGCGATCTGAAAGGGGCGTGCCGTTATCTCGACTTCGGGAGCCTTCCTCTGCCCGAGGAAGCGAAGGAGTACCACAGGGAGAAGATCGCCGAGCGCGAGAAGGCCCGGGGGAAGAAGCTCGACTACCACACCGTTGTGCAGGAATTCTGGTCGTTGAGCAAGGGGCGCCTGACAGACGACTAACCCCTGTTTTGCCCTTGACAGGGTTTGCATGAAGTGAAATACTGTTCACTCTCAGAGGGGTGCAGAGTCAATTCACAGGAGGAAGAAAGTGGCGAGCCCGTGTCAGGATAAGCTGATCGACGAGGAAGTGTTTTCGAAGGAGCGGCAAAAGGTGCTGTCCATGTGGCCTACGGGGAAGGAAGTCGAATTAGAGGAGGCGATCGCCTATCACAAGAGCCTCCCCGACCATAAGAACTTCG
>Ga0326728_10018251_pt1 | contig 13864 bp, 9 predicted proteins | sample MB3enrmetagenome_FD_207602 | JGI IMG/M metagenome (GOLD analysis project Ga0326728, IMG submission 207602) | Lab enriched peat soil microbial communities from McLean, Ithaca, NY, United States - MB31MN | ecosystem: Environmental > Terrestrial > Soil > Wetlands > Peat | place: USA: New York... | reverse complement strand
TTTACTTCCGTCTTGGAGTGATAACTCGCGAATCCGTATTCAGCGTCGACGGGCGGGGGCAAGTCATCCACTACGTAGCCGGGTGGCAGCGTGATATCAAAGGCATCTGTGTCCAGCCCCGGCCCATCGAATTCGACGGGATATTTTCGCGGCTCTTTTGTTTCCAGCAGGGCCGAGGATTTTCTTCCGATTACCCGCGGGCGTACAAGAAGCAGATTTCCCGCGCTCTTTGCGTAATTCTCGGCCTCAAAAGAGTATCTGAATCCGAAAGGCTGCCCGGTCTCGTGAAGATTAATAATGCTTCCATTGGTAATACGAAAAGTCGCAAGCGAATCGGCAAGCAACCTCTCGATGGGCTTGATCCTGTCGCTTTCCTTGGTTGCGCTTTCGAGCGCCCGCCTTTCTGACCAGGCTCGATCACCCACCCGCACCTCTTCGACATCACCCTTCAATGTACCCAGGGCGTCAAGAGTCAGCCTCGCCGTACGCAGGATGCTATTCATGGTCGAGGGCTGCTTCGGCAGTTCTACCAATTCGCCACCGTCTGGGGTCACCAGTAAGCCGTAATTGGCCTGGAGGTACCCTCCAATTTGCCCAAAGGGCGTCAATTCATTGGTTGGATCGAAGAACAAAAGCCTCCCTTGTTTGGGATGTTGCAGGGTGGCGACCAGAGACGCATCGGCTATTCCTTGCGGCAACTTAATGGCGATAATCGCGTGGTTAAATTCTCCGACATGGGCGGGGCTGTCAGGCGTGACCGACCCGCGCTCCGTATTGATCGCCACGTAGTAAGAGTCCAAGCCAATTTCGCTCAGCATCGAGCTCATCAGCGTGGCTTTGTCCTTGCAGTCCCCGTAGCTACGCGCGAACACATCGGAGGCGGGGTGCGGCTGCCACCCCCCAATCCCCAGTTCAATTGCTACGTAGCGAATGTCCTGCTGAACGAATTGAGCAAGCGCTCTCATCTTGTCGAGGGGCGTGGCTGCCGATGCCGTCAGAGCGTTCACTTTCTCTTTGATCGGCGCCGAGGCGTCGCGCCTTCCGCTCGCCAGGTTCTGGTACCAATTCCCCATGTCCCGCCAGCTTGCGAATGCGTCGGTTGTGGGGCCGCCGGACGGAAAGAAGGTCAGAATCATCTGTCCCGCAACTCCCCTTACCGGCGGCATGTCCTCTTCCTTCCGGATCGCCTTGACATCACTCACTACCCACTGCCACTGATTGTTTCCAGCCTGGATTGGCTTCACCTCCGGGTAGTTGAGCCACGTGGCTTTGTACTCCCAGCCGGATGGGATCTCGAGGGAGTAATGGCTTTCCCGCACGGGACTCTCCTCCTGGAAGTCCCATGAGTCCTGCAAAACATACGGTTGCTCTTGAACCTCGTACCCGTAGCCGACGATGTTCCCTGGGTCTGGGGCGGGGATTTGGAGAAGTTTGACCTTCACATCTGAGATCAATTCGCTTCCCTCGATCTTCGGCAGAGACACTTCCGTCGCCTCTTTGTCCTTTACTTCGTAATCTTTGCCCTGCGCCGGGATACACCAACCATGCAGGCTCGCAATCTTCCGACGCGGGTTAAAAAAAACTGCGACCGTGCCGTGGTCGCGGCCGGTGGGCCGCAGAATCTTGTAGGCCTCTCGGACCAGCGTTTTGATTTTGTGGTCGGGAGAAACGCTGACGGTGGTCTCCGAGTACAACAGTACGGCATCCGTCTTCTCATCATGGGGGGGGAGCGGCGCGTTCACGAGCGCGTGCATCCACTGGGGAGCATCACTACTCCCTGCCACCCCCAGTGCGCACGCCATGGCCCCGATCACGACCGCAAGAAGAACGGGGGGTATTCGCCGACTACTTGCTCGCGGTCGCCCTGCCGGGTTGCAAAACAATCTGTCCCTCATCAGAGGTCTTCACCATTTGGAAGAAATTGCGTAACGCAGTGTAATACTTTGTCTCCAAGAGGAGGAAATCCACATTTAACGTTCGTGCTATATGTAGTTTGGCTTTGTCGTTCTCCACTTTCAACGTGTATTCGACCACGTGGGCAAGTTGGCTTTGACCGGGCGGCAGGCTGGTCACCTGCCAGCCCGGTGGGATCTCGATGGTCACGTCATCCACTTTCTGAGACGGAAAATCAAAATAAATCGGATGAACGCGAGCAGTGTGATCGAACAAGTGCTTCTCCGAAGCACAAAAGAGCCCGACCGGAACCAACGCTCGGTGTCCCGCTCCAGACACCCAGCCAGGAACCTTCACATTAAACTCCGCCACCAAGGCCGGCGCCGAGCTGGCCCATTCCGGTTTATTCAGCAACTCGACCTCACTGCCCGCCGGGATGAACTCCTTTACTTGGCTCTCGAGGAATTCCTTGCGCTCCGTTTCATCTACGTTTCGTTCCTCAACCCGGCGCCGCAGGGCTTCCAGCCCGGTAAACGTGACAGTTAGTTTTCCTTCCAGATCCCCCGTGTCTGACAGTTTCAAGCTTGCTCGGCGCTCGATGCGGGAATCCGAACTCTCCGGAAGTGCCGTCTGGACCCAAGCTCCGCCTTCCTTGTCCAGCCGCAACCCCGGCACACCCGTCTCTTCCCACTGCAACAATCCGAACGGTGTGAATGCCGCCCCTGGATCGAAATAGACGTCCTTGCCGTCAAGCTTGACCAGCACCACGTTGGCGTCCAACCTGCTCCTATCCTGGAGCGCGGGATTGAAAAAGTAATTGCGGCGGTCCGAGGCCCATACGCCGTAGGCTTCGAATCCCGCCGCCCGGACTAGAGCCAAATAAAGCCAAGTTAGCTGAACGCCATTCCCGTACCCGTCTTTCCACACATCTTCGACGCTCTTGGGTCCCTTCTCTTTCTCGCGTTTCTCCTCCTGCTGCGTCTTCTGCACTTCGTATGAAGTGTTGCGCATCTGCTGAACGCGCGCGTAGATCTTCCGTAGTTTCACTTCCGGCGAGTCGTTTGGGGCAACGATCTCCGCCACGGCTCGCTCCATCGCCTTGCGCTTTCCGAGGAAACTTTCGAGTTGGCCGTTGAGCTTTTTCCCTGTTTTGTTCCAGAACTCGTTGACATCTTTCTCTGGCATCTCGTCGCTGTAGGTAAAATCCACGCGCGCTTTCAGCTCGTTTTCCGGTGGCATATAGTCTTCCGTCTGGAAGGCGGGGATGTTGTTTGCCTCCAACCGCACAATGTGGTCGGGTCCTTCTTGAGGCCGGGGGGTCCCCGGCGGAAAGCCCTGTGAAGTCCATCGCAAATTAAATCGGCTATATTCGCTATGGTAAGGCTTCAGAGAAAACTTGGCGCTTCTGGTGAAGAGCTCATGGCTAAGGATCCAGTGCGAGTCAAATACGTAATGCTCCTTCAAATCCTCCGTATAATAGTACTCGAGGACGCTGCCCACTTGAACCCCAGGAAGCGTGAAGGTTTTCGCCAGGTACTTCACTCCCTTGGCCTTGACTATCGTCTTTTCGAATACCTTGCCCTGGAAATTGACCACCGTGCCGTCGGGCTTTATTGTCCGCGCCCGCACGCCTTCGATGTTTCCCGCTCCCCCGAAGTAGGGGATTTCCACATCGGCGTATTTGCGCCCTTCTTCCGTCAGAATCTTGATCCGGATGTAGTTGTCTTCGTGCGAGGTTTGCCCGTTGTCGTCCCGGTCAACCTGGCGGAACAGAATAATGGCGGGCGCTCCCGGTGCCTGCGGCTCGCTCGCCATCTTCAGTTCTTCGGGCGAGATGGGTTGAAATCCTATGCTGGCGCTAGCTGTAACGGGGTTGTATGCAGACACACCCAGCACAATCAACAGTGCAAATGAGGAGATTGAAAAGCGGCGAGCGAAAGACATGGCAGGCCTCGCTTGATGAATTCCTGGGGAAGGCAAGGCCGCTGTCCTTTCGTGAAAGGAGCACGGCCTGCACGACGGAATGCCCGAGGAAGCAGAACCATATTAAGTTACGGACCAGTACCTCTTTTCTGTGGGCGACATTACAGGGATGGGATCGGGTTGTCAAGAGACATTGAGGCGCATGTTGTTGAGGCACACCTTGCCACCTCCGGGCATACTCAGCACGCCCGCGTGTGTTCCACTCATACATGATTGTTTGGAAATCCCTGACTTGCCAGATAAACGGGATCAGCCTACTTTACCACTAGCGCCGCGAAGGCGTTCTCCCTGAAGACCAGGTGGACGACCCACCAACCCGCGATCAGCAGCGCAAGCCCCGAGGACGAAACGAGCGTTCCGGGCTTACCCATCAAGTGAAATCGGAACACGTCCAAGGGGATGAAGACAGTCGAACCGGAGAATGCGAGTTAAGGGTGGACTGTACGCTCTACCGTCGGTGCTGGCTAGCGCAGACTGCTCACTCTGGGCTTGGTGAACGCGAGTCTGCGCCACACCCGGAGGCTTACTGGCCGAAGAGTTACAAAACCCGCCGCGGCGGGGGCTGCCCTCCGCGAGCCACGAGAAGTGGCATGACGGCAAAAACCCCCAGCATCACGAGGTAAACCGTCCCTGACACAGGGTCTCGGCTTGCGAGGTACTCGCCAAACGTGAGGCCCCGAAGCCAGAGCATGACCGTGAGTTCCGCGCCAAGCATGAGGCCAAGCGCGATGAAACCGACGCCAAGCCGTGAAGTCACTCTGGGAGACAAGGAGAGAAGCCGGGCCACCCACCGCGCCGCCAGAATGGTCACCACGAGCATGATAGGTGCTTCGATCAGTTCGGCAGTCCTCGTACCGAAACTCGGGACTACCCAAAGTATGCGGATGGTCCCCAGAACGAAGCCGGCTCCAAACACCAGAGCGAAGTAAAGCGCGCCAGCTTTCAGAATCTTCATGGCAGCTTCACGCCTTCCACAACCCTAGAGGTACTTCAGCAATTCATCCAGCGTCTTCTGCACCCCTTCGTAGGGGTCGCCGGGGCCTTCGTATTCAATCGAGTAGACCCCCTTGAACGCGGCCTTTTTGGAAATCTCGATGCACTTGGGGAAGTCAAATTTGGTCTCGTTCCCGCCAGAGTCAAAATCCAACCCCTTGGCGTGGCACACTACTTGCGCGTAAGGAAACAAGATTGCAAGCCCTCGCTCGCGAGTTTCCTCGTCCGGAAAGTTGCCGAAATCGGGGAGCGCTCCCACCATATCCGTGCCTGCCAGCTTGAAGAGTTTAACCAACTCCTCCGGATGTTCCGAGCCCACGCCCCCATGATTCTCAATGATCACATGCACGCCTTTGGGCCGGCCATAAGCAGCCAGACGCTTGTAGGACTCGACGGTGGGTGACAAGTCTTCCGGATTCATTTTGCCGGGATCGCAACGGACGGACTTTGAGCCGACTGCAACCGCCACATCGATCCATGTCTTCGCGCCGTTCACCGCGGCCTCGCGCACACTATCGTCCGGATCGGAAAGCCCGCCGCCCGTCCACAACTCTTCAATGTCGACCGGCATGTTCACCACGCGCGAGTGGGCTCGCACCAGGCGGCTCTTGACTTCCAGGAGGTAAGTCTTTTCCGTGGAAGCGAAGTGGGGAGCGCAAAATTCCAGGTTGTGAACCTTGTACCGGTCGGCAATCATCTCCGGGAAGTCGAGCAAGGCGAGCATATTCCCAGGCAGGGCGAAATCCTTCTGACGCGTGGCTTGAAAATAGTTATGAAGGCTCCAGGTGGAAATGGAGATGCGGTTCCGTTTGTCTGACCTCTCAACTCTGGCAGGGTGATGTTTCGTTTGTCCCCGGAGCTCGCGGCCCAGAGCCAAAGCGGCGGCGCCGCTGGCAATGCCGATGAAAAAATCTCGACGGATCATTCTTCCTCCTCTCAGTCCATGAATAGAAAGTGGCCAAGAGAGAGAGATGCTAACACCGTTCTTCAGCGGCTTGCCAGACTATTCCAAACCGCCGTCAAAGATCATAATTCAAGCAGCCGATAGTGAGTAGGGTTGCACGCTGATTGTATGTCCCATCCGCGGACCCACAATGTGTTGCGGTTGATCGAGTCCAACGAATCGGTTGCGATGAGAGGATAGGACAAATTGTCATGTCTCGCTGCCCTCGCGAGACCCAGTTAATTTTTAATTATTGCCTAATTATCTTATTGACAGACACACCGAATTTCCGTATATTTTGCCAGGTTTGAACCGTGTCGCTGGTCGATAGGTAGGGGCGATCAGTCACACGTTTTAACTACACCTCTGCGTCCCTCATACCGGCGCCAGTCGTGAGTTCGTCTATGCGAACTCGAAGAGGGACTGGCGGTCACGTTTGCGGTGTCTTTCCCACTGGAGAATGGCTGCGATGGGTTTCTTTTTTTTCCACCTCTTCCAAGGCTCGGTGTACCCCTATCTGGCAATTATTCTCTCGCTCGTTTTGCTCCTGATGTACTTTCGTCAACAGCGTATTGAGCGCGAGAATAACAACGCTGAACTGCGGTGGTTTTCGGAGCTTCATCTGTTCGGCAAAGCTCTTGCCGAAAGTCCTGATCCGCAACACATGGCCGACCTGACCGTGCAGCAGACCGTGGAGATGTTTGGGAGCGAGGACTGCTACATTTTAGTGCAGACCCACGGGTCGGCCGCGGCAAACCACTTCTCCGCCCAAGGACTCAGCGCGCCAACGGTTGAGCAGTTGTCAGCCGAGCCCCTACGTTCTTACCTCGCCTCATGCGGAGAAAGATGGGGCAATCTGCTGATTTTCCCTGACTTATCTCGTCCTTCTGTGGAAGTGGCTTGGCAGCGCGACGCGCTTTTCCACGAACTTCGAGCGCTTTGCGTCCGGGAGGGGCTAAGGACTCTGGTGGTGGTCGGATTGCAACTGCGCGAGAGCTCATATGGAGCGGTGCTGGTGGGGAGCCGTAAGCCGAGGAGCTTCCGCCCGAACGAACTCCGCTTGCTGCTGGCTGTGGGCAACCAACTCGGCGTGGCCGTGGAGAATTGGTCTTTGCACCGGGCGGCGGAACGACACAACCAGGAACTCAGGTTGCTGCACCGTGTAAGTGAATTGTTGCGCGCGACCTTTGATCTCGAATCCCAGGTGGATATCCTGCGCCGGGAGCTCGAAGGCGTGCTCGGCACGACGAACTTTTCCCTGGCTTTGCAGGACTCGCCGGAGGGACCTCTCAAGACCGTCGTCCCCTTCGAAATCAGCACAACCGAGGTCATCCCTGGAGCAGAAGAGGTGGATGGGCTGGCGGAGTTCGTCCGCCAGGGTCGCCGCCCGCTGCTGCTGGCCGAGGACCTTCCCGCGAGGGCGCGCCGCCTGGGAATTACATCTTGGGATGGCCGGCTGCGCACCTGGGGCGGAGTGCCCATTCATTTCTCGGACGGCAGCCTGGGTGTGCTGGCCGCCGCAGACTTCGAGCGCGAAAACACCATCAATCAGGAACAGTTTGAGCTGATGCAGGTTCTTGCTGACGAGGCCGCCAGCGCGATCGAGAGCGCCCGGCTTTTCCAAAAGGAGCGACGACGCGCGAGCCATTTAGCGCTCTTGAATGAACTGGCGCAGAAGGCAGCCTCGGTCCTCAATCCGGGCGAACTGCTTTCCAACATTTGCGGCGAGGTCCGCAGCGCTTTCGATCGCGACTTTGCGCGCATTGAAGTGGTGGACCTTCAAAAGAACGAGCTCGTGGTGGAGGCTGAGGCGGGTTACGGAGCGGAACTTCTGGGCCGCCGTATCCGTTACGGCGAAGGGCTTTCCGGCGCGGCCGCGCTGACCCGCGAGCCCGTGCTGGCAAACTCCGTGCTGCGCGACCTGCGATACACTGCGTTGCGTCCAGGCGTCCGCTCGGCCCTGAGCCTTCCCTTGAGGTATCGCCACGACCTGCTGGGCGTGTTGAGTATGGAGAGCTTGCGGGAGCACAGCTTTTCTCAACAAGACGTGCTGACCTTGCAATCGCTGGCGGACCAGCTTGCCATTGCCCTCCACAATGCTCGTGCCTACCAGTTGGCGCTGGATCAAGCCATCACCGACGGCCTGACAGGTCTCAAGACCCATCGCTACTTCAGGGAGGCGCTGGACAGGGAATGGCGCCGGTCAGCCCGCACTGGCCGTTCGTTTTCCGTGATCATGATGGACCTCGACGGCTTTAAGCGGGTCAATGACCAGGGGGGTCACTTGGAAGGTGATCGGGTGCTGGCCGCGGTGGCCACCCTGCTCGATGCCCGATCGAGGCAGTCCAATGTGGTGGCGAGGTATGGGGGGGATGAGTTCGCCATCCTGCTGTCTGAGACCAACCTGGAACAGGCGGAAATCCTGGCCGAAAGGCTGCGCGCCGCCTTTCAAGCGGACCCCTTCCTGCACGGCCACGGAGTGTCGGCAAGCATCGGGATCGCGACCTTCCCGGACCACGGCCCAACCCCCGAGGAAGTTCTCAGGGTTGCGGATTCGGGAATGTACCTTGCCAAGCATTGTGAAGGGAATTGCGTGAAGGTAGCTTCGCTGAGCGTCGCGGCAGGGAATGGGGAAAGCGATCAGGAACTGCTGGAAGCGTATCTGGGAGTGGCGGTGAAGCGGATGTTCTCCACAGGGAACGACGCCCTCAGCCACTACCGGCATAAGTTCGAGCAGATGAAACCGCTTTGGGACACGATCACTGCCCTCGCTTTTGCCGTCGAGGCCAAAGACCCCTATACGCGGCACCACTCTGCGGAGGTGTCCACGTTGGCAGTCAAGATCGCCTTGCAGGTGGGATTATCCGAGGAGGAAATCGAAGACATCAAGCTGGCGGGCATCGTTCACGATGTGGGCAAAATCCACGTGCCTGAGTACGTGCTCGAGAAACCCTCCCTGCTGACGGCGAATGAGTTCGAGATCATGAAGACCCATGCGGCCTGGGGCGCGAAGATCCTGGAACCCCTGAAAGTGACAGCCATTGAGCGCATCGTGCGCTCCCACCATGAGGCCCTCGACGGGAAGGGTTATCCCGAGGGATTAAAGGGAGAACAAATTCCTCTCGGCGCCCGCATCATCACGGTAGCCGATGCCTATCAGGCCATGGTTCGCGGTCGTAGCTATCGGACGCCCCGCACCGTGCCCGACGCCCTTGCAGAATTGCGCCGCTGCCGAGGCACCCAATTCGATCCCTTGGCGGTGGATGCTTTGGTCCAAGTGATCGGGTCCAAAAGCGGGCAGCAAGTGCCCGATTCCGTCGAAAGCTTGCTGATTTAAAGCACCGTGTGCTCGGGGCTGGGAAACGGTCATACCCCGCCGGGACCACGTAGCCGAAAACTTGGGGCGTGGGTAGAGCGCGAGTTGGGTCTTCCAGCCGCGCAGGGTCGAAACTCCCTCGAAATCAACCTAGCCTACTACATGAGCGTACCTTCCCTTGTCGCGTCGCGAGTTGTCGCGTGTACGGCCGGCCTTACTTCAGCGACCGGACATACCCTGCCGCTTGCTCAGTGAATTCCGACGCTACCCACCGCGGTGGACTTCTCTGGATGCCGGTGTGACCGTCGAAGGTCCCGAATATCTTTTGCATCTGCGGCGATAGCCTGTACAAGGGGCGGCCAGCCTTGTCCTTTCCCACTGAACTGATCTTCACCGCCTTCTCCAGAAGTCGGCTGCCCGTGCCACCTCTCACGAGGACCAGGCCGTGCTTCTGTTGTTTGAATACACTCGCGTGCATTACGTGGAAATTCTTCCGGAACGGCCTCAGCTCTGCGCCCGTGAAAGAAGTTGCCAGGCCTGCACGTCTGACCTCGAAATACCCAATGATATAAAGCGCAGGTCGGCAGGAGAAGTCCCATCCCTTGAGACCCGCGTAAAACACCAGGAGACTGCCTTCGTTGAGTCGCTTCAGAGATGCCTTGGGCGTCGTTGGATCACCATAGGTGAACGTGCGGAACTCGGGGTCGAAGTGGATGGATTGGCCGGACATCGTTTGGCGGCGCCCCTCAGGGAAGTAGTTGATCATCCTTCGACCACGCCTGCCGCGAGCGTTGCCATACGTCCTCTTGTCAATGCCCCGCCGATCCGGAATTGGGACGTACTCGAATGAGCCGTCCCCGAACAGTGGTCCGAGGATTCCGCCGCTTCCGGTGTCGATGCCTACTCTGAGCAGGGCTACCTGCATTCTCGCTCCCGGCGTCTAAGCTTCTCTTTGAGGCCCGACAGTTCCTCGAGGCACGCGGTTAGTTTATTGCGCTTTCCTTTGAAGCTGTCGAGAACACGGCGCGTTTGCCGTTTGGTAAGAACACTGCGAACGTGTCTAGCGTTCGTTGCATGACTCAGTTTACGAAGGGGGAAAGCGTCGTCAAAGGAGTAGACCTTCGTTTTGCCAGCCACAGCCCAGAATCCTCCACGGTCGATGCACCGTTCCTTGCGAATGTAACCCACTATGTACCGCTTGTCTTTGTGCTTACCCTCTTTCCTCGCACACCTCGTAAATAGAAATAGGTACTTCTGACTACTCTTGAGAAAAGCCTCGACATTTGGCTGCCAACAGCAACAGCAGTAGTTTTCCGCATTCCTCTCCAGGTATGGTTCGGTCTTCCGTCCCGCGCCTTGCTCACCCAACACGTCTCGAATCGGCAGGTCTGAAGAGGGAGAGTGATAGAAGTAATGCAACCTGCCTGTTTTGTCCAAATGCGTGAGGTGGAAGTCAAGCGAATCAGCCGCGCGACGAGATTTCTTCCGGCAGCTCATAAGTATTCCTCCTGCTGGCTGGTCCGATAGGAGGTCCCCAGTAACTGATTGTAAGTACCCATGTCCTCGATCTACAGCGTTGCGAAAGGAAGTGCTAAGGTGTGCCTGCGGCTTCTTGCTGTTCCTTGGGCGTCTGGCCCGCAATAATCTGGTTCAGTTTGGAGCGTGTCCTTTCGGCAAGGCTGCGTGACTTGAACTGACGGAAGTTGCTAACGTCTGTCCATTGCCCCACGGGGAGAGGAGGACAGGCGATGGCTAACGAGATTCCTAATATTCCCCCTAACATGCAGAAGGTTTACCGACGCCTCAGGCGGTGGCGAAGTACGCACACGGGCCGCTTGCCGATTCCGGAGTCTTTGTGGGCGGCGGCGGCAGAACTGGCGCGCAAGCATGGGATAAATCCCACCGCGAAAGCTCTGCATCTGGAATATGGCAAGTTCAAGCAGCGAGCGGAAGCAGCGATGTCGGCAGTGAAAAAACGCCTGGCGAAAGCTCCGGCAGACGTGCCGCGCCGAGCGGCATTACTCCGCGGCTTTTCGTCATCGGGTATTAACGGATATGTGGATGTTATCATGCAAAGAACCGCAGAGGAAGGCAAACTGCGCCTACCTCTGTGCTGCCAGGAAGCATTTCACCGCCAGGCCAAACCTTCATTCAAGCCAGAAACTCTCGCCTATCACGCACCTTCTTTGATGCAGCTTGGATTGTGGCGAGACACATAATGGCTCATAGTTCTAATGATTCAATGACACGATGCATCATCCACAAACTGGCCACCCACGGCCATCGAGGCGAGGGAGCGAGCGCAGATCAGGATGTTCTGGTTCAGGGGATCGTCTTTGAGATCTTGGGGAGAAACGTGGTGCGCGCTCTCGCGCTCGGCCAAGAGCTTGACACTCAGCGCTTTCATGTTGTCGAACTCGTTGCTCAGCAACTGAACTGCGCTTCGATCCGAATCGGTGGAGGCGGCCACCGACGCCAATCCGAGGCTGCTGGAGGCTTGGCCGCGGTAACGCTCCACCCAGTCTTCATGGATCGGGAAATTGTTCTCGATGCAGTTGACCAGGGCACTTCGCCATTCCCGGATCACGGCCATTTCTTCGATGCTGGCCCCCAGGAACACTTTCGAGAATCCGGAATTGGCAGGCGGGCTTGACGGTGCGGCCGCGGACGCTGTGCGGGCAGCGAAGCTGGGCAGCGTCAGCGTAATCTGATTTCCACTGAAGCCCAGCGTGCCATTCGTGATGCGCGCCAGTGACTCCAGGTCCACGTACGACCGCCCGTCGATCTCCATCACTTTCACCTGTCCCGATTTGCCATTGACGATGAGCGTGCGGCTCTGCTGCACGGCCTGCGAGAGCGCGAGTCCGGGAACAATAAGGAGTGCGAGCAGGATCAGCCATCCACACCACGATTTGTTTCTCATACGTCCGCTCCTACATCCGCCTGATTCCGGCCTCAGCCTGATACGGGAGATGCATCCGGCCAAGCCGGGTCCCCGTGCAACGGGGCAAACGACGGCCTATCCCAGAGCTGCTTCTAGGGATCAATCCCGAAGCGCGCGCTGCACCGCGACACACCAATTCCTCAAATGGGTTCGTCCCTCCTGAAGGCCGTATTGACGCCGGAACCCGCATAAAGATTGCGGCCGGAGGTCAGTATAACGCTGGCGGTCGAATTTATAAACGGAAATGCGGGCCTATAGGGAAAAAGCTTCCGACGATAAACTCAGGCGCGCTGTTGGCAATGAGCTTTGAGTGGGGGATGATCTCCTGATGGCAGCGCAGAAGCTGGCAGAGCGCGCGGCCAATTTCATACTGAGGAACTTGCGCCAGCATCGGGAGTATCCCTGGTGTCAGAAGATGCTGGCGCGATTTGAATTGCCTCCCAGCGTGCACCACCACGCTCATTACCGTGTCTGGCAAAGGGGTGGATACGACTTGAACATTTGGAGCGAGAAAAAGCGCCTGGAAGAACTCAATTACATGCACAATAATCCGGTCAAGGGAGGTCTGGTGGCCCAGCCGGGCGACTGGCCGTGGTCGAGTTGGAGGTTTTATTACCTGGGGGATAGATCGATTCTGGCATTAGATAGAATGCCGTGAGCGCAGACGGGCAGGCCAGGATTGGGGCGCATACATAGAAGGCAATGCATGCGCAACCCGCGGTTCTGAGCTACGCAGCCTTGCCGAAAGGTCACGATCCAGTGGATCGAGTCCCATAGCGTGCCGGAAATGCCAGAATCCATCGAAAGCCTGCGGATCTGACCTGCTATTCCTTGGGCGTCTGGCCCGCAATAATCTGGTTCAGTTTGGAGCGAAAAGCTCCGAGGGCTTCCTCGATGCTGGGTCGCTGTTTCTCCGTGGGGGGTTCAACGACAGGTTGGGAAAGGTCTACGGAGGGTAGGAGAGACTGAGAGGGGGAATCACCGGGCTCCTCGGCGGTCGCCTCCTTAGCTTGGCCAGGGCCGGTTGCCAAACCCTCAAAGAGTCGAGCGGCCTGGTCCAGCCGACTGCGGAGCAAGCCTTTGAGGGCTTCAGCATCACCCCGCTGCCGCTCCTGCGCGGCCGTGGTCAGGGCTTCAAGCTGTCTTTGGAAAAGCTCGAGCAGTTGGCGTGAATGCGCTTCCAGGTGCGTCTTGGCTTGCTCCTCCCATTCTTTTGCTGCCAGGGCAGCCATTCCGACACCTTTGTAGAGCTGGTCCGGGAGTTCCCGGAGGGCCTGCTCGGCCCCGCTCCTGACCTCGGCCGTCATGCGGGCGGCGGCTTGGTCGGCTGTCAATCGGATTTTTGCCTGTAGGGATTCCAGCAGACCCTGCAAACTGCTTTGGATTCCCGTCTCCATCTCCTTCGTTTGCTGTGTCTGCATCTCCAGCAGCGTGGCGCGCAGTCGCTCGAGCAAGGACGCTGACTTCTCCCCCGCTTCACTTTCGAGCGAGCTCAGAGTCGATTGCCGCGCCGCCGCCAACTGCTTCTCTGTCTCCTCAACGCACTGCGCTTCCGTCAATTGGATTCTTGCTTGTAGGGATTCCAGCAAACCCTGCAACCGGGCTTGGGTTCCCGCTTCCATTTCCTTCGTTTGCTGCGCTTGCATCTCCAGCAGCGTGGCGCGCAGTTGCTCGAGCAGGGACGCTGACTTCTCCCCCGCTTCACTCTCGAGCGAGCTCAAAGTCGATTGCCGCGCCGCCGCCAACTGCTTCTCTGTCTCCTCAACGCACTGCGCTTCCGTCAAATGGATTC
>Ga0326728_10018250_pt1 | contig 13864 bp, 13 predicted proteins | sample MB3enrmetagenome_FD_207602 | JGI IMG/M metagenome (GOLD analysis project Ga0326728, IMG submission 207602) | Lab enriched peat soil microbial communities from McLean, Ithaca, NY, United States - MB31MN | ecosystem: Environmental > Terrestrial > Soil > Wetlands > Peat | place: USA: New York... | reverse complement strand
TGGGAATGGGCCTGTTCCCGAAGAACCGGCGGAAGAACGGGTCTTTTTGAAGGGGCAGGAAGGGGTTTGCCACTTCTCTCCGCTCCGTTACCTCGATGTGCACGACTGCCGGGATATTCCTTTTTGCTACCTCTACGATGGCCGTGGTAAGGTCGGGCCCTGCAGCGCGGGCCTGAGTCGGCGCCGATGCGATTGGAAGACAGACAAAGAGAAACGCGAGGGCCGAAGCAAGTACTGTCGAATTGGCATAAGACCGTCTGTCCGCCATAATTCCTCCTCCCCGTTTTGGGGGTGCCCCGGGCGAGTGCTCGAACTGGCCCGGAAGGCATGACCGGGCGCGTTCGTGCTCCCGGTTGAGCGCGCTTTAGAGGGTAACGTCAAGGAACACGGAGGATTGATGTGAATTCCTATCGGGGAAGCCCCGCGCCCGAGGTCGCGGCGTCCTCACCCAAGGAGACTCCTCCCTTCAGGTTAGCTCCGGCGACCTAATCTGAGCCGACGGGCACCTTAACCATTACGTAATGCCCACATCGCGCAGAGTCAAGGCAGGATATCGGGCCGGGACTTTAGTGATAAGGTCCGCCTTTCTCCGTTGGTTCCGATGTTCCTCGAAAAAAGCTGTCTTTCCTTCCCCTTTGGGCGTAATATGTGCGAAAAGGCCTGCACCCCTTACTTGTGGGGCGAATGGGTTGACATGAAGATCAGGCAGATGGCCGCGGATGAGATAGGGAGCATCAAAGGTCTATGGGAAATGCTCAACAGCCATCATCTGTTGCGATCGACTGTTTTCAAAGAGCACTACTCGAAGTTCACCTTCGAAAAGAGAATGGATGGCTTAAAGAAGCGGGATCGTCTTGCCGCCTTCGTGGCAGAAGAGAACGGCAGAAGCGTCGGCTACTCTGTTGCAACAGTCGACGGCCGTCTTGGGGAAATCGACTCCCTTTTCGTGGAAGAGGCGCACAGAGGAAAAGGGATGGGTGAAAAGCTGGTGTCCCTCGCCCTCGCGTGGCTCGAGAAGCAGGAATGCGAGGCCATAAGAGTATCGATCGCTCGAGGCAACGAAGATGTCCTCGATTTCTACAGAAGATTCGGCTTCGCGGAAAGGGCGGTGGTGATGCAGAAAATCAGAGGCCGAAAGCGGCCTCGCCGGACTGGAAAGAAGGGAGGCTCGGTGCATGGGTAGTGTGCTGCAAGACCTTCCTCCAGACATCAAGTATTGTTAACGATAGTTAATTAGCATACGTCAACCATTCCTTAACAGCTAGGCTCTCACATCCCGTAGTCGGGTGCGATCACCCCTGAAAGCAGGGAGGATTCGGCCGCAGGCAGGTGAGTCGCGCGCGTGGTACGGACTTTGCTGTAGTCCATAGAGGCGGCTTGAGGACCATCCATGACGGATCAGGCTGAGAGCAAGGACTCCGTGCAGAGGCGGTCTTACGAAGACCGGGTGAGGAGGCAGCCAATGAAGCAGCAAAGACAAAGGAATCGAAATGAATGATATCTTGGTGCTCATCGCGATCATCGTTGCCTGGTTCGTGCTCAACAGGTACGTGCTGCCCAGGTTCGGCGTGAAGACCTGAGTCAATCCCGGCGGGAAGGATTCCTGCGACAAGAGATAGAGGGAGCCCCGGTCATTCAACACCGGAGGGCCACTCCTGGAGAGCATTTGTCCGGAATGAAAGGCCGTTCATGGCAAACGGGCCCATCCGGTATGATACTTGTGAGGGAGATTTTGAAACCGATGCGAAACTACCGAACGAATTGAAAGGAGGTTCCATGAGCAAGGCGATGTCGTTGAAAGATGCCGACTATGCTGCCGAGGTGGAGGAATCGGCCGTTCCCGTGCTCGTCGATTTCTGGGCCGCCTGGTGCGGACCATGTCAGATGATGGGACCTGTGATCGAAGCGGTTGCCGAGGAGTACGAAGGCAGGGTGAAGATCATGAAGTGCAACGTCGATGAGAATCCCGTCACGCCGTCGAAGTTCGGCATCCGGGGGATCCCGACGCTCCTTCTCTTCGATAAGGGGCAGGTTGTGGATAGGCTCGTCGGGGCCGCGCCGAAGGGCCAGGTTGACGGTCTTCTGAAAAAGGTGCTGCCATAGGTGCGCCAAAGAAGGTGGCACTGTCTCGGAGCTTGCGGTGTTCGACAGGCCGCAATGTGCGATGACGATGGCCGTGGAGGTCCGACAATGAAGAAGATAGCCGTGTGGTCTGCCGGAATGACTGTCCTGCTGAGCCTCCTTGCGCCGCTCGCATCGCCGGCTCAGCCACAGGCCCCGGCGGCGCAGTTTACCGAGGCGACGGTGCAGCCAAGAGAAGCCTTCGCCCTGATCCAGAAGAACAAAGACAATCCGCAGTTCGTGGTTCTGGATGTCAGGACTCCCGATGAGTTCGGAAGCGGCCACATCGACGGGGCGATCAACATCGACTATAACACCGGGGGCTTCAAAACCCTGGTATCCGAGCTCGACAAAACGCGGACCTACCTCGTCTATTGCCGCACGGGCAGACGAAGCGGGCGAGCGACGAAAGTGATGAAAGACCTCGGCTTTGTCAGTATTGTGAGGATGAAAGGGGACATCCATGGGTGGCAGTCGGAGGGCCTTCCTCTGGTGAAGTAGCCGATACGCCGCCCTTTCCGGCCGGATTAGGCATGTGGTCTCGATGATGAGATTGTGCGCCCTCGTCTTACTGTTTGCCCTGCCCTGTGCGGCCCACGGCCTACCGCATTCGGAAAGGGACCTTCCCGAGTATACCCTTCAAGTTGCCATCGACATACAGACTTCCTCCATCAAAGGCATCGCGACAATCCCTGTCGCAAAGGGCCGCGAGCTGAGATTCCACAGAGGGCGCCTCAACCTTGTCCAGGCAAGTATCGCCGGCCGCGAGATAGCGATATCCGGCAGAGGGGAAGAGGTACGGATCCTCCCCGGCCAGGACGGCATGCTCGTCATCAGGTACGAGGGTGTCCTCAGAGAGTCGTCGTGCAACGGGCAGTGTTCCGACGTGATCGGCGACAAAGGGGTATTCCTGACCGGAACGTGGTATCCGAAGCCCGACCGGATGTGTCTCTACCATCTTATTGCTACCCTCCCCGAAGGATTTGAGGCCGTATCTGAAGCAGAGACAATCGAGAAATCTGCTCGCGACCACAGATGCACCTTTTCTTTTGAGTTTCCCCATCCCCTCGATGGAATCACCCTCATCGCGTCCGATCGGTACAGAACGGCGAAGGAGCGTCTGGGTAACGTCGAGATCTTCGCCTATTTCTTCTCCGAAGATGCGGATCTCATCGGCACGTACTTAGGGCACGCGAAGCAATACCTGAAACGATACGACGCACTGATCAGCGCCTACCCGTACAGAAGATTCTCCATCGTCGAGAACTCCCTGCCCGTGGGTTATTCCATGCCCACCTACACCGTTCTCGGCCAAGCGGTCGTGCGCCTCCCCTTTATCCCGGAGACATCGCTGGGCCACGAGATCCTCCATCAGTGGTTCGGGAACTCAGTCTATGTCGACTATGCCGGGGGTAACTGGGCCGAGGGGCTCACGAGCTTTCTCGCCGACCATCTGTATGAGGAAGAGAAGGGACGGGGAAAGGAATACCGGAAGGGCCTCCTCATCGATTTTGCGAGCTATGTCAATGACAAGAACGACTTCCCCTTGAAGGCCTTCACAACGCGAACCGATTACCCCTCAGAGGCGATCGGATACGGCAAAGCGCTCATGGTATTCCAGATGCTCGAAGACCTTCTGGGCCCGGAGCGGTTCTACGAGTCGATCAGGTATTTTGCCGCGGACATGCGGTTCAAGAACGCGTCCTGGGATGACCTGAAGAGGGCTTTCGAAAGGTACTACGGGAGAGACTTGGCCTTCTTCTTTGGCCAGTGGATCGATGGAAAGGGCCTTCCTGATTTTCGTCTCGAAGAAGTAAAGGTCAGGCCCTCAGGGGCCGACTTCGAGGTTGCCTTTTCGATACGCCAGGAGGGGAAGGCTTACTCGCTCGACCTTCCCGCAATGATCTACTCACGGGCGGGCAAAACAAGCCGCCTTCTTCATCTTTCCAGGGAAAAGGAACGATTCGCGATCGTCCTAGGAGAACTCCCTGAACGGATAGCGCTGGACGAAGAGTATCGGGTGGCACGGAAGCTCTCCGTGGACGAGATCCCTCCCGTAGTTGCGCGGCTCCTGGGAGACGAGAAGCGCATCGTCGTCCTCCCCCCAACGAAACCCGAGATCTATGACGATATCGTAGCCCATTTCAGGGCAAAGGGCGACAGGGTAAGCGAGCCGAAGGGCGTCGGTTTTGAAGACCTCAAGACCCATTCCCTCGTCATTCTCGGAGCCGACAACCCGATAGTAGGGAGTCTCTACGGCGGAGAGGCAGACGTCTCCAACGGGTTCACCCTCTCCATAAGGGAGATGCCGTGGAACCGCTGGAAAGTCGCCGGAATCTTCGACGGACGGTCGAAGGAAGAGGTGGGCGCCGCCTTTGGCAAGGTCTTTCACTACGGAAAATTTAGCCAGCTCCGCTTCGATCACGGGACAAACGTCTACAAGAGCGTCGATGACAAAGTACAGGGGATAAGCCGGGAGCTTTACAAGGAGGCGGCTGCGGTGGATGTCTCGGCTTTGAGGACCCTGCGTGAGGTGATGCAGCGCGTGGCAGACAAGAAGATCATTTACGTGGGGGAGAGCCATGACCTCTTTTCCCACCATGCCATGGAGCTCGAAATCGTGAAAGATCTCGTGCGCCGGGGAAGAAAGATAGCCATCGGCATGGAGATGTTTCAAAGGCCTTTTCAGGGGGCTGTCGACGCATACATCGAAGGCGGGATAGATGAAAAGGCCTTCCTAAAGGGGACGGAGTATTTCAAGCGGTGGGGCTTTGACTACGGTCTCTATAGGCCCATTCTCGTCTTTGCGAAGTCCCTGAAGATTCCGGTGGTCGCCCTCAACCAGAGGCGGGAGATCGTGGACAAGGTCTTCCGGGGCGGGCTCGACTCCCTGTCGGAGGAAGAGAAAAGGTCAATGCCGTCCGGGATGGACTTTTCCGACGAAGGATACAGAAAGAGGCTCGCCAAGGCTTTCCGCGAGCATGCGGGCTCTCGGACGGAGAACTTCGATTTCTTCTATCAGGCCCAGGTCCTGTGGGACGAGACCATGTCGGAGTCAATCTCTCAATTCCTGAGGACCCACCCGGACTATCAGATGGTTGTGCTGGCGGGAAACGGACATCTTGAGTACGGCTCCGGTATTCCGGGGAGGACAGCGAGGCGGACGCCCTATGACTATGCGGTCATTCTGAACGACGCGGACATGGAGAAGGGGGCCGCAGACTTCGTTCTCTTCCCGGACACCATTGTCGGGTCGCCCTCTCCGAGACTCATGGTGCTGTTCAAGGAAGGGGCGGGAAGAGCGGAGGTGACAGGTTTTCCGGAACAGAGCGTCTCGCAAGCCGCAGGCATGAAGGTCGGCGACGTAATCCTTGCCATCGGCGAGGCCCCCGTGCAGAATGTCGACGATGTAAAGCTAGAGCTCACTACCAAAAAGAAAGGCGATCGGGTGAGGGTGAGGGTCCTGAGGAAGGATTTCGTCGGCATCCCCAGGCAGATGGACCTCAACGTCGTGCTCGAGTAGAGCGCTCCTCAAGACTCATTCTCGTTTGAGGCGCTTTACACCTTTCCTCACCGGCGGTGCTTACATCAGCTTCTTGTACTCAGGGTCGTTTGCCGCTTCAAACATGAAGATAGGCGTGTCGATCCTCTTGAGAAGGACGGGGCAGTGGATCACGCCCTTGGGAACAAAGATCAAACAGGTCTTGGTGATCGTATGCGTCTCGCCGCCTATCAAGAAGTCTATCTCCCCGCCGAGATCCCTGGGGTAGTTTCTGTTCGTGCCGCCGAATCCTATAACCTCATCGAAATCGTGGCTGTGCGGCACCTCGATGGCCACCGGCTTGCCGCCCGGCAGTCCCCATAGGATCTCACACCCCGCGAAAAGAGAGCACCCCGGGACTATGGAATTCATGATACCGAGCAACATTGTCCGGTCGACTATCTTCCCTTCCTTTGCCTGGTCTTCCATCGCTTTGACCCACTCGGCCGGCGGAGGCGGCATGAGGTCCTCCGTGACGAAATTCCCGGCGTATTTTGATCCTCCCATCCTTCCCTCCTTGCGTGGCGTTCCTCTCCCGAATTCTATTTCCCTTTCCCCTTCCCCATCGTTTCCCTGTGTCCTCCGGGGTCGGCCTCGGCAAGGCTGCCGGCGCCGATCATGATCGTCATCTCCAGATGGGGCTTCGAAAAGCGCTTCCACGTCAGCGGGCCGTGTTTGACCCCCTTTGGCACAAAGACCGCCGAGGTCTTCTCGACGGTAAGGGGGCGACCATCCACGCAGAACTCGATTTCGGCGCCCAGCTCCTCAGGGTACTCGGAGTCGACGCCCAGGTGGATGACGATCTCATCGTAGTCGTGTGTGTGCTCGCCGATGTGAGGATTCGGGTCAGGCATGGCGAGTATCCAGCCTGCTTCGACGTACATGTTGGATCCTGGAATGAGATTGTTGCTCATCAGCGTCATCGCAGGTATGCGGCCCTTGGTCTCGAAAGGCGGCACCACCTCGTACGCCGGCTTGCTCACAAGGTACTTCTGAATACGCTTTTTCGACATAGCCTCTCAATCCTCCCCTGTCATCCCTCGCAGCGATAAGGGGCTCACGTTGGCGTGGAGCCCCTTGACGGCCCTGTTCGAAAAGACTTTCCCTTCGATACTACGTCCGGCCTTCTCCGGGCCCTTTCGACCTCTACTGACACCGTGCGTTGTAGCTCGGCGTGGCCGGGATGGAGACCTTTTCCGCCGGGATCATCGTGACATTCGGCCCTTCCCATGGGAACTTGATGTCGGGGTTGATGCTGCCGTTGAAGTACGGGTTAGGCCCTCCCTCGATCCGGACATTGTACATGGGCATCACCATCTGGTGATCGCACTTCCTCATGGTCCACAGCCCCACAGGCGTCTTGTATTGAAAACCCTCGAAGGCGGTGATGACTTTCTCCGGGTCAAGGGAGCCGGCCTTTTCAATGGCCGCAAACGTCATCTCCCAGCCGAGTATGCCGGCACCCATCAGCCCGGTGGGCCACCACGTCTGGAAGTCCTTGTCTCCTTTGTGCTTGGCGTGGTACTTCTTGATCATCTCCTGGTTCTCCGGCGTATTTATCCTCATGGTATACGGTGCGGAGATGATATTGCCCACCGCGTCATCCTTCAGCTCGTCCATGGGGTACGGTTCGATCACGTGCGACAGGAAGGGGAACGGGGGTTTCAGACCCATGGCCCGCCCCTGCTTCACCAAGTTTATGAGGTCCGGCCCGAAGCTCGCGACCACGACCGCATCCGCCTTCGCGGCGAGGATCTTCGCGATGTAGGGTCCGAAATCTTTGGTCGTGCCCAGGGGATGGTAATCCTCGCCCACGATCTGCCCGGCGGGCAGAGACTTCTTCAGCTGCGCCTTGAAGGCATCGAAGGCGGTGTAGGAGGCCAGGTAGTCGGGCCCTATCAGGTAGAAGCGTCTGTAAGGCTTGTCCGCCATCGCGAGGGCAAGGGCGGCAAAGTGGCTGTACATGTTCTCAACAACCCTGAAACCGTAGCGGCTGAACTCCTTTCCCTGGACATCGTCGGACAAGGCGCCGTGGTCGATGTAGATGGTCTTGTACTCGGCAGCCACCTTGTTGAGGGCCACGGCCACGGCGCTGCTGCCGCCCGAGGCAAGCATATTGACTTTGTCCTCCAGGAGGAGCTTTTTGGCCTTCCGGTTGGCCACGTCGCCCTTAAACTCGCTGTCTTCCCATAACACCTCGATCTTCTTTCCGAAGAGGCCGCCTTTGCCGTTCTGTTCGTCCACGGCGAACATGAAGCCGGCGTTAAAGAAGCGTCCCACCGATTCAAAGGGGCCTGATCCTGCCTCTAGCAGTCCGATCTTGATGGTATCCGCGCCGTAACCGTTAGGGGGAAGAAATCCAATCGCCACGGCGAAGGCAACGAGAGCGACGAGACAAGCGGCTGAAACGGTTCCTGCGGTTCTCATAGAATCCCCTCCTGATTCACACTTCAAGATATTTTTTCCGGACCTCTTCATTTCCCTGGATCTCGTCCCTCGAGCCCTGAAAGACCACCTGCCCTTTTGACATGATGTACGCCCTGCGGGCCATCGAGAGGGCAACGTCGATGGAATGCTCCACGAGAAGAATCGAGCAGCCTTTCCGGTTGATGTCCCGGCACATCTGGATAACCATCTCCACGAGGGCGGGAGAGAGACCCTCCGTCGGCTCGTCGAGAAGGAGGAGCTCAGGGTTCCCGATCAGAGTCCTGGCCATGGTCAGCATCTGTTGCTCTCCGCCGGAGAGGTGCTTCCCCTTCTGACGGTCCCTCTCCTTGAGTTTCGGAAAGTACGTGTAGATCCTCTCAAGAGTCCACGGGTCATCTACCTTCTGCCTCGGCTTCATGCCTATGGCGAGGTTCTGCCTCACGGTCAGCTCAGGGAAAATGCGCCGTTCTTCCGGCACATAACCGACGCCCCGATAACAGACGGCGTGCGGCTTGAGGCCCATGATCTCCCTGCCCTTCAGGCGTATCGAGCCCGCCTGCGGCGGGGTCATCCCTATGATTGATTTCAGCGTCGTCGATTTCCCTACGCCGTTCCTGCCGAGGAGAGCCACGATCTCGCCCTCCTCTATCCCCATCGATACCCCATTGAGCACATGGCTCTTGGCGTAGTACGTGTGGATGTCAGCTACCTGCAGCAGCACCTGTTCTCCTCTCCAGATATGCCTTTCTTACCTCTTCGTTTTTCCTGATCTCCTCCGGAGACCCGCAGGCCAAGACCGTCCCGTCGTTGAGCACGGTTATGCGGTCCGCGAGGCCGAAGACCACATCCATGTCGTGCTCCACCATGACGAGGGTCTTTCCCTCCGTTACCTGTCTGATCAACCGGACCGCGCTCCTGCTCTCCTCCGAGTTGAGCCCCGCGGTCGGCTCGTCCAGCATGATGAGCACCGGGTCTTGGGCCACGGTCAATGCCAGCTCCAGGTGACGCTGCCTCCCGTAGCTCAGCTCGGACGCGAGGTCGTCGCGGACGTCCTGAAGGGAGAGGATGTCCAGGACGCGCCTGGTCTCCCTTTCGATCTCCCTGTCCTTTGAGAGAATGCTCACCCAGTTGAACCGGCGATGGACCTTGGAGACGACGGCATTTCTCACATTCTCAAAGACGGTCATCATGGGAAAGACATTGATGATCTGAAAAGACCGGGAGATGCCCAGCCGGGCAATCTTGTGGAGAGGAAGGCGGGTGATGTCCCGCTTGAGAAAATGGATCCTCCCCTTGCTCGGCTTGTAGAGTCCGGTGATGAGGTTGAAGAGCGTCGATTTGCCGGCACCGTTGGGTCCGATGATCATGTGGCGCTCACCCTCGTAGACTTCCATGGTGATGCCCCTTATGATCTCCAGCCCGGAAAAGTCCTTGAAAAGGTCCTCGGTCTTCAGTATCACCGACATCTAACCCCTCCGACGGTCCAGCCACAGACGGACCTTTTCGGGTTTGATGAGACTGATGAGGCCAGATTGCAGATAGAGGACCACGATCACGAAAAAACAGCCCATCAATATCCACCAGTGTCTCGTGAGGCTCGATATCCAGTCCTGAAAGATTATGTAGACGACCGAGCCTAGAACCGGGCCGAGGAAATTGGCGGGGCCGCCTATGACGGTCATGAAGACCACGGACATGGACGTATCGAGATTGAGGCAGGAAGCGGCGACAAACTCCTCGAAGAACGCAAACAGGCCGCCGGCGAGGCCGGCGAAAATGCCGGAGATGACAAAGAGCGTATACCTCGTGAGGAATACGTTGTAGCCCAGAAAGGACGCCCGTACATCCTTTTCGCGAACGGCCACGGCGGAATTGCCGAGAGGGGTCTTCAAGAAGAGCCAGCAGGCCAGGATTGATATGCCCACGATGACCAGGGTGAGATAATAGACGTGGTGGATGCTCTTCATGGAGAGGATGGCGAGTCCTCCCAGATGGAGATCGGGCCGGCTGAAGGTGACACCGTCGTCGCCGTTTGTGACCCCCCTCCATTTTTCGGCCACGGCAAAGGCGAACATCTGGAAGGCGGTAGTGATGAGGGCGAAGTAAGCGCCTTTGAGGCGAACGGAAAAGACCCCTATCACGGCGGCGGCTATGACACCGCCGAGGGCCGCAAGGAGAAACGTCAACAGAAGGGAAGCGTCCGGATAGTTCCTGAAGATCAAAGCCACAACGTACGCGCCAATGCCGAAAAGGGCCCCGTGTCCGAAAGGAAGGAGGCCGGAGTATCCGAAGAGCAGGTTGAAGCTCACCGCGAACAAAGAGAAGACAAGGGCTTCGACGGCCAGATGGATCCAGATCTCGGGCAGAAGATAGGGGATGGAGAGGAGGAGGACGATTACGATCCCCCAGGCGAGCCAGTAAACCTTGCGCGTCATTCCTTCTCCCCAAAAAAGCCGGTCGGTTTCACGACAAGGACAACGGCCATGAGCAGGAATTGAAAGACGACGGCCAGCTTCGGGATCCATAAGACCCCGAAAGAATGAAGCTGTCCCAGCATCAACGAAGCGATGAAGGCCCCGAGAAGGCTGCCGAACCCCCCGATGACTATTACCACGAAACAGTCCATGAGGGCGTCGAGACCCATACCCGAGTAAACGCTGAGAAAGGGGGCGGCGATCACGCCGGAGAGGGCCGCGAGGACCGCGCCTCCCGCGAAGACTCCCGAAAATACCAGTGGGATATTCGTTCCGAGGGCGTCGACCATGTCCGGGTCGCCCACCGCGGCGCGGATGATAATGCCGATGCGGGTCCTGGAGAGGATGAGGGCAACAACGATGAGGACCAGGAAGGAAAAACCTAGGATGAATAGCCGGTAGACCGGGTAGCTCATGCCGGCGACGGAGACTTCCCCGGAGAAGAGCCTGGGAACAGGCACTGTCAGGGGGGCGGTACCCCAGATAACGCGCATCAGCTCTCCCACGATGAAAAAGAGTCCGAACGTGAGGAGGAGCTGCAGCTGATGACCCCCTCGGTACGTCTTCCGAAGGAGGAAGCGCTCTATGAAAACGGCGAGAGCTGCTACGATGATTGGGGCACCCAGTAGGCTCAGCCAGAAGCTGCCGAGATAGGCCGTAAGGGTGTATGCCAGATAGGCGCCCAGCATATAGAAAGCGGCATGGGTGACGTTCAGGACCCCCATCATACCGAGGACAAGGGTGAGGCCGGAGGCTACGAGAAACATGAGCATTCCGTAGACGAGGCCATGGATCCCCTGGATCATGTAAATAGACCAATCCATCAGTTGGCTCCTGTCCTCTGAACCCTCGCCTCACTTAATGGGGCTCAGCGCCCCCTCCCGCAGCATAAGCCGCCGGAGCCTCCCCCCTCACGCTCGCTTCGCTCGGTTTTGCCGACGGCTTAAGCGCCCCCTCTCACGCTTTTTCGCCGACGGCAATCATTCAAAAGCGCGGGGCGCGTTGTGCATAGGTTCAATAACTCTCTTTCACGACGTTAAACGAGGGAAATTTCCGCCCAATTATAGACACAATCCAAAAACCCCGTCAAGCAGTCCGTTTTGGCCGGTTATCTTCGATCTTAGGAACAAATGGAGTGTGGCCACAACCGCCCGGGGTGGCTGGACAAGTGTCAGCGGGTAAGGTTACAATAGAATCCCGATCCGGAATCCGTTTGACTGCCGCCTGCAACGAGAAGCGACAATGCCATAAGGAGGATGCAGCAATGAAAAGAGAGTTGCGGAGCAATAAGGTATACAACTTCATGCGACGAGCCCACTGGCTGACTTTGGGCTTGAACGACGAGGACATGGAGAAGCCGAAGATCGCAATCATCAACTCTTCGTCTGATGTTGCCATCTGTTTCAGCCATCTCGACGAAATAGCGAGGAAGATGAGGGAAGCCATCAGGGCTGCGGGCGGCGTCGCCTTCGAGCTGCGAACGGTGGCCCCGAGCGACAACTTCACGGGCGCGGGCCACGGCGGGTACATCCAGTCAAGCAGGGACCTCGTTGCAAATGACATAGAGGTCGGGGTGGAAGGTCCGGTCCTCGACGGTATGGTCTGCCTGGCTTCCTGCGATAAGACGACCCCCGGCCAGCTCATGGCTGCGGGCCGCCTCAACATACCCACCATCATCATGACATGCGGATACCAACCGAGCGGGACGTACCTCGGCGAGCACTTCGATTTCGACGACCTCTTCTGCAACATAGGTCACCTCATGACGGGAAGGCTCACCCCCGAAGAGATGAAGCTGATGAGTGACGTTGCCATCTCCGGTCCGGGAGTGTGCGCCGGTCTGGGGACCGCGAACTCGATGCACTGCGCATGCGAGGCCCTTGGAATGACCTATCCAGGAAGCACTCCGGTGTTGGCAAACAGCACGAATATGTGGCGGACCGTTCGCCAGATCGGAGAGAGGATCGTCCAGATGGTCTGGGACGACCTGAAGCCCAGGGACATCCTCACGCCCGACTCCTTCGAGAATGCCGCAAAGGTCATACTTAGCATCAGCGGCTCCATCAACACGATAAAGCACCTTCAAGCCATTGCCAAGGAAAGCCATGTTGATGTCGACGTCTACGGTCTCTTCGAGCGCCTTGCCAAGGACGTTCCCCTTCTGACCGCTGTGCGTCCCAACGGAAAGCGGACGACGGAGGAATTCGAAGCGGCCGGAGGGACAAGGGCCATCATGAAGCAGCTCGAAGGGCTTCTGAAACTGAACGCAAAGACCATTACCGGCCGCACGGTGGGAGAGAACCTCGAAGGGGTGAAGGTAGCCGATGAAGAGATGATTCGGCCGGTAAGCAGGCCTTTGTCGAGGCGGCCCTCCATCAACATCGTCCGAGGCTCCCTCGTGCCCGACTCCGCCATCGTAAAGCTCGCCGTCATCGACGACCGGCCCCTGCAGTTCAAGGGTCCCGCCGTCGTCTTCGACAATGAGCGGGTGGCGCTGGAATGGTTGAATGGGGGAAAGATCAAAGAGGGAGACGTTGTCGTGCTTCGCGGTCTGGGTCTCAAAGGCGGACCCGGCTTCGGCCACGCTTCAGGGTTTGTCTTTGCCCTCGATGGGTCGGGCCTTACAGGCATGGTCGCCGTGATCACAGACGGTCATGCCTCGGGGCTCGTCAATAAGACCCTCCTTGCCGTAGAGGCCACGCCCGAAGCTGCCGAAGGCGGCCCTCTGGCGCTCGTAGAGAACGGCGATGTCATCTCCATCGACGTGGAGAAGAAGGTCATAGACCTCCTAGTTCCTGAGGCCGCGCTCGCCGAAAGGCGCAAGAATCTGATCAAATCACCCGAGAAGAAAGAGATCGGCTGGATGTCGATCTACCGGCGTACGGTGAGGCCGCTGCACGAAGGGGCGGTACTGATAGAACCGTAGGAAGGATGCACCGGTCTGCCGCCCCGGCGGCCGAGCCTGTGGCGAGCGAAGCGAGTCTTTCAGGGGGAGGCTCCGCAGGCAATGCCAGCGGAGGGGGCGACGCCAGCCCCAGTAATGGCCGGCGGGGTGGCAGACCGGTTACTCTTAGAGCTGGTGCTTTTCTGACCTCAGTTACACTATGTGAATCAAGAACTCCTCAATGTCCTTATCTTCGTCATATTGTTTCATCAGATCACTGGAGAAATAAAGATTCGACGAAAGCTCTGAATTCCGGATATCGTTTATCCATTGAAATCGGATGTTTCGATCTTCAAGAATAGTTCTGTCAGATAGCAAGAGGCTCATCATTCTGTCCTCTGGGATTTCGAGACCAGC
>Ga0326728_10018248_pt1 | contig 13864 bp, 13 predicted proteins | sample MB3enrmetagenome_FD_207602 | JGI IMG/M metagenome (GOLD analysis project Ga0326728, IMG submission 207602) | Lab enriched peat soil microbial communities from McLean, Ithaca, NY, United States - MB31MN | ecosystem: Environmental > Terrestrial > Soil > Wetlands > Peat | place: USA: New York... | reverse complement strand
GGTTCATTCTTGGCGGCGACCTTTCCCTTTCCTTTTCCGCAGACGAGGAATTTGGCGGCTAGAACCTCAGCCGAACGATTGAACCGCGCTCGCCTCGTCCGGCTCAATCTCGAAAATCACGGCAAGCTTGGTCATCTCCAGTAAGTCGTGCACTCTTTTGCTAAGGCTAACGAGTTTCAAGTTGCCGCCACGGTTGCGCACCGTCGTATAGGTCTTTACTAGTTCTCCCAACCCCGAGCTATCGATGTAGCCGACGTTATGCAGATTCAGGAGAATCCTCTTATGATTCTTATCAAGTAGTCCGCCGATAACGTCGCGTAGCATAACATTCCCCTCACCCAGCGTGATCCTTCCTGAAACATCGACAATGACGACATCGGCGATTTGACGCGTCACCGTGCTCATTTTGACGGGTGCGCTTCCTTGGATACCGAGCCCCAAGCGATCCAGGATTTCGCATGCCGCCTTGGCCGTGGCCTGAGACTGAGTACGAACCACGATCAGGGAACGCCCCTCGTGCAAAACATCTCGGAAAAATGCGAGATCTTCCGGATTTTCGCTGGGCTTGGGGGACGAAGTAGTTGCGCCATCCACCACCGCTCCTCCCAACTTAGAACCAGCCCCGGCTCCCAGCAGGCCGAGCAGTGCGGCGCCACCGAAACCCAAAGCAAACACCGGCCCGAGGCCGGGCACCACCAGCAACGTGGCTGCGGCGACGCCGGCGGTCATGCCGGTCGCGGCGCCCATAAATCCACCGACTGTAGACCCAAGCTGCTTACCGACAGCCTTGGCTTCAGCTTCGGAACGGCTCAAGAACACAATGGAGTCTTCCGGCACCTTGGCTGCCAACAATTGCTTAACAGCCTCCTCCGCTCTATCGCGAGACGAAAAGACACCGACCGCTGTCTCCATGAGACCCTCCTTAAAAGCCTCTAGTCACTGAATCCCACACCCTGGTTCGGACGCCGCAGTTCATTTGCCGAGTTTTTGTTGCAACAGGCGAAAACTATCGGACCAAATCATGTTCATCATGAACAGGACAAAGAGCGTATAGGGGATCAATGCGAAGAACAGACTCGGCCTTTCCTGCTTCATGTGCATAAAGTAGTTGACGCCCAGCGAAGCCTGCAACAAAGCGAGCATTACCATCAGCAGAGGCTGCGGGCCCGCCATCATGGCAAACAAAACCTGGAAAACAGAAATCAAAAGAATGACAACATAGGTGACGTAATTGGCGGTCATGCTGCTCGACGGGGTATTCGTGCTCATGGGAAAGTGTCCTCCGCAGGTGCTTCACTAGCGTTTCATGTTCATCAGGTAAACGAGCGGCACGACGAACATCCAGACAATATCGACGAAGTGCCAGTAGAGCGACCATATTTCAATGTGGTTTGCCGAATAGCGGCCAGCCTTGTAGGTGAATGCGACCACGACCAGGGCGATAACGCCGCCAATGACGTGGGCCATGTGCAGTCCGGTGATGGAAAAGAACGTAGCGCCGAACATCGGAGAGCCCCAGGGATTCTGGAACATGCGCACACCCTCACCGATCAGGGACGACCACTCGCGCAGGTGCAGCAGGGCAAAGAGCGCGCCGCCTGCCGCGGTGACCAGAGTCCACTTGAAAGCGCCGTCGCGGTTATCGTTCTGGGCATCGCGGACGGCGAGCAGAATGGTCAGGCTGCTGGTAACGAGGATGAAGGTCATCAGCAGCGCGTTCCAGATCGAGGCGTGTTCAAACGGAGTCGGCCAATCGGTGGACGCGTTGCGGATATATCCATAGGCGAAGAGAATCGCCGAGAAGGTTACAGCATCGGAAATAATGAAGAGCCACATGACCAGCTTGATGGAAGGAATCGCGAAGGGGGATTCTTCCATCATGCTTGCGGCGTGAGATTCGATGGCTAAATCTTGCTGACTCACAGCGCCTCCTGGAAATTTATCGAACCAGCTCTACAACGCGAAGCAAACCAGCAGCAACAGATAAACCCACAGCACACCCATGAAGTGCCAGTAATACGACGTCGCATCCATCGTGCTCTTGCGCAGCACAGGCACAGGGCTGCTCAGGAGGTACATCACGCGCAACAACCCGCCCAGACCGCCAATCACGTGGATGACGTGTAGGCCAGTCAGCACATAGAAGAATGAGCTGTTGGGGTTGGTCGGGAGATAAAGTCCTTCGGCGCGCAGTTGCAGCCAGGCGAGATACTGTCCCGCGACGAAAGCCAGTCCAAGGGCCAGCGTAACCAGAAGCCATTGCATGGCCTGCGCCCGGCGAACGCCTTCTCGGCGGATGTACCCGGCGACCCTGCGTCGCGCGACTTCCAGAGTCACGCTGGAGAGGATCAGTACGGCGGTGTTCCAATAGAGGATGCGGGGAATCAGGATGTTCTGCCAGTCATTGCCCGACCCATGCCGCACGACCAGCGCGCTGGTCAGGGCCGCAAACATCATGGCGATCCCGGCCAGCGCCACCCAAATACCAGTACGCGCGGGTTCCGGCGGCCGGTCGGCTAAAGCTCGCAGTTCTCCGCCGGGCAAGCGACCTATGCCATTGCCGCCGCCTGCGTACGTGGGCAGTTTCTCAGGCGTGGTGATGGTCGGCGGTAAGGTGGTTGCCATATTTTCTCGCGATTCCTAATCCGCTCCCATGCGCGTCTGGCTCATGAGAGAACCCATTGCTAGCGAACCATTGTTTTAACCTGCTCGGGCGAAGTCTGCATGATGAAGTCGTCCTTGGCGCCTTCGACACCGTACTGGTACGGGTCGTGATACACAACGGGATGCACGTCTCCGAAATTGTTCCAGGGTGGCGGGGAGGGCATGGTCCACTCCAGTGACGTGCAGTCCCACGGATTATCGGGGGCCTTCGGTCCCCAGAAACGGCTGTAAGCAAGGTTAAAAAGGAAGATTAACTGCGCGGCGCCCATAATGAAGGCAGAAATCGTAATGAACTTGTGTACCGGAAGAAGCGGCTGCAGGAAATCGTCTACGAACGACGAGTAGCGGCGAACGTTGCCAGCAAGACCGAGATAGTGAAACGGCATGAAGATGCAGTAGGCGCCAACAAACGACAACCAGAAATGCACCTTGCCAAGAGTTTCGTTCATCATGTGCCCGGTCATCTTGGGGAACCAGAAATAGGTTCCGGCGAAGACTCCGAAAATTGCCGCTACGCCCATGACCAGATGAAAATGCCCCACTACGAAGTAAGTCGCGTGCAGGTAGATGTCGATGGACGGTTGCGCCAGGAAGAAACCGCTGACACCGCCGCTCACAAACATCGAGATAAAGCCCAGGGCGAACAGTGAAGCGGAGGTGATCTGCAAGCGCGACCCATAAAGACTGCCTAGCCAGATCAGAGTCAGGATGGTTGCAGGGATGGTGATCACCAGCGTGGGGAATGAAAACACAAGCGCCGAGAACGGATTCATCCCGCTCAGAAACATGTGGTGTCCCCAAACCATGTAGCTGAGGAAGCCGATGGTCATCATCGAGCCGATGACGACCTTGTAGCTAAGCAAAGGCTTGCGCATGCTGTTGATCAGGATGTGGGAAACGATGCCCATGGCGGGCAGGATGGCGATGTAGACCTCCGGGTGTCCGAAGAACCAGAACAAATGCTGCCAGAGCAGCGGTGAGCCGCCGGAATGCGGCTGCATGTGATCGCTGATCTGCAGCCCGGCAGGAATAAAGAAGCTGGTGCCGGCAACACGATCAAGAACGAGCAAAAGACAGGCCGGGAGGAGAACGGCAAAGGCAAGCAGCGAAATGCAAGCCGTGATAAACCATGCCCAGGTGCACAGCGGCATGCGCATGAGCGTCATGCCTTTGGCGCGAAGGTCGAGCGTGGTGGCAATGAAGTTCAGCGAACCGAGGAGGGAAGCGACGCAGAAGATTGCAATCGAAAGACCCCAGAGGTTCTGGCCCATGTCGAGCCCAGGCCCGGCGTCCTTGCCTACCGCGCTCAGCGGGGCATAGGCGGTCCAACCGGAGATCGGCGGGCCGTCGGGAACGAAGAATGCAGAGATCAAAACAACAAACGCCAACATCGTTGTCCAGAACGACATCATGTTGAAACGGGGGAAGGCCATGTCTTCGGCGCCGATCTGAATGGGCAGAAAATAGTTGCCGAAGGCAGCGAAGGGAGCGTTAGTAAGCACGAAAAACACCATCAGCGTGCCGTGCATGGTGAGGAGCGAAAGATAGTATTCCGGCGTCATCACGCCACTGGGCGCACCATTCTTGGACAGCAGTTGCAGGCCTGGAATCGCGGCGTTGGGCCAAACCAGGTGAAAGCGCATCAGCCAGGAGAGAACCATCCCGATGAACACGGCGACCAGCGCGAGCCCGTAGTACTGCAGCCCGATCACTTTGTGGTCGACGCTGAATACATACTTCCGCAGGAACGTCTGGGGAGGACCATGATGCACGGCTGCTTCCGACATCGACTCACCTCGAGTGAGAGCAAGAGTTGCGATTCAAAATGCATTTTGCCGGCGAACGGGCCGACAAAGAGAAGCTGCAAATCTACTGGGACGCCTTATCCTTCATCCACTTATCGAAATCGTCCTGCGACAGCACATTTAAATAAGCCTTCATGTTGTAATGGCCCAGGCCGCAGAGCTGCGTACAGACAATTTCGTACTTTCCAACCTTGGTGGCTGTGAAGTGCACGGTCAGGTCGAGACCGGGAACAAAATCCTGCTGAAGGCGCAGTTCGCGTACGTAGAAAGAATGCCCCACATCCTTGGAGTGCATCAGCATACTGATGGGCTTGTTTACCGGCACGGCTAATTCGCCGGAGACAATATCGTCGCGCGCATCAACGTCGTTTTCGGGGTCGAGGCCAAAGAAGTTCTGGTTGCCTTCGTCAATTTTGTCGGCGTGCGGCGTTCCGAACTTGCCGTCGGGGCCGGGATAGCGGAAATAGAAGGCGAATTGTCCGGCCTGTGCCTGAATGGTCATTGCGTTCGCGTTCGGGGGCGCAAAGTAGACGGCCGCCCAGGCTTTCTGTCCAATCACGCCCAGAGCGAGAATTTCCGTCCCCACAAGCACGAACGCAGCAACTACCAGACCCTTGGCTCCGCCAGGAAATGTCTTGAGCTGGGCACCCTTGGCGCGGCCCGAGTATTGCCAAATAAACGCGGCAAGGATCAATTGCGAAGCGAGAAACGAGATGCCAGCCTCCCACATCGTGTCCTTTAACTGCTCGTCAATACCGTGGCCATGCGTCGAAATATCCTCGGGTGGCCCCCAGTAATTCATCACAATTGGGATGGCCGAAAGGATTGCTATGACCACAATCGTGACCGCAAACAGTTTTGCCATACTTCCTCCGGAGAGCCCCGTTTCAAAGCACATGCGGCGGGGAAACGTCTCCCCGCCGCGTTGCGTTCAGTACGCTTTTGCCTTGAACGTGAAGTCGACGTCCTTGGTTTCGTTGCCCGTGATTGTGACATCTGCCGTCTGCGTGCCGTAATCCTCATGCCAGGCGGTGATGGTGTACTTGCCCGGAGGCAGGTTGGGCAACTTGAAACCGCCGTCACCTTTGCTGACATCGTAGTGCGATGTGTTCAGCACCGCAAACCAGCCGTGCATCCACGGGTGCACGTTGCACTTCACCGAGATAAATTCAGCCTTTTCGTACTTCTCGGAAATCGGCGGAGTGCCGGGCGGCTGCGACTTGTTCCACTCGCGGTTTACCTTGGCGAGCGGGTGAATGTTGTGCGACGTCTGGTCATCGTTGACTACCTTCAATTCCTGATTGGTGTGCATGACTAACACGTGCGGTAGGTACTGACATCCTTTCTGCTCAAAGGTGACAGCCTGCGGCGGCACCTGGCCTTCATCATTGGCGCCAGCCGAGATGTAAACCACCACGTTTTCGAGGGCATTGTTCGGCCCAGTGACGACCGTTTCCGTGGTGACTGGAGTCGCGTGCTCCTTCGCGCACGACGGTTCCTTTGACATGTCGATCGGTTTTGGCTTTACCGGCGTACCGGTAAAAGTCACTTTGCCGCTGACGGTCCCGGCCGCGAACATCAACGTCGGACACACGATCAGCGCCACAAGCGCGATCACTATTCGCTTCCTCAGCATGTACTTCCTCCTAAAAGGTTTGATTTCGGTTGTTATTTAGTTGCCACCGCCGCTTGGCGACTTGTTATCCGTTGACGCCGGAGTTGGGGCGACTGGTTCTGTATACGGCGGAATCACTCCATGGGCTGCCTGGAGCACTTCATTCTCCGCGCTATGACGATGAACTTGCAACGTCCTCAGGAAGTGCACCAGGTCCCAGGCGTCGTTAGGCTTAATGACATCGTTGAACGACGGCATCGGCGTGCCATCGACGCCGGTCATAAATATCTTGTAGATGTCCTGGTTTGTCGAGCCACATTTGAAGCGCGAATCGTCACCGCCTGCCGCGAAATTGTAGGGCCGGATTGGCTGGTCCTTGCTGTCGGTGAGCGTTGCAGCCGAGGGACCGTCTCCCTTGCCCTGCGGGCCGTGGCACTTCCAGCACTCCAGCTTCGTGAACAGCAGCTTGCCGTGAGCAATGCTCTCAATGGTAACGGGCGGCTCCGCCGGAACCTGGATTGGATCACCGGCCTTTTCTTTTTCCCAGCGCTCAGAAAACGTTTTGATGAACGCCACAAGATCGGCGCGTTCCTGCGCGGCGAGCGTGTTCCAGATCGGCATGTTGGAGTTGGTAAAACCTCGCCCAATGGATTTGAACAGGTCTTCGTCGGTGGGCAGCGTGCCGGTCGGAGTCGAACGGCACTTAAACGTGGCAATCGTGAAGTCGCGCGGTTTGGGATCGAGCCATGGCGCGTTTTCCCCGTTGCCGTCGCCCAGTTCGCCGTGACATCCGGCGCAGTAGCGGCGAAAGTTCATCTTCGCCGCACCGGAATGGCCAGTCAGTTTTCCGATGTGGCTTTCCATCGGCTTCACCGGTTGCGGCGGATGCGGACCCACGTCAGGAGCATCCTGGGCGAAGGCGAGCGCACTTACCGCGATGGCGAAGGCAAGTCCCATCGCCGCACCTAACAGATTCCGTGTTGGCTTCAGGCCGTTCATAGTCAGCTTCCTCAAGAACGAATTCAATGCCCACCACCCGCTTAAGCTGGCCGACTGGCAAGCTCAAGTGCTCTAGAAATCGAAGTCGAAACCAAACAGCAACTCGCTGCTGGTCAGGTTGCCACCGACCGGCGCGGGTGCCGTTCCGTCCTGGTGAAACCAGTTGTATTCCGCGTGGTAAGCCAATCCCGCCCGGCTCGTCATGAACGGGTTATAGCGGAACCCCATCGTGTAGGTCGTAATGTCGCCGTAGTTGGAGGCGGGAGTAGATCCCGTGGGAGTCGTTATCGCCCCTCCAGCCTGTTGCGACATCCGCAAGGTTTCATAGCGCCCAAGCAGAATCATCTGCGGGCTGACTACGTAGTGCGGCTCAACCAGTACGCCATTCCAAGTTGGGCTTTGCGAGCCAGCGGGGAGTCCAGTGACCCCGTAGGCGTTATTTGCCGCAATCCCGTCAGCGTAGTCTCCATAACCTTGGCCGAACCACGCACTGTCCTCGCCGTGCTGTGTCATCACCGTCACATCCACGTGTTGGCCAAAATAAAACTGCCCCACGAATCCTTCGCGGCTGTAGCCCTTATTGTTGCCTCCGGAGCCGGGTATAACCCCGTTCGGGCCTGAACCACTCGGACCAGTCAACCAGCTAGTCGGCGCGTTGCCCGCCATCAAGTAGAAACCAAGCCGATCCACGCCAAGCTTGCCGGCATCGAAAGCTTGGCTGGCGGTGATGAACGTCGAATACGATTCGGCGCCGTAAGGCAGGCCAACCTGGCCGTCATTCGAACTCAGCAGCGCCACGGAGTACCGGGTGCGGTCGTTGGCGGAGTGTCCCATCACTTCGACGCCAAGCTGGTTGTCACCCATCTGGCCGAAAATGTTGCCGTCGCCCTGGGGTATGAAGTGATAGAGCTGATAAATTCCGCCATTGGCGGTCAGCGTCAGAATGCGTTTTTCGGAAAGCAGGTTATCCAGCTCGAACTTGCCCAGCTTCACGTTGAACCAGGGGCTGCCGCCGATGTTGTCAAGCCTCGCCATCACGGTTTCGAAGTGGAACGAGGCGTAAGAATCGGAAGAAGGCAGCACGTAGAAGGAAAAATTCTTTTCGAGCGTGCCGCCGGTGTGGAAGTCGAGGCCGCTCAAGTCGAATCCGCTTTCGGTGAGCTTCTGGTCCCCGGTGGCTGACTGGTCGGTCGCCACTTTATTGGTGCTGACACGATGCCAGATCGGCGTGATGCGGAACGTCACTGGCCAGTAGCCTGGATTTTGCCAGATCGGAGCGTCGCGGTCATTCATCAGCTGATAGCCGTTGTCCTTGAATTTCTGGCCGAAGAAATTCAGCATGGGCCAACTCTCATGGCAAGCCGAACATCGCAGGCCATACTTCCTGGCAAAAGCGGGAAGTGCGTCGGCCGGCCGGCTGATGCAGAAGGTGAAAATGGCTAAGGTAAAGGCGGCGGCAAATCGAGTCATGGCACGCCGCAGCTTCGGAAAGGCAGGAGACTGCGCCCACATACGCATCCTCAACACCTCAATCAACAATGCAGATTTGTTCGTTTTTCTGCCAGACGAAACGACTATCTGTGAAAAACGGCCCCTGGCCGCGTGCCCCACGCACTAATGAAGAATCTTCGCGAACCAGCAACCCCTTGAGCGGGAGAATCCTACTCCCGAACTACGAAAGATTGCAAATATTTTTTACAAAATGTTTACAATTTCCGCCAAGGTAGGGCACACAACATGCCTGTCGCGCAGTTGACAGCCTTCACGGTCCGTAGCAGACTCAGCATCGGGACGAGCGGAAACTAGCGGTGAGGAGAGTGGGCGCAATCGGCACAATGGGTCTGCTTCTGGGCCCCAGGTTAGGCTCGCGCGCGCTCATCATTGCGACGCTCTGGGCCGTCCTTGCCTCGCCGGCCTATAGCGCCGGAAAAGATTCCGCCACGTACGGGGAAGGACTGATTGTCAACATTCCCCTTCCCGTTGCCGAAGTGACAAAAGCAGTGGAAGAAGTGGCCGGCAACGGTATTATTCGCGGAACCAAAGAGTACAACAAGGACGAGTATGTGAGCGGCGCGGAACTGGCCAAGTCTACACCTGTGTTTCCGGCGTGGACCGATCCCGGCCAGGTTTTTTACAAGGTTCGGCAACACGCGCTCGACCCCAGAAATTTCAAAGACAGTGGTGACGTAGGGACGCTTGCCGTGCGTTATGTGGTGCAGCCGCAGGGCGAGAAAAATACAGTGCTGCGCATTGACGCGCTCTTCGTGGAAGATTTTCGCCACAGCGTTCACCCTTCCAACGGCTCGGTCGAATCCAGCGAGTACAAGGACATCCAGGACCATCTCGCGGAAATGGAAAAGGTCAAGAGAGAAACCGAGGACGCGGAGGAATTAAAACGTGAACACGCGGCCCGGCAGAATGGCGGTCTCGAAGAAAACACGGAACTGCTCGGCACACCCGCACCTGGCAGCGCAGAAAGCGCTAGCCCGGCAGACGGATCGCAGGCGCTGCACGCGGCCGATGTTTCGCCCACGGACCCCAATGAAACTCCAGAGCAGCACCTTGCCAAACTCAGGCAGCAGGTCGAGCGCCTGGTTCGCAAGCCGGGCGCGCCCCTAAAATCAGCGCCCTTCCACAATGCCAGCACGCTCAGGTCGCTGGAACCCGGCACCGAGGTTCTGATCGTGATCGTTACGCCCTACTGGTTTGGGGTTGAAACGCACGACGGCGAGCATGGATGGATCCAACGCAGTCAACTGGAGCTGCTGCCATGATGCCTGGTGTTCGAGGAAGATCGCGGCGGCTCGGACTCTTCGGCATGCTGGTTCTCCTGGGTGTGGCCGCGGCCAGCGCACATGCCGCACCAGTGGAGCGCACCTTTCAAGCACCGAGAAGCTCGGTGGAGAACGCTCTCAAGCAACTGCAACCAGCGATGAGCGGGCGTTTGCCGACCCTGGATGGGTTTGCGGTTCAGGGAGAGCATCCCTTGAACAACTACGAACGCGCCTTTTTTCAGTGCACCGTCCAGGTCAACACGACGAAAGCGGGGGAGTCGGTGGTTCGGGTCAGTGCCAAGTTGACTGCCTGGTACAGGGGCACAACCGCGTCACAGTCGGGCTACCAGTTGCTGCAGTCCAATGGGCGCATCGAGGCCGACCTTCTTGACCAGCTCGCGGAGCAACTCTCCGCGGGAGTTCCCGCGGCGCCGTCGCCGGTTTCATCATCGAATCGCGAGGACGTTGATTTGCCCGCGGCGCCCGGCGCGGTAGCAAAACCAAGTGTCCTCGATACGCCCAAACTTGCCCCGGTTTGGTCAAAGCCGCAAGAGAGCAAGCCGGCGTCCGGAGCCGGAAAACCAGATGCATCCTTGCAAGGTCTGCAGCCCGCGGCGCCGAAGACGGCTGGAAAAGCCGCCGACGATTTGCAGGCCGAGACTGCAAGTCTGGAAGATGTGCTCAAGAATCAGGCACGTCCAAAAAACATCGTTGCAGTAAAAAAATCCGGTACGCCCGTTGTTTCTTCGCCCAGCCTGAGTGCGAAGGCGCTCTTTCTTGCCACAGCCCATGACGAATTCGAACTGCTCGATTACGGGGCCGACTGGGTGCATGTCCGCATCTCCGGTCTTTCCCGCGGCTGGATCTGGCGCACCAGCCTGGAAATGCCGGAAGGCATTCCCGACGTCGCGCCGTCAGACACAAAATCTCCGCCCGCCCCGTCGGAGCTGTTTCAGGTGAGTCGCGAGGAAACCGGGACATTCCCGGGTGATTGGGAGCCATTGCGCGGCAAGAATGTGCGCATCATTTCGGTGCAGAAGGTCCAGGAAAACGAACAAGGCGCCGGCGCGACCGCCAAGCTCGAGTTCGCGAAAACTTTGCTCGACCAGAACTACGATCTGCTGGCCAAGTCGTCTGACATCTCCGGCATGGTCCTGATTTTCGATTCCGCCGACGGTGGCATGGTCGCAGCTACGATTGGCACCATTGAGCGTTGGAAAGCAGGTTCGCTGAACGACGCCGGGCTGTGGCATCGCTGTTATTTCGACCCGCCCGAGACTTTCAGTCTTTCGGCCGCAGGCAGCCGCCAGCGAGATCTTCCGGCTCGTTGATACACTAGGAAGCACGCGCCTCGTAAGGACGCTTTCGAAGTTTTGTCTTGACATTGGCTCGTTAACGCGATACCACTTTTCTTCTTTGCCGGTGTGGGGTAGCCGGGGTTTGCCGTTCTTGAGACGGCGCCGGCAGCCAAAGAAAACGGCGAATGTGGGGTTCATGTTTCAAGGGATGTTAAGGAATTTTTCCAGTCGGCGTTTTGCCGGTTTGGCGCGCGATTACGCCGAACTGACCAAAGCGCGCGTCACCACGCTCATCGTCATGACGGCGTGGTGCGGCTACTTTTTTGGTGCGCATCGTCAGGGCGTTTCTTCGTGGTCGCTGGGGCTTTTCCACGCGCTGCTTGGCATCGCGCTGGTTTCGAGCGGCACCGCCGCCCTGAACGAAGTGATGGAAGCCGAGGTTGATGCCCGCATGCGTCGCACCGCGATGCGACCCGTGCCTTCGGGAAGAATGTCCCGCGCCCATGCGCTCGGTGTGGGCCTAGCCATGACACTGGGAGGCTCGGTCTATCTCGCTCTCACAACCAACCTGTTGACCGGCCTGCTCGTCTTCCTGACCGCGGTCGTTTACCTGGCTGCGTACACACCGCTAAAGAAAGTGTCGCCGATGTGCACATTCGTGGGCGCTTTTCCCGGCGCTATGCCAGTCGTGCTGGGCTGGACCGCGGTGCGCGGCCGCGTGGAAATCGAGACTGTGATCCTGTTCGCGATCATGTTCGTATGGCAGTTTCCGCACTTCCTCTCCATCGCCTGGCTCTACCGGGAAGATTATGCGGAGGGGGGCATTCGCATGCTGCCGGTGGTCGATGCGGACGGCAAGTCGACTGTCTGGCGCATTCTCGCCTATTCGGTGGCTCTGATCCCGGTCAGCGTTCTTCCTTCCGCCATTGGGATGACGGGTCGCGCCTACTTGATTGGCGCCGTGCTCATGGGCGCAATGCTGTTTCGTGTTTCGATGGGAATGGCATGGCCCCAATTACCCGCAACCGCCGCCGCCTCCAAACCGCGCGCCCGGCGCCTGCTTCGCGCCACCGTTTTGTACCTGCCGGTCCTGTTTGCGCTCATGATCGTGAACGCACGCGGCTAGCTTCGCGACACTCTCTCTTCTGCGATAAGCTATTTTCCGATGCAGAAGGTTCCGAAAATTAATGTCAGGATGTCATCGGTGGTGGTGACGCCGGTGATTTCGTCGAGGGCGCGCAGGGCGTTGTAGAGATCGAGCAGCAGCATTTCGTGAGGCACGCGGGCGGGCACGGCGCCGGCCGCTTTATCCAGCGCGGCGAGCGCTTCGTTGACCAGCTTCTGGTGCCGTGCATTCGTGAGAAATCCGCTTTCAATTTCAATGTGCGGCGTTGCGTCGCCGGCGGCGCGCGCCAGAATCGCCGAGCGCAATTCGGCGATGCCAGCGCCCGTGAGCGCCGAGGTTTCAACTACCGGCAAGTTAGAACCGGGAACTGAGAACTGAGAACTCTTCAAGTCGCACTTGTTCGCTACCACGATGGCGCACCGGCCTTCTACCTGGCTCAGCAGCTCGCGGTCTTCATCGGCAATGGGCTGGGTTGCATCGAGAACAACCAGCACGAGGTCGGCATCGGCAAGCGCCTCCATTGATTTGCGAATGCCGATGCTTTCGGCTTCGTCGAGCGCGCGACGGATGCCGGCGGTATCCACCAGCCGCACCGGAACGCCGCCGATAGCGACGGTCTCACTCACCAGATCGCGCGTGGTGCCGGGCTGCGCGGTGACAATGGCGCGGTCGCGTTCGATAAGCCGGTTGAACAGGCTCGACTTGCCGACGTTGGGGCGGCCGACGATGGCCAGCGTCAGGCCTTCGTGGACGAGCTTGCCGTAGGCGAAGCTGGCGCTCAGCTGTTCGAGCGGGGCGCGGGCTGCGGCAATCGCTTTGAGGATCGTTTCGTCCGGCGCCACGGAGACGTCGTCTTCGGCGAAGTCGATGCCGGCTTCGAGCAGCGCGATCAACTCGATCAGCTTCTGCTTAATCGGCTTGAGCCGGTTCGAAAGCGAACCTTCGAGTTGCTGCGCGGCAACCTTGGCCTGGAATAGAGTCTGCGAATCAATCAGGTCGCGGACCGCTTCGGCCTGCGCCAGGTCAAGGCGTCCGTTGAGGAAGGCGCGCATGGTGAACTCGCCGGGTTCGGCGAGGCGCGCGCCGCTTGCTAGCACGAGTTCGACGATATAGCGAAGCACGACGGGCGAGCCGTGGGCGGAGATTTCGACGATGTCGTCGGTGGTGTAGGAGTGCGGGTTTTGGAAATAGGTGACAACGACTTCGTCGATGCGAGCGGAGTCCTTTTCGCGGATCGGCGCATCCGCGCCACACGGATCGATCAGTTCGCCGAAGATCGCCTGCCCCGGCTGGAGTTCGTGCCTCAGTCGCAACATGGGTGCGGCAATCGCCTTAGCCTCCGGGCCCGCCAGGCGCACTACGCCGATTCCGCCGCGTCCGGGTGGTGTGGCGATGGCTACGATGGTGTCGTCGAGGTTCATTTGGTGGGTCCGCGGCTAGTTAAACATCGAGCTTTGTCATCGGCTTCAGTTGACAGTAATCAGTCAACAATAGGTTCTTTAGTCAACAATAAACAAATGAGCGCCCGACTTGGTCGAAGAGCGGTGGCCGGGCTCGCCGTCAGCCGTCTGATAACTGTCTCC
>Ga0326728_10018247_pt1 | contig 13865 bp, 10 predicted proteins | sample MB3enrmetagenome_FD_207602 | JGI IMG/M metagenome (GOLD analysis project Ga0326728, IMG submission 207602) | Lab enriched peat soil microbial communities from McLean, Ithaca, NY, United States - MB31MN | ecosystem: Environmental > Terrestrial > Soil > Wetlands > Peat | place: USA: New York... | reverse complement strand
GGGTTATTGAGCAGAAAGGGCAGCATGAAGAAGCTGATCCAGGTGGGAACGACGGCCAGCGGGATATACATCTGGAGGTCCTGCGCGGTTTCGCAGGTGGCGGCGAGGCCGGAGAAGAAGGCGCTGTAGAGGAAGAAGCCGAGCACAAAATAGACCGGGAAGAGAACAGCTTCGATGGGGGAGAAGTGGAGCTGGACATTGCCGCTGACGAGCGAGCCCATGAGAGCCGTGCCGCTGAGCAGCGCCGCAGCGCCGATCCAGATGGCGATTTGCGTGAGGCCGACGGCGCCCACGCCCAACAGCTTGCCGGTGAGCAAGTCATCGGGGCGGGCGACGGCGAGCATGACCTCGAAGATGCGCGAACTTTTTTCTTCGATGATGGAACGAGCCATGTCCATGCCGTAGAGGAGAATCGGCATGGTCATGAGGAAGGTCATGAGCGTGGCTTTGTAGAACGGCGTCATGCCCTGGCTTTTGCCGGTCTGGCCGCTGCCCGCCATCTGCAACGTCTCAAGGTGCACGGGTTTTGCCAGCAACTGGAGCTTCTGCGCGGGCACTCCCTGTTGTTCGAGACGCAGATTGAGAAAGCCGTGATTGATGGCGTTTTGCAGGCGCGAGGTATCCATCAGATCGCCCGAGGACTGCGCAATGTAGGTGACTTTGGGCGAGTTGGCGGCGGAGTTTTCAATCAGGAGCAGGCCGTCGAGGGATTTGCTGGCGACGCGTGCCTGAAGATCGGCGCGGTCTTGTGCGGTGAAAGGCGCGACGACATCGACGGTGTAGCCCAAGCGTTTTTCCTGGGTAAGATCGCTGCGAATATCGGCGGCCAGCGCGGAGTTATCGGCGGCGATCGCGATGTGGCGGTGCGCGGCCATTTTGCGGCCGGTGACGGCGCTGACGCCGAGCAAGAAGATCACCAGCACGGGCACGAGAATCGTGGACAGGCGAAAGGCGCGGCTGCGGATCTGCTCCAGGTATTCGCGGCGGGCGATGAGCAGCATGTTACGCGGCAACAAGCTAGGCATCGGCCTTACCTCCCACGGTCTCGATAAAAATCTCTTCGAGCGAGGGCTCGACCAGCTCAAAGCGATAGATGGCGGCCGCAGACGCGGCCTGATGCAGTAGCTTCTGCGCGTCGCCATGAGGCTTGAGCTTGATTTCGGCGTGGCCAGAGTAGTTGTTGGCTTCTGCAATCTCGTCGCTACCCAAAAAATCGGCGCTGCCTTCAAACTCCACGATGACGCGATTGCGCTCGTAGCGGCTCTTGATCTCGCGCATGCGGCCGCTGAGCACGGCCTCGCCGTGGTCGATGAGGCAGATGGCGTCGCATAGCTTCTCCACCTGATCCATGCGGTGCGTGGAGAAGAGGATGGCTTTGCCGCGCGCCTTGAGCTCGAGCAACGCGTCCTGCAGGAGCGTGGTGTTCACAGGATCGAGGCCGCTGAAGGGCTCGTCCATCACCACCAGATCGGGATCGTGGAGCAGGGTGGCGATGAACTGGATTTTCTGCTGCATGCCCTTGGAGAGCTCCTGCGTCTTCATTTCGAGAGCGTTGGAGATCTCCATGCGCGCGGCCCAATCCACGGTGCGCTTGCGGGAGTCATCCTGGGCGACGCCGTGCAGCCGGCCAAAGAAGACAAGCTGCTCGAGGACATTCATTTTTTTATAAAGGCCGCGTTCCTCGGGCAGATAGCCGACGCGGTCGAGGCTCCTGCGGTCGAAGGGTTTCTCGAAGAGATGAATGCGCCCCGAATCGGGCATGGTGATGCCCATCATCATGCGGATGGAGCTGGTTTTTCCGGCTCCGTTGGGACCCAGCAGGCCGAACATTTGGCCAGCCTCGATGGAAAGGCTGAGGTCGCGCACGGCGACCTTACTTTCGTAGGCCTTGGTGACTCCCGCGAGCTCAACGACGGACATGAAGGCTCCTGGATGGAAAGTTGCGGGTTGGATGCATGGTGGATCGGGGCGAAGCGTCAGGAGAAGTGTAGCAAAGGGAGTGGGGGACTGCGGGGCCATGGGGCTCGAGCGAAACCAATACCATCAGGCGGCGGCGATCAAGGAGCGGGCCGGTGGGGAGCGGCGGGATGTATACTTCATCAGCCTTCCATCCCCCAGGAAGGAAGTTTCTCCTGAAAGGTGATTCCCCATGGCAAGTTATTTGGTTCAGGTGTCGTACACCTCTGAGGCGCTGAGCGCGCTGATTGCGAAACCGCAGGATCGCAGCGCGGTTGTGGCCAAGGTGATTGAGAAGCTGGGCGGCAAGTCGATCGGATCATGGCTGTCGTTTGGCGACTACGATCTTGTAATGATCATCGAGATGCCGAACAACATAAGCGCCGCAGCGCTGGCGCTGGCCGCCGCAGCGGGCGGTTCCTGCAAGAGCGTGAAGACGACTCCGCTGCTCACCCTCGCGCAGGGATTGTCGGCACTGAAGAAAGCGGGCACATCGGGCTACAAGCCGATCGCTGCGGCCAAAGAGTAGAAGCGCAAAATCGGACGGATGCGCGCGCTGGGGCGCTCTGCGCTGGACCGTCACATGAGGCGGCGGCGGACCATGTCGAGGGCCTGCTGAGCGGCCCACTCGCGGACGCGATTGCGGTCGCCGCGGAAGGTGCGCTCCACGGCGTCGCAGCCCTGCGGGTCGCAGACGGCGATGTGCACCAGGCCCAGGGGCTTGGTTTCAGTGGCGCCGGTGGGGCCGGCGATGCCGGTGACGCCCACGCCAAGCGTGGCTCCGGTGCGCGCGCGAATGCCCTGCGCGAGCGCTTTGGCCACTTCGGCGGAAACAGCGCCGCGCTGCGCGATCAGTTCCGCGGACACGCCCGCCAGCGCGGTCTTGAGCTCGTCGGAGTAGACGACCACGCCGCCGAGGAACGACCGCGAGGCTCCGGGAACGCTGGTGATGCGCTCGGCGACCAAGCCGCCGGTGCAGCTTTCGGCGACCGCGAGTGTAGCCTGGCGGAGTTCGAGATAGTAGAGCACGATCTGCTCGAGCGAATCGCCTTGCGAGGAGTAGAGCCAGTCTTCCAGCTTCTCTTCGATGCGCTCGGCGAGCTCATCGACACGCTGCCGGGCGGCGTCAGCGTCTGGCTTGGAACAGATGAGCGTGATTTGCAGGTCGCCAGTGTGGGCGAGCAGCGTGGTTTCAACGTCAGTGTAGGTGGTATAAACGGGAGCCAGCAGCTTGTCGGCCTGGGACTCGGGAATCATGGCCGCTTTCAAGGTGCGCACGGCGATAGAGCGGGGCGGCACGACTGCGCGGAGGCGGGGCAGGCACTCCGCATCGAAAAGCGGACGGCACTCGTGCGGAGGGCCGGGCAAGAGGGCGACGAGCTTGCGATAGCCGCCAAACGTGGTATCGAGCCACTGGCCGGGGGCACTGCCATTTGCGTTGGGCAGCAGCGCGGCGCCCTCCAGAACGTCGGCCTGCTTGAGGTTGTTCTGCGGCATGGGAATGCGCCAGGTGGCGGCGCGAGCGTGCAGCGCGGCCACCTGCGAAGCGTCGCGGCGCAACGTGAGTGAAAGAGCCTCAGCCACGGCCTCGCGGGTCAGATCGTCTTCCGTAGGCCCCAGACCGCCCATCAGGATGAGAAGGTCGATGCGGCTGAGCGCGGTGCGAATGGCGTTGACGAGATCCTTCTGCCGGTCGCCCACGATGGATTTGAACGCGACGTTGACCCCGATGCCGTTGAGCTTCTCTGTGATGTAGAGAGAATTGGTGTCCTGGCGGAACGGGGTGAGCATCTCGGAGCCGACGGCGATGATTTCGGATTTCATAAAGGCAGCTACTAGCTCCTAGCTATTAGCTTCTAGCTCCATTTACGCAAAGGGAAGTGCATCGGCTGATACCTAGATGCAAAGATTCGCATTGGCCAGGCTGGAAGCCAGAGGCTAGAAGCTGGCAGCTTAGAAAAGACTCAGCCCTTCCACTCCCAAGTCCACATCATAAACGGAGTCATTGGTAGCCAGGATGGCGGTGCCGAGCGGAGAAAACGCAATGCCCACCAGATTGTCGCCGGCCAGTACCAGCGAGGCCTCGCCCTGGGGCGTGACGCGCACCAGCCCGCGGCGGCCGTGCAGGCAGGCGGCAACGAACACATCGCCATGGCGCGAGATGGCCAGCCCCTGGGGACGGCCCAGCCCGCGATACCAGGCGCGCGTGTCACCGTTCGGCTCAATGGCCCAGATGGCGTCGTTCGACGAGAGCGACGGGGCCGTGACGAACAGCGTACCGGCGGCGTTCATGGCGAGGTGATATGCGGCCACGCTGGGCTCCAGTGTGGCATGCACAAAGATCTGCCGCTCGGAATTGATTTTGAAGATGGTGCCGCTACGGTCGCCCACATACAGATTGCCTTCGGCGTCGAAGACCGCGCCGGTAGCGACGCCCATGCCTTCCACGTACACCGTGAATTCGCCCGCCGCGTCGACGCGATAGACATTGCCCTCGGCGCGCGAGGTCACGTACAGATCGCCATCGGGACTGAACGCCAGCCCCGTCGCATTCAAAAGTCCCGTGACGAAGGGGGTGGCGCGGCCGTCGACGCTGATGCGCATGACGGAAACGGGCGTTTGTTTGCCGCGCGGGCCGGAGATGGTGGCATAGATCATGCCGGAACGGCTGACGGCGGGGTTGGTGACGGGGTGCAGGCCGTCGGTCAACTTGCGGGCCACGCGCACCGCACCGGCATTGGCAGCGCCAGCCGGGGTGCGCACCTCAATCAGGCCCGTGGAGGCTCCGTCGGGCACGCGAAAGGCCAACTGCGTGGGCCGGCTCATGAGGATGTGGGCCGCATCGCCGTCCACATACACGGCCGGGAGCCCAAAGCTGTGCGGTCCCAGGTAGATGCCCTTCAGCTCCACCTCGCCCAGGGGCAGGGCCGCCGCGGGCACCACGTCGTCGACGCGGGGCAGCGGCAGGGCTGCGGAATCGGGTTGCGGAGAGCTACGGGGCATAGGAGGTCAGATCCAGATGCGAACGAGAGAGGCTACACCCAAAGCATACAGGCCGGCGGCCACATCGTCGAAAATGATGCCCCAGCCGCCCGGCAGCCGCTCCAGCCGCCGCACCGGAAACGGCTTGGTGATGTCGAAGAGGCGGAAGAGCACGAGAGCGATGAGGCCATGACGCCAGTCGGCCGGGCTGCCGAGGAGCGCGATCCACTGGCCGATCACTTCGTCGATGACCGCAAAGCCCGGATCGGTGCGGCCGGATTCGCGCTCGACGATGGTGGCGGCGGGAATGCCCAGGACGGTGGCGACGACGATGCCGAGTGTGAGGGCGAGTGTGAGTGTGAGTGTGGAGGGATGGAGGGTGAAGGCGAATGCAGCCCATAACAGCACGGCTGCTACAGAGCCCCACGTGCCCGGGCCGGGCTTGCCATAGCCCGCGCCGAAGAAGGTGGCGATGGTCCAGGCCCAGAAGGTCTTCTTTTTTATGGTTGGGACGGGTTGTGCGAGAGGCTCGGGCGTAAATCTGTCATTGCTCATCTGAGCCTCCGTCGCGGGTGTTGCCCCCGAGACCCAGGTCTTCGAGGACTTCGGGATCGATGACCGGAGAGCTGATCTTGTAAACGCCCATGGCCCACTTGCCGAGATCGATCTTGCGGCAGCGGTCGCTGCAGAAAGGAAAGTCCTCGTCGCCGGGATTCACCAGCATCCCGCAAGTGGGGCAGCGGAGGAGCTTGGCGGATTTCTTCTTCGCGGGCATGGAGTTCGCGGCGCGTGTGCGCCGCGGTCAACAACTATGGTAGCGCGTGCGGGCGGAGGACGTGGTTCGTGGGTCCTGGTCGAGTGAAAAAGTGAATAAAGTGAAGAAGTGAACACGAGCCACGAACCACGATTCACTCTTTCACTTTCTTTACTCACCTCACTCTGTTCACTTCCTCACTCGCGCTACATGCCTTTTAGCAGAGTTTCCAGACGTTTCAGGCCTTCCGTGCGTGCGGTCGTGTTCGCGGGATTTGTATTGGAAGGGTCCTCGCCGGCGCGCATGAAGCCGTGGCCTGCGCCGTCGTAGACCACCGTTTCATACTTCTTGCCCGCGGCGGCCATGGCGTCTTTTGTGGCCGGAACCGTGGCCGTGATGCGCGCGTCATTCTCTGCATAGAATCCGTAAACCGGCGCGGTGATGTTTTTTAAGCTCTCGGTTTGCGGCGGAGGGCCATAGAAGACAAAGGCCGCGCTCAGATCCTTGCGCTGGGTTGCAAAACGAAAGGACTGGCCGCCGCCCCAGCAGAATCCGACAACGGCAAGTTTGCCGTTGGCTGCCGGGAACTTGAGTGCGTAGTCGGCGGTGGCGTTCAGGTCGGCGGTAACGGTGGCGGGATCGAGACCCGAAACGCCCTTCACGGCCGACTGCATGTCGGGGAAGGCGCTGGTATCGCCGCCATTGGGCCCAAAGCCCGAGAGCAGGTCAGGCGCGATGACGATGTAGCCCATGGTGGCAATGTCGTCGGCCATGGAGCGCGCCCAGTCCGTGAGGCCGAAGATCTCGTGGATGAGCAGGACGACGGGAGCTTTGTGGCTCACCTCGGGATAGACGACGAAGGCGTTCACCGTGCGGCTGCCGTAGGTTACTTTGACCCATTCCTGGTGGCGCGGCGACTTGTTGAGGTTGGTTTTAGCCCAGTCCTGGGCGAAGGAGGGTGCGGCGAAGGCGAGTGCGGCACAGACGAACACGACCGCAAAGCGTAGCAGGCGGGGAAGCGAGTTTTTCATGGCGGCAGTGTACTACGGATGGAGGGAACAGGGGACAAGGAACAGGAAACAGAAATCAGGTTTTTGTGTTGGATGGGGACTTGCGATGTCGCGGCCGTCCGGGGTGGTCTCAATCAGGCGGAATCGAGCCATGTCCGTTCAAACTCTTCGATGGGGAGCGGATAGCCAATGAGGTAGCCCTGGAATGCCTCACAGCCGAGATGAACGAGGAAATCTCTCTGCTGCTCGGTTTCCACACCCTCGGCGATGACCGATAGGCCCATGGTGCGGCTCAGAGCGATGATCGTCTGCGCAATGGCGCCGCTGGTGATATCTCCGAGAATGTCTTGAACGAATGCGCGATCGATCTTCAACTGGTCAAGGGGAAGCCGCTTCAAGTAGGACAGGGACGAGTAGCCGGTGCCGAAGTCGTCGAGGGAGAATCTTAAGCCGTGCGACTTGAGGACGGACATTTTGGCGATTACGCCCTCGACATCTTCCAGCAACATGCTTTCCGTGATCTCCAGCTTGAGGTTCCGGGGATTTGCCCCAGTGCGGTATAGGACGGTCAGCACCTGGTCGACGAATTCCGGCCTGCGGAATTGGCGGGCGCTGATGTTGACCGCGAGCGCGATATGAGCGGACTCCTTACGCTGTGCCCAAGCTGCGATCTGCGTGCAGGCGGCCTCAAGAACCCACTCTCCCAGAGGCAGAATCAATTCCGTTTCCTCGGCCAGGTGGATGAACTCGCCGGGAGCTAACAGGCCACGCTCAGGGTGGTTCCAGCGAATCAGAGCCTCGACGCCGATCAAGCCGGTGGAGTCCACCTGCGGCTGATAGTAGAGCACGAAATGTTTTCTGCTGATGGCCCTGTGAAGGTCCTGCTCTATGGTCGCCCGGGCGTCGGCCGCGTGCCGCAAATCAGGGGCAAAGAAGCGCACGGCGTTGCGCCCCTCGGTCTTGGCTTGATCCAGGGCCAAATCAGCCTGCTGCAGAACCTGGTCAGGGGTTCCCTGTTCATTGCCGAAAACGGTGATGCCGATGTTGCAATGGCAGTGATATTCCCGGCCGGCGAGGGCGTACGGCCGACTGAGAGCGGCGACGATCTTCCCAGCAACGAATTGCGCGTGAGTAGCGGCCGGCTCTGGAATATTGCCCAGGTTCTCAAGCAGTACCGCAAACTCGTCTGCGCCGCATCGCGCCACGGTGTCGGTTCCACGGGTGCAGGAAGTCAGACGCCGGGCAACCTCCCTCAGCAGCAGGTCGCCGATCTGATGGCCACGGGTGTCATTAAGCTTTTTGAATTCATCCAGGTCCAGCAACAGCATGGCCCGTTCGTGGGAAGGCGCCGGGCCCCTGCCCTGGGCGGTTTTCACCCGCTCCAGAAGCAGCCGGCGGTTGGGCAAACGGGTGAGCTGGTCGTAGAAAGCGAGCTGCCGAATCTCATCCTCGGCGGCCTTGGCGTCGGAGAGATCGCGAAACACACCGAGGAGACACGGGACGTCCTGGATCTCGATCACGGATGCCGAAAGCATCACCCAGAAGATCTCCCCGCTTTTCTTGCGAAACCTGGCCTGGATATCGCGGAAGGATGAATTCTCCCTAAGGGCGCGGACAATATTCTCACGCTCGTGCCCATCGGCCCAGATGCGGAGCTCCAGCGTCGAATGGCCTATCACTTCGTCACGCGCATACCCCATCGTCTCCAGGAATGCCCGGTTGACATCAAGGAATCTTCCATCGCTGAGGTGGGTGATGCAGACGGGATCGAGACTGGTTTGGAAAACCGTGCGGTAGCGATTTTCGCTTGCGCGTAGGGTTTCGAGAGCTTCACTCAGCCGCTCCTCGGCGGCCTTGCGGGCGTTGATGTCTGCGACGAAGGTGATGAGATGAAGCGCACGCCCTTGGCTGTCGCGTTGGACCGAGGCTGTTGCCCTCACCCAGGTCTGGCTGCCGTCCTTGCGGATGTAGCGTTTCTCCAGGGTGACGGGAGCGAGTTTGCGGCCGGCTAATTGCTCAATGGCGTCCGCAGTCGCCGCCGCATCCCCTGGAGCGGTGATCTGCTGGATGGTCAAGCCAGGGACTTCCTCGGCAGGGTAGCCAATGATCTCTGCAAAACGTGAGTTGCAGCGGAGAAGCCGGCCTTCGAACGAGATGTGGACAATACCCACTGCGGCTTGCTCGAAGGTCGCCCGGTATCGCTCTTCGCTTTCGCGGAGTTGCATCTCGACCCGCTTGCGCTCTGTTATGTCATCGATGAAGCCTTCGTTGATGGGTGTAACGCCGTCGGCCGCGTAGATTCTGCGCGCGTTCAGGGAGACCCAAATGAGGGAGCCGTCTTTGCGCTTGAAGCGGCACTCGTACTCGCGCACGACCTGCTTTTCTTCCAGAAGCCGGAGATATTGTTCACGGCTGGCGGGGTCTACCCACACGTCTGGAACAGTGTATCTGCCCATCGCCGTGGAAAAATCCCGCGCATCGTATCCCAGCATTTGCGCCATCGCCGGGTTTGCGGTCAACAGCCTGCCATCAAGCGTCGTCTGGAATATTCCTTCGAGCGCGCCGTCGAAGATGTTCCGATATTTCTTTTCGGCTTCCAGCCGCGCTCTCTCCGCCGCCTTCTGCTCTGTCACATCCTTTCCGAAAACGGAAACGCCCGATTTTTCACCGTGAACGACGATGGGGTTGAAGGCCATCTCCACGATCCGGCCGTCGAGCGTCGTGTATTCGGTGCGAAAATGACCTTCCGCCAGCGCCCGTTCATAAAGCGAAGGGAAAACTACGGCCCTCTCCGGCGGCAGCAAGTCCCCCGGAAGCATTCCCGCCACTGGCGTGATGCCATAGTTCGCTTCGAAGGTGCGCTTTAGCTCCCCATTGAACGCAATTAATCGATAATTGCGGTCCACTGACCAGATGAAGTCAGATGTGCTCTCAATCAGGGCCGAGAGGTTCGCCGCAGCGCGGCTGCGATCGGTGATGTCCTTTCCGAAGATGGAGACGCCGGCCTTCTTGCCGCCGGCGACGATGAGGTTGAACGCGAACTCGATGACGCGGCCATCGAGGGTGGTGAATTCGTTGCGAAAAGGACCGTCAGCCAGCGCCCGTTGCAGCCAGCTGTTAAAGAGCGCCGCAAGTTCCGGGGGAAGGAATTCCTCCGCCCTCATGCCCACTGCGAGATTGATGCCACGATTCCTTGCAATGGTTTTACTTGCGGCCTGGTTGAAGGTGATCAGCCTGAAATCGAGGTCAACCGCAACGATGAGGTCATCCGTGCTTTCAATCAGAGCTTCGAGGTTGGCGGCCGCTCGATCAGGCATCACAACTTCCTCAGGTCCCGGGAAGGGGTATACCGCACCGGCGACCCATGGCAGCGCAGTCAGGCGAAACTATGCCGCCGATTATAGCCCGATTTGCGATAACTGGCTCTACCCATGTTCTCGGGACCCGGTGCCACTGGACCAACTTGCCAAACGCTGTGTTGGACAGAAGGGAGGAAGCGCAGGTGGAGCGTATGGCTTCGCTGCGAGCAGCCGGAAAGCCGGGCGCAGGGTCGATGTGATGCGGACGGCGATGCTTTCGCAGTGCGCGCCGTTGACGTCTAGGACTTCCAGAACGGCGACGGGCCGATCCACTGCATGTCGTAACGGTTCATGAAGTCGGCGGTGGCTGCGAGTGAGGGATGGGCTGCGGCGTCGATGAAATACTGCTCCATTTTGTCGGCGGGCGTGAAGGCGATGAGCATGTGCGCTGGAGAGCCGGCGGCGGAGAAGGTGTGAGGGATGCGGCGCGGGGCGAGGAACGAATCGCCGGGGCGGAGTTGCAGGCGACGATCGCCGACCTGGAAGCGCACTTCGCCTTCCATCACGTAGAACCATTCCTCCTGAGACAAGTGGAGATGCAGGGCCGGGCCCGTGTCGGGCATGAGATTTCTGTGCTCAATGACGAGGAGGTTGCCCGCGGCGTCGGAGGTAACGACCTTGAAGGCGAGCGAGCTGAAACCCAGGGAGTGGAGATGGCCCGAGCGGTCCTCGCCGGCGGGGACGGGATGCAGGGTAGGAGCGATTGGCGCTTCGGGCGAGCTTTGCGCGAGGACATTTTGGAGAGCCACGGCGGGGAGGAAGGACGCGGAGGATTTGAGGAAGGTGCGGCGGGGAATGGTCATGGAGGAATGATACGGCAGGGATCAGGGACCAGGGACCAGAAAGGGAGGGACAACGGTACTACGGAACTGCTGAGCCACCGGGCCGGGGTAGCGGGTTGCGAAGGAATCCAATGCGGATGGGGAGGGCGGCGGGCCTGGGAGCGATTGGAAGGCGTTCGGCGAAGCGGGAGTGGTAGGATAGGTGCCGTCGGGAAGGCCGAAGCCAGCGCACGATCTCGAGCCTGTTGCGATTGCGAACAGGCTTGGGCTGGGCCCTTTTAAGGGGGAAGTTCCCCTTGCTCCCGACTGAGAGCCTGGAGGCAGAAGGTGGCCTCCGGCGAGCGGCGATCTGGCTTCCTGAAAGGTAGGAGACGGTCGCCATGCGTATCTCGAAAGCGTTCTTCCCTTTCCTCCAGTTGTTTGTGTTGACGTTCGCCGCGTGCAAGAGCGGCACAACGCCCGGCGTCGTGTCCGGGACTGTGGGGAGCCCCATCCAGTCCGCGACGTTTAGGACACTGCCCGCCGCACAGGGCGAAATCATCGAATATGGTGCCGTGGCTGGAGCCAATAGCCCAGCGGCTGCGATGGCCGGAATCTTGAAGCAGGTGGACCAGGGCTGCGGTGAGAAGCCCAGCGTGGGCCAGGTATTTCGCGTGCAGGGGAGCAACTCGGTCGCGGTGTTCTTCACGGTGGTGAACCATGCGCAGGCCAATCGGCAACTGGCCGGGCTGGTGATCGCCGTGCAGGCGGGAAACAACGATTTTGAAGCCGGTCTGGTTGCCGACTCGGCGAATCGTTTTGCCCAGACCGCAAATCCCATGATGCAGCAGCTTTTCGGTGCCTGGAACCCGGGCGCTTCATCCTCTGCATCTGCCGGCGGCCAGCCCGCCGTGGCGGCCCCGTTGCACACGATCACGACACAGGACCGGACAGCCAGCGTGGGCATTCCCGACGGGTGGACGATGTTTCCCGGCAGCCATGAGGGACTCATCCTCCTGACCGGCCCAAAGGGCGAACACATTATCCTTAACCAGTTCCAACTCGCGTGGGATCCGACCGCTCCAGGTGGAATTTACCAACAAATCAAGCAGCGTCCCATGATGCAGCTCCCTAAGAACACCGTCTTCTACCCGTTCAACGTGGATATGGCGAAGTCCTTTGCCGATGTCTGGCAAGCGATCCTCAAGGGAGAGGGTCAACCTCCCCAGCCAATGCAGGTCGCCAGCGCCCAGAACCTGCCCACGTCGAACGGCGTGAAATGCGTACAGGTCACAGGGCAGTTGAATCCCGGCGCGTCGTTGAATCCAGGCGGAGGCATGCAGGCACTCAATATGACAATCTGCGCCGACCCTGGGCAGGCAGGCCAGTTTGCGTACCACATTTTCGAGGGGCTGCTGCCCAATTCCATTGCCGCTCAGGAGAGCGCCACCGAGCTGGCCATCATGAACAGCTTTCGGGTGGATCAGGCTCTGCTAGACCAGATCGTGAATGCCGAGATGGCCCCCATCCTGAAGCAGGAGCAACAGAACTATAACAACATGGAGCAGTCACTGATCAGCCGAAGCGAACAAATCGTCAATCAGATCCGTCAAACCGGCGCGCAGGCAACCCAGCGCATGAACGCAACGGAAGACTCGGAGGCGAAGAATAATGCGGGGTTCGACAACTATCTGCTCGACCAGTCGGTGGTGAGCAACGGCTCGGGGCACCAGACGGATTGGAACTCGGAGGCCTATGCGCTGGTGCAGTCCAACCCCGGCAAGTATCAGATTGTGGACTCGCCGAATTATTGGCAGGGTGTGGATTATTGAAGAGGCGCTGGGCGCGGACTCGGGATACGGCCAGCTCCGCGAACATCGCTGACTCTGCTAATTTTCGGCGGCGAGGATGCGGGCGACGAGGTCGTAGTCGTGGGCCTCGGTGATTTCAGCGCGGTAGAAGCGGCCGGCTTCGAGATTTTCAAGCGTCCCGCAGTCGTTGATGTAGACTTTGCCGTCGATCTCGGGCGCGTGGAACTGGGTGCGGCCCTCCCAGAGCAGCGGCGTTTCAGCACTTTCTCCTTCGGCGAGCACGGTGAGCTCGCGGCCGACCCAGTCTTGTTTCGATTCGCGCGAGATGGACTGCTGCAGCTTCATGAGCCGCTTACGTCGCGACTCGATGCTGCGCTGTGGAACCTGCGCGTCGAGCGCGTAGGCCGCTGACCCTTCTTCATGCGAATAGTTGAAGACGCCGAGCCAGTCGAATTTGGCTTCGGCGATAAAGTCTTCGAGTTGTGCGAAGTCGTCGGAGGTTTCCCCAGGGAATCCCACGATGAAGGAAGTGCGGAGAGCGATGTTCGGCACTGCCGCGCGAACCTTGTGCAAAGTTTTCAGGAAAATCTCAGCGCCGGCGCCGCGCTTCATGCGTTTGAGGACGGCGGGCGAGGCGTGCTGCAGCGGCAGGTCGAGATATTTGCAGATGTTGTCATGGCGGGCGATCGTCTCGAGCAGCTTGCCGGTGATGCGGTTGGGATAGGCGTAGAGGAAGCGCAGCCAGCGAAGATTGGGGATGCGGGCGAGGGTGTCGAGGAGGGTGGCGAGGCCGTCCTTGAGGCCCAGATCTTCGCCGTAGCAGGTAGTGTCCTGGCCGATGAGGGTGATTTCGCGAACGCCGCGGGCGACGAGGGCTTCGGCTTCGGCGACGACAGACTCGAAGCGCCGCGAGCGGAATTTGCCGCGCAGATTGGGAATGACGCAGAAACTGCAGGGATGGTCGCAGCCCTCGGCGATCTTGATGTATGCCGACGCGCACGGCGTGGAGAGCAGGCGCGGGGTGGTCTCGTCGTAGAGATAGGTGGGCAGGAGATGCGAAGCGCCGGTCCATGCGTCGCGGCGGAAGCGGCCCGCGCGTTCGCGGTGGTCGCCTTCTTGTCGGCCCTTCGGGCTGTTCTGGTTTTGGAGCAGTGTAGTGCCGGATCGGTCGTGCGCGGACAGAGAAGTTTTGTGAGTGCCGGCCTGGGATTCGCGTCCTGACCGGACTTCGG
>Ga0326728_10018246_pt1 | contig 13866 bp, 12 predicted proteins | sample MB3enrmetagenome_FD_207602 | JGI IMG/M metagenome (GOLD analysis project Ga0326728, IMG submission 207602) | Lab enriched peat soil microbial communities from McLean, Ithaca, NY, United States - MB31MN | ecosystem: Environmental > Terrestrial > Soil > Wetlands > Peat | place: USA: New York... | reverse complement strand
AACCGCTGGCCCCGGCGCTGGCCCCCGAGGCCGGACCTCCGCCCCGCAGAGGCCGGCCCTGCAAATGCGCCGAACGCGGAATCGACTGCAAACACAGGCGCTAACAAATACTAGTTTTCGAAGGACGGTCAAGATAGGTCAGTGGACCGAGGCACTGAGATAGAACGGCGGACTAGGGGCTGACCGCGGCCGTGCCGCAAAGGGCGCCGGCGATGGGGGATTTGCGATGCATGGCGACGCAGGTCAGATTCCAGGTGTTGCCCTCCTGCGCGGGGCGGTTGCTCCGGACCATGCGCGCTCGCATCCAGGGGATCTCCCAGGCCCAGCCGGCCACTTCGTTTTGCACTGCCGTTCCAGCCTGTTGCCAGAGCGACTGGAAGGCGCGGACCTGGGCGGAGAGTCCGGCGCCGGTGAGGGCGGTGTAATCGGCGGGGGCGAGGGCCTGTTTGTAGAACAGATCGTCACGGGAGACGCCGTAGGCCATGACTTCGTTCAACATGGTCTTGAGATCGGAAGCGGCGTCGTTCACGCCTCCCGCACCGGCTTCGTGCCCGAAGTTCTTCTGCGTGAAATGCACCAGCTCGTGGATGATGGAGGCGGCCAGGGAGTCCGGCGATGCAGGCGCGATTCCGCTCAGGCAGCGGCCCAGGTCGGGGGTGACGCGGGCACAGGTTATGAACGCGGATTCGTAGAGATGCAGCGTGCCGGTGGCGGAGGTGTCCATGGGCGAGGCGTCGGCGGGGTTGCCGGTGTTGACCTGCGGCGGCTGGCCGTAGAGCTTGCTGATGGAGACTTCCGGATTGCCGATCTTCTCGCGCGCCGCGGCTCGCTTGAGGAGACACTCGCCGAAGGGCAGCATGGCGCCGGGAGCGGAGAATTCGCCGGTGGATCGGCTCACAAAACCGGCGATCACAAAGCCCAGGATTTCGAACTTCACCCGGATGCGTTCCTGGTCGCCGCCGAGAGAGGCATAGGCATTCCTCTGGTTGGAGGCTTCGGCTTGGACGAGCGCGATGAGCTTGGTGTAGTCGGCGGCCATTTTGCGTTGAGTCTCCGGGTCCAGAGCGGCGAAGGTGCGGAAGTAGGAGCGGCCGGCCAAGGCCTCATAGCAGGGCGTACCCGAGCAAGGATCGGTGTTGCGCATGCTGCCGCAGGAGTTGACACAGGCCAGCTCTTCGTACCTGGGCGCGCCTCCCTCGCTGATCTTGAAGGTCAGGCAGGTTTCGCCCCAGCTCCGGCCCGCTAAACCGCCGAAGCAGGGAGGGCCGACCAAGCCGGGTTTGGGCGTGTGGGGGCAGGCACCAGAGACGAGATTGTTGACGACCGAGCGCCGGCTGAGATCCCTCACGGAGACGGTCCGTGGGGCGGTCGGGGCGGGCGGGGCGGCCAAGGATTGGACAACGGCCAGCAATGCGAGAATTGGCGGGAGGTAGGATCGCATACCCATTGAGGATACACCGGCGGCAAGACCGCCGGCGCTACCGGTGCGTTGGTTGATCTTCCCTTTTTCTTCGCCTTCTGATATAGTGTGGGGCATGAGCTTTGAAAACCAGATTCTCGCAAGTAAAGATTTCTTCGAGCGCTCGACCAGAGTGCTGGAGGAGGCCGACTCCGGATTCCGTCCGCGGGAAGGCATGATGACGGTCGCGCAGGTGGTGGCGCACACGGCACAGACTCTGGAGTGGTTCATCGATGGGGTGGTACGGCCGGAAGGTTTCGATCTGGATTTCGAGAAACACACCGGGGAAGTGGCTAAGGTGACGTCGCTCGGGGCGGCTCGCAAGGCGCTGGATGCGGCTTACGCGAAGGTGCTGGAGTTCTTACGCTCGCGCAGCCCGGAGCAACTCGCGGCGCCGCTCGCGCCCGGCCCGATCATGGGTGGCCAGCCGACGAGCGACCTCGTATGGGCCATGGTGGAGCACACGGCGCATCATCGGGGCGCACTCACGGTGTACTCGCGGATGCTCGGAAAAGTTCCGCCGATGCCTTACGGCGGGTGACGTGGCCGCGATTAGGGCATCTTGGCGGTATCGTCGAAGGGGAGCTCGATTTCGACGGTTTTGCCGGGATCGATGGTAATCGGCTCGGGCTTAGGCGGCGTCTTGGTGTACATGCCCAGGGAGGAGCCGGATGGCGGCGGGCCGGATTGGCCGTCATATTCGCCCTTGGGATCGAAGACGGTGACGACGTAGACGGGCGAAGCGGAGACATCCGTGAAGGTGACGGTGGCATTCTTGGCGTTGCCGGCCTGGCCTCCGATGGGCATCACTCCGCCCTGAGCGAAGTCCGGAGAATCGAAGAGGAAGACGATGATCTTGTGGTTGTCGTCCACGGTTCCAGCGCCGTTATAGGCCAGCTTCACTTTGAGGATGCGGGGCTCTGGCTTCTTCTGCTCGGGCGGGTTCTGGGGTGCTGCGTACGCCGAGAAGGCGAGCAACAGAGCGGCGCAACTGAAATGGGCGAACTTCCTCATTGGGGTGTGGCTCCTTTTCCGGGGGTTCGGCTACGCTGCTCCCGCCCCCAACTAACCAGTGTACGCGACTGGGGCCGGAGAAGTTCCGCGAAAGGGAGGCGATGGGTCAGTTCAGATGAGCGGGCGGAGCTTCAGCTTGACGCCAAACACAGCCGTGCCGCGCTGGATGTGCATGGAGCATTCGCGACCGGCGGACTCGAGGGCCGCGCGGATTTCGCCCATGGACAATTCGGTGTCCAGGCGGCCGTCGAGATCCAGAAGGATGTCGCCGGGTTGGAGTCCGGCCTCGGCGGCGGGGGATCCCGGGATGACTTTAAGGACCCGAAGGGGATTCTGGCCTTCGCGGTAAATCAGGGTGCCGCTGGAATCGAAGGGCGCCTCATCGGCGAAGTGGGGGCCAGGCTCGAGAATCAGCTTTCGGCGCGGGTAGTCGAAGGTCACGCTGAAGCGCCTGAGAAAATCGGGGCAGAGCAGGCCATCCGGCTCACTTACGCCACCGAAGCCCGGGACGCGCGCGAGGAAAGCGATGGGGCGCGGCAGTTCCACATCGCCGAGCTGAAGCTTGTCGAAGCGGGCGGCGAGCGCACGGGGCAGACCGGCGGACGACCCGGACCAAAGGTCGGGCACGGTTTTGGGGACGCGGTCCAGGATGTTGTGCTGGTCGACGTAGCTCTTGCTGAGGTAGACGGCGGAGCGGCCGCCGCCGGTGTCGACGGCCAGGCGCGCCGGAATGGGGCCACCGTTGGGAAGGGAAAAGACGGCCTGCACGAATAGGTTTCCTTCGGCCAGGACGAAGGGAATGGCGTGGCCGAGTTTCGCGGCCACGTACCGATCTGGGGCGTGGACGCGCAGGACGGGCGGCTGATAGCCAAGCTCGACGACGTACTGCTGGAGGGTCTGGAGGCCAACCACGCATTGGTAGTCCGGGGAGGGCCGGTTCTGCATGACGAGTTCCTGGCCGGGCAATTTCAGGCCGCCGATATCGAGGGTGACCTGGGCGCGGAGGTCGGTGGTCATGGAGGCCGCTTGCGGGCCGGCGCTGTAGCCTTCCCCCATGGGCTGGATGCCCGCCGCGAGAGCCTTGGCCTTGTCGAGATAGATGCGGTCGCCGCCGCCGGAATCCAGGTTGCAGGAGAACTCCGCGCCGTTGATGCGCACGGGAAGGGAGAGGCGATAGTTGTCGCCGACGTTGAGTGGGATGGTGGCGATCAACGAGGGCTTTTCGACGGCCGCGAGGAGGCCGGGAATGGCGACGGCTGCGAGAAGGAGCGGACGAAGGGTCATGGGGCGGAGTGTCCTATTACTTGGTTTAGCACGGGCGCGGAGGGTGGGATGGGCCTTGGTGGGCGCAGGCGGCTTCCATCCGTCATCCCCCAGGATCTCTGGGGTGGGACGCACCGACCCCCGGGCAGGTGGGGGATAATGCGATGGTTGGGCGGAAAGGTGAACAATATGGAGCGTACGCGCGCGCTTCCTGTGTTGTTGATTCTCCTATTGCCGGGATGCAGCCTGGGCTTGACTAGCACAAATGAATTGCGTGCTGCCCGTGCGCTTTTCGGGCAGTTCGAGACGGTTTTCTATTCCAAGGCGGACCTGCTCTCCGGTTTCGGTGGTTACAAATCGCTATCGAAGGCGGATGCTAATTATCTTCGGGCGCCCTTTGCAGAATTGCTGGCAAGAGTCGAAGCTCTGGGGAGTGCCGCGTCACGCGAAATAGTCGGGAACGGTGAAGCTGTCTTTGCTGGTGCGAAGGACTTTAGTTCTCCCTCCGGGCCCTCCGGACTTGGGGCTGTGCAGTCTCGGCAGTGCTACGTCGTTGTTCTTTCAGATCGAGGTGCACCCGATCTTCGAAAGCTCTTCGCCGGCCCTCCTGTGGCGGAGGCGTCCGGGAATCCCGTTTGGCAGTGGTCGGCCGCACCTGAGGAGGGACACCCAAAACCATATGAGTTCTACATGACCGAGCTTCCGCGCTCGTACGTGCTGATTTCGAACACTCTGGAGGAACTTCAGACTCTCGCAGCACAGTTGAACTCTTCAGGTAAGGACGCGCCGACATTTGGTGACATCCGCGACTGGAAGTTGATCAGTCAGCACGACTACTGGGGCTACAGACGTTACCGTCATGCCGAAGTCGTTGACAGATTGGCAGCCGGAATGACGGTTGTGACGGACAACGCGCTGGCACTCAGTTTCGTTGTAGATTTTGGAGCGAAGGCCGGTACGCTCCGGTTGTATGCATCGGACGGCAGCACGGCGGAGAAGATAAACGCGGCGACCGTAGGGGTGGAGGCCCCGTGGCCAACACTGAAAGCTTCCGCTGCGGGCGCCTGGGAGACAACGATCCCGCTCGCCGGGGATCAGGAGGACGCTGAACAGATGCTCGGGGTATTGGGTTTGTTTGGCTTCGGGCTCTACCTGTGATTCTGGCGCCCGCCGGCGGTAACTGGATCCGGCAGGGCAGCCTCACTCGGGGAGGACTTCCAGGGCGGTGAGGGTGGCGTAGTCTTTAAGGGGGACGAAGTCGAGGAGGAGCTTGGCCTGGGGATTGGGCTCGAGGCCGGTGAACTTCTTGACTAAGGGGTGGTTGTCGCCGGCTTCCTGGAAGAGATCGAACTGGCGGAGGAGGGGCTTGCCGTTACAGAAGACGTTGAAGAGGCGGGCGCCGGCGCCGGCGTTGGGATCGTGCGGGGGGCCGACGTAGTTGTCACGGTTACCGGGGCCGAAACGATGCTCGGCGAAATGGAGCAGGAGAGTGTACTTGCCGGGCGCGACGGGAATGGCATAAGAAAAACGGCCCCAGCGCTCGCTCTGGTAGAGTTCCGGATCGTCGCCGACGCCGTCGGGGGTCTCGCGCAAGGCGAGCTGGCCGCCTTTGAAGTAAATGTCCGGATTCCACCAGTGGCTGTCATTGGAATAGAAGGGGACATCGCGGGTCAGGATGCGCAAGGGGCGCTGGCGGCCGGGAGTTCCAGGCACGATTTCGATGGCGGAGACCATGCCGCGGCCGCCATGCACGGAGGCGAACTGGAGATGCAGGCGGCCGTCCTGGGCCGGCGAGATATCGGTGAACACCTTGACGTCGGCGGTGCGGCTGCCATCGGCATCGGCGGCGACGTCGAAATCGGAGAGCAGCGCGCGGCCGTTGGCCCGGACGAGCATCACGCGGCTGCCTTCGCCCGCCCCCTGATCCTCGGGGCCGTAGAAGGTTTCGGCGAAGTGGAGGTGCAGCTCGTAGGTTCCCGGTTTGAGCGGGATGTTGTACTGGAAATCGCCCTGGCGGCTGGAGCGATAGATCTCGGGGTCCTGAGTGCGCCAGATATGCCGGGCGGCGCTGCGCTGGGGCGTGCCGCCGGAGAAGAAGCGGTCGGCGGTCCAGGTCTTACCAGCGTGATCGATGTAGCCGTGGCTCGCGCCCGCCAGAATGCGAATGCCTTCTTCGACGGGCAGCCCGACAGGTGCCAGCGGCGGCAACGAGGCTCCAGCATCGCTCGCCGCCGGCGACCGGGGTTTGGAGCCTGGCAGGATAAAGGGCAGCGCCGCCAGGAGTGCGAGGAAAGGTAAGAGAATAGCCAATCTCTTCCAGGCGATCGCGGGCAGGCGCCAGGCGGAGGGCGACGTCAACCGCGGGTGAGACTGCTCCTGGAATACCGGCACGTACTGGCCGATGGGAATGGAGATGTGAATGCGGTGGGCGGCGCCGGGTCCGGCGTAGTACTCGGCCAGACGCTTGCGGAGACGGTTGGCCTGGACACGAACGATGGAGTCGGCCTCCTGATCGAAGGAGTCGTCGCGGCCGAGGGCGTCGACGGCGATGCTGTACTCCTTGATTTCGGCGCTGTGGCCCTGCATGGCCTTCTCACAGAGATAGGAGAGCAGGGTCGCCAGCGTTGGGGCGCGCTTGAAAAGCCCGGACTTGAGGACGGCCCTCAACTCGGCCTGCTGGGCATCGAGCGGTACGGACGCTGGGCCGGACATGTCCTGATCGTAACCGATTTCCCGAGAAAACGGCCTGCTACCGGGTGTGACATGGAGGGGCGCGTGGCGGGAGGCTAGTGGAGCCAATTTTAGAATAACTTAGGCGGCGATGTAACAAGTGTGTAACGGGAGAGGTAGCAGTCTTAGCCTTGGCGGGACGGGGGGAATATGCGAGATTCAGCGTAGACGCGACGGAGGCAATCCGGCGCGGGGAGGGAAAAATGAAGAGATTGATTCTGGCAACATGCGTGGTGGCGACGGGGATGATATGGGGCCGTCCCGCGATCCCGAGCGCACCCGGGCAGCAGAACGAAGCGGCCGCCCTGGAAGCGACGGGCGACGAACTGCGAGATCACCAGTCGTACGGCGAAGCGATCAAGTATTACCGCCTGGCGATGCATGCGGGCGGCAACGAGGCCGCCTTGTACAGCAAGATCGGTTCGGTCGATCTGCGAATGCGATCCTACGGGCCGGCGCAGGTGGCGTTCGAGCAGGCCGCGAAGCGGAACCCGAACGACGCACGCATCATGAACAATCTGGGGGTCGTGAACCACCTCCAGAAGAAGTACGACACGGCGGTGAAGTGGTACAAGAAGGCGCTGTCGTTGAACGAGAACGAGGCAGTCTACCATTACAACCTGGGCGGATGCTGGTTCGCGCTGGAGCGCATGGACCGCGCCAGCGCCGAGTATGGGCGGGCGCTCGAACTGGACCCCAACGTCCTGGCGTACGGGGCGGAGAATGGGCTGTCCGGCCAGTACGATCCGTCTCAGCTCGGCAAGTTGTCCTACCTGATGGCGAAGCTGTACGCGAGCCGGGGAGATGCGGCCCGGTCGCTGGCGGCACTCGAGAAAGCCAAGCAGCAGGGCTATGTAGGCTTGGACAACGTGTATAAGGATAAGGAATTCGCCAGCCTGCGGCGTGATCCGAGGCTGGCGCAACTGGTCGGTCCGGAGAGGAAGTAACGGCTGGGCAGAGGGGGTGAGGGTTGCGCCAGCCCGCGGCGGAGGGGCCGGGGGCTGGCGCAGCCGGGTGGCTGGGCGGAGGGGCGGGTTCCAGGATGGAACTCCCAGGGCCTGGTCCTCGTAGATGTCTCTGACATGGAACGGATCACAGAATCGTCGGCTGGCCGCGGCGTTGTTCAGTCTGGCGGGGTGCGCCGTTGGGGAACTTGGCGCGCGGCATCTGGCTGCCATACCCATCAACCCCCTGGTGTTCTTCGGAGTCTACTGCCTGCTGATCGGCTACCTCATTTTGAGATCGACCTTCCTGCCTCGAATTCTGCGCGCGCTGATGGCGATTGCCGGTTTGGGTTGGCTGACCTTTGTCTCACCGCGGCTGGCACAGTACCTGTCCCCCTACGTTTTATACACAGGCGGAATCGGGGAGGGACTGCTGACCCTGTGGCTCCTGGCAATGGGCGTGAACGCCGAGCGATGGAAGGAGCAGGCCGGCGCAGCAGGACAAGGCACCGGCGGCAAGACCGCCGGCGTTACAGGGCTGGCTCGTGGAGGATGACGATCTCGACGCGGCGGTTGGCGGCGCGGCTTTCCGCGGTGTCGTTCGATTCGCGGGGGCTGAAGGCGCCGTAGCCGGCGACGGAAAGGCGGGCTTCCGGGATTCCAAATTGCTTGTTCAGGACTTCGAGGAGGCTCAGGCCGCGGGCCACCGAGAGCACCCAGTTATCCCGGAAGCGGCGGTTGTGGATGGGGACGGCGTCGGCGTGGCCGATGAGGGACACTTTGTTGGGGATGTCGCGAAGGGCGTCGGCGATCTGAGAGACGACGGGGAGTGCGGAGGGGCTGACCTGGTCCTCTCCGGAGGGGAACAAGACCGCCTGAGGGAGGCTGACGACCAGGCCGCGCGGTTCCAGTTTGGGGTTGAGGCCGTGCTGCTCCAAGATACGCTGTGCCTGGAGGAGGGGATCGGGCGGGGTAGGTTTGGGCGCGGCAACCTGAGCGGGGCATAGAGGGGGAGGCGGGGGACGGGGCGGCGGAGCGATTGGGCGCAGGCCTTGCGCGGCGATGGCGATGAAGAGGACCAGGAGGATAGTCACCAGGTCGGCGTAGCTGAAGACCCAGCGCTGGGTGGCGGCGCGGGAGTACTGAGGCCTGAAGTTCAGCATGGCCGTGGCGGCAGGGCGTCGCGTTCCTCCTGGCGCAAGAAGGAGTTCAGGCGCTGGCGGATGAGGAACGGATGCATCTGGTCATAGATGCAGAGAACGCCTTCGGCGATGAGTTCCTGGATTTCAATCCTCTCGAGGGAGCGGGCGCGGATGCGATGGGCGGCGGGAAGGAGCAGCAGGTTGGCCAGTCCCAGGCCGTAGAGCGTGGAGACGAAGGCCATGCCGATGCCGTAGCCGACCGATTGGAGGTTCGAGAACTGGCGCAGCACGTCCACCAATCCGACGACGGTGCCCAGGATTCCAAGAGTTGGGGCAAAGCCGCCGGCCACTTCGAGGACCCGGGCGTCGGCCTCGCCATGGCGCTCCCGCATGCGCAATTCGGTTTCGAGGGCGGCCTGAAGCTCGGCACGGTTTTTGACATCGATGGCCAGCAGCATGGCCTCGGCGAGGAAACCGGTCCCGGCGCGGCGGATCTCGGGTTCCAGATGAAGGAGCGTTTTGCGGCGGACTTTCTGGGCATAGGAGATGATTTGGCCGATGAGGGCCTCGCGATCGACGGGCTGGGCCGCGAACAATTCGCGGACGCGGCGGGCGGTGTTGAGCAGGCTGGAGACGGGGGTGGTCAGAAGGATCACGCCCAGCGTGCCGCCGAGCACGATCAAGGCGCCGGCCGGCTGGAGGAAGTAACCGGGCCCGACTCCGGTGGCGGCGATTCCGGCGATGCCGGCCGCGGCCGCAATCGCGAGGCCGGCCACAAAACCAATATCCAGGCTGCGGGTGGGAGCGAGGGAGCGGGATGCGGCCCGCGCCGGGATGGCCAGGGCTGGAAAAGCGGTCTGGGGTGCGGACAAAGCAGGTCTCCACGGAGGAAGGAAGCAATCCGGGAGCCAACGCGGATGTCCTTTGTTTAGAGGCTGGGAGCGCTGCGGACGGGGAGCAGAAAGGTGCCGGGGCGAGAGCAGGCGGCAGCTTATTGGCGCTACTCGAGCCAGTCTTTGCGCCAGAGGCGGCGGCCGCCGAGGGAGACGCGGAAGCTCCAGGCCAGAAGCGCGGCAATCGCCAGGGGAATGTACAGGGTTCCGCTGGAATACCAGGCGGACCAATCCGGAGTGACGCGCAGGTTCATGAGCAAGGTGCCGAGGAAGTAGCTGACGACGAGGGCGAGGAGTCCCCAGCGTAGAGTCACCGCGGCCATTGCGCCGAAGATAAGAAAACTGACGGCCGCGGAGAACAGCGGGTGCTCGGTCGCCGCCAGAGTGTTCAGGCCGGTGAAGAGCAGCGCCCAGGCCGCGCCGGCGAGCCATTGATTACGGAACAACAACCGCAACAGGAACAGCAGGAACAGGAAAAGGAGGCCGTTGCGGACGGCGTACGGCACGGCTTGCAGGACCTGGCCGAAGGCGGCGCGGCTGCCGGCGAGGGTTTCGAGCGGGTCGAGCTGGGGCGTGACGGAATCCGGCCAGAGGTTGGCCAGGAGACCGATCAGTGCCCAGAAGGCGCCCAGAGCCGCGCCAATCAGGACGTCGCGGCCGACCACGGGATCGCGCAGGCCACCGCCCAGCAGGCTGGTCCAGGAGATTATGATCTGAGGCCAGCGGCGGCGGATGTAAGGCTCGAGGCCGAGATAGGCGGTCCAGACGATAAGTGCGAGAAAGAGGGAGTTGCAGACGGCGAGGAAGAACGTCCCGAGCAGGCCGAAGGAAAGAATCAGGTGCACCTGGCAGACCCAGATGACCATCAGGACGGCGAAGATGAAGACGGCCAGACGGAAGGCCCCGCGGCGGTCGCCACGCCCGCGGGCCAGGTTGCGGCGCGCCAGCAGGGCCGTTCCGCCGCAGGCGATGACGGCGAGCGCGGCCAGGACCAGGATGAAGGCCTGAATGGAGGGCGGATCGGGCGTGGAGGTGCGCCAAGGCTTGGTCCAGGGACTGTACAGCGAGAAGGCGACGGGGCGGCCGCGCAGAGAGGCGGCTTCCACGCGCAGCGGAAACTGGGTGCCGGGCCAGAGACCGGTCCAGGCGCGGCGGGTATCGGAAGAGGCCAGGAAGGTCCAGAGCGGCTCGGCGGGCTGGAAGCGGGCGGGGTCGAGACCGGCGGCGGCGAAAAGCGGGTTCCAATCGACCTCGGCGGCGGGCGGGGCGGGATCGAGCTTCTGCGGCGGAACGGCTTCAAAGCCGAAGAGGCGGCCCTGGAGGTCGAGGGAAAGGCCGATCATGCCGGATTCCGTGGGCGGCGGATCCCAGGAGGTCACGATGCCGGGGATCATCAGATCGCTGTGGATCAGCGGGCCGGTCAGGGAAGACTGGCTCTGGCGATAGGAAAAGCAGAGCAGCGTAGGACGCTGGGCGAAAACGTCGCTCCAGCGCGGAGCGGGCTTGACGGTTTTCCGCAGGTGATCGAGGAAATCCCGTTCCCAGTAGAAATACCAGGCGGTGTCGGCGGGTGGCGTGGTGTAGCCGAAGCGCGCGATCAGCTCGCGGGCTTTGAGGGCGAGAACCTCGCCGGAATACGGGGGGCGGAGCTTCTCGAGAGCGCTGGTGCGGTAGGCGAGCACGGCCTGCACCGCCACGAGCGCGAAGATGGCCATGAGGAGGGCCAAAGCCACGCGAGGGGCCAGACCGGCGCCTTCCCCGGCCGCCGCTACCATTTCGGGCGATGGCGTTTCTCCAGCGGCCAGGGCCGCGGCCAGCGGATCGCCGCCGGGAAGCGCCGCCGCCACGGCCAGCGCGGAGGCGGGACGGCGCGCCGGATCGGGTTCCAGGCAACGCGCGATGGCGCGCTCGACGGCGGGGTCGAGATCGTGAACCAACGTGGTCAGGCTGGCTGGTGTGCTTTTCTGGCGTTCCTGCAAGAGGCCGGGGACGGTGTCGGAGTGGAACGGCTGGCGTCCGGCGAAGATTTCGTAGAGCACCAGGCCGAGGGAATAAATGTCGCTGCGGGCGGTGACCTCGAGCCCGGCGAGTTGCTCCGGCGCCATGTAGGCCGGGGTTCCGCTGCGGATCTCGGCGCCTTCGATCTGGCCGGCCAATCCGGCGACGCCGAAATCCGTGAGGCGTACCTGGCCGCGGCCGTCCAGCATCACGTTGGAAGGCTTCAAATCCCGATGCAGAACGCCCTGCTCGTGGGCGGCGGCCAGACCGGCGCAGAGCTTGCGGGCGATCTCCAGGGCCTTGTCGGTGGGCAGGCGTCCGATGCGGCGCAGGAGCGAGCCGAGGTCCTCGCCGTCGACGTATTCCATGGTCAGGAAGAGCTGGCCGTCCAGTTCGCCGAGGTCGTAGACGCGGCAGACGTTGGGATGGGAAACGCGGCGGGCGATGCGCACCTCGTTGCGAAAACGCTCCAGGGCCTCGGGGTGCTGGGCGAAGGCGGGGGGCAGGAACTTGAGGGCCACTGGCTGGCCGAGAGCGAGATCGTCGGCGCGATAAACCTCGCCCATGCCGCCACGGCCCAGCAGCGCGACGATGCGATAGCGGCCGGCCAGCAGAGCGCCGGGCGGGAAGCGCGAGCCATCGGGCGCGGACGAGGCGGGGCGGGGGACCGGGGCGGCGGGGCTCGGTGACGGGGCGCTGGTGCGGGTGGCGGAGGCGCAGGCGGGGCACAAGGCACCGGCGACGGGCGTCTCAACTCCGCAGGACGGACACTTTGGCATGAGGATTCCGGTTGAAATCAGTCTAGCAAATGGGGGCGCCGGGGAGACGTGGCGTGGCGATGGGCGCATTTGACGTGGCGTCGCCCAATCGTCAGACTGGATTGGAAAACGGAACAGTTCACTGATTTGGCCGAGGAAAATGGAAGCATAGGACCGAGCGCACTTGAGAGTTACGTTTGCCCCGCATGCAAGCGGGTTTTGGGCCAGGGACCGGATACGCTACGCTGTGACGCCTGTAATCAGACTTACCCGAACCGCGAGGGCATTCCCGACTTTCTTCTGGAAGAGCTGGCCGAGAGCAAAGACCCAGTGCTGCGGAGAATGAGGGCCATCGACAAGATGGCGCGCATTTACGAGACGAAGTTGTGGTATCCGGTCGTTCTGGCTGTGTATGGCGGATTTGGGAGCACGACTCTGCCGCAACTTGTCGAAACAGTAACCGGGAAGGTCCGTTCGGTCGAAGGCCGGGTGCTGGACATTGCTTGCGGTCCCGGCACGTACGGCCGGCGCGTTGCGTCCTCTTCGAGGGAAGTGTTCGGAATCGACATATCCAGGGGAATGCTGCGGCAAGGTGTGGCCTACACGGTAACGGAAGGCATCGCGAACATGCATTTTGCCCGCGCGAGGGTCGAGGCGTTGCCATTTGGGAACGAGTGGTTCGACGCGGTTTTGTGTTGCGGCTCGCTGCATCTGTTCGCGGACACCGTGATTGCGTTGCGCGAGATGGCTCGCGTGATGAAGCCAGGAGCCATCCTCTCCGTTTTCACTTTCACGGCGGGTCGAGCGGGCATCCTGAGGTACGCCCGAGTGCGCGAGCGGACTCGCAGGAAGCACGGGCTGCACGTATTCGAGCTTCCCGAGATGGAGGGGTACCTGGCCGCCGCGGGCTTTGAGCGCTTCGAACCCGAAGTGCGGGGCTCGATCCTCACGTTCAGCGCGCGGAGGAAGGCGGTTTGAGGGAGGGCGCGAAATAAGGGCGGCGGCGCTGTTTGTGGACTTCTTCGTGGCGGCGGCTCCTGTGTTCGGAAAGTTGCTGGTACGTGGGAAATACAATGGCATTGTTGTTTTTGACCGATGGGACGCGTGCCGTCTCTATAGCGGCGTTTATCTTATGGAGGTCTCGGAAAGAGCTAAAGAATCTCTTCGCGCCTATCAGGGCAAAGCGGTGCTGGTTGATGTGCAGGGACTGGACCCCCCAACCGGCCACCACAATCGGCGACGGTCGGATTGCCAAGCTCCGGGTTCTGGGCCCCGCCCAGGAGCCGGTTCCCGGAGGTTCCGGCGGGCCACCCAGCGTGGCAGGCTTGGCGCTGCGAGTGAGCCTACGCGCGATGCCTGGCTCTCCGGCTTTGGGACTTAAGGAACTCGTTATCCAGGTGAGCAACACAAGCTCGCACCGCCGCGAGGTGAATACGCTTTACTTGGCGCCCACGCCGCTAGCGTCCTGTCTCTGAAGTCCGCGTACAACATCGAGCGACCGACGCCAGAATCTCGTCGGCAGTCTTGGTCCAGACGAATGGTATGGACGCTTCGTTCGTGATCCGGAGATACTGCTTGATGGCAGTCTCCAGTTGGCCAACGCTGCGATGAGCGCCGCGACGAATCTGCTTCTCCGTCAGTGCGGCAAACCATCTTTCAACCAGG
>Ga0326728_10018245_pt1 | contig 13867 bp, 17 predicted proteins | sample MB3enrmetagenome_FD_207602 | JGI IMG/M metagenome (GOLD analysis project Ga0326728, IMG submission 207602) | Lab enriched peat soil microbial communities from McLean, Ithaca, NY, United States - MB31MN | ecosystem: Environmental > Terrestrial > Soil > Wetlands > Peat | place: USA: New York... | reverse complement strand
AGCCGCGCCCCCGGCGGTGCCCAAACCGCCGGTTTCTACAGCGCCCGCGCCCCTGCCCATGAACCTGGTGGAAGTCTCCTCTCCCCAGCCCTCTCCTCCACAGGTGTGTGGAGCAGAGGGAGGAGAAGCGCGCAGCGGTTCAAGGGCGCATGGCGCGGTATCAGTTCGGGTGGGTCCCTCTCCACCCGCCGCCGGGACGGCTCCCAAGCCCGCGCCTCGTGCCGCCTCCAAACCGGCGGTGGAAGCGGCGGTTCCAAAACCCGCGAGCAAGCCGCTATTGCCCGTCCCGAATCCACGCCCATCGGCGCACAGCGCCGACGCTACATGTAGAGTTGCGCCTGCGGCGCAATCCGCAATCCGCAATCCGCAATCCGCCGCGAATAGAGAATTGCGAATAGAGAATAGTGAAAGGAAGATCTCGCCATTTCCTAATTCAAAATTCAACACTCAGAATTCCGTGGAACGCCGGCCCGCCTTCCAGCCCAAAACCAAGCGGGTGACCCAGCCCTTTCAAACCCGCTTGTGGATGAACGTCGGCCAGGAAAACGGCGTGCTCCCCATTGATATTGTCAATACTATTGCTGGCGAAACCGGCCTGCCCGGCAGCGTCGTCGGCACAGTGGACATCCGCGGGCGGCATCTCTTCGCCGATGTCGCCGCCGAGCACGCCCACGCCATCATGGCCAAGCTCAACCGCACCCAAATCAAAGGCCACAAACTTAAAGTCAAGGCCGCCTGACGCGTAAAATGTAGCGGCGGTCTATGACCGCCGCCGAATTGCTCCCCGACTCAAACCCAGTACAGCCCCATGAACAGCGACCCCCCCGCCCCTCCTGTCGAACGCTGGTTTCCCCTCGTGCTGAGATCGCGCCTTTTGCTGGTGGGCCGCGAGACCATCCGGCGCAGCCGGAGCCAGCTCCATTTCGTCCTGGTCACCCGCGACCTCTCCGAAAACAGCCGCGAAGAAATGCTCAAAACCTTCCGGCACTACCCGGTGGTGCAGCATTACACCGCGGCGGACCTGGAGGAGCATTTCGGCCTCAAGGGAACCAAAGTGATCGGCTTCAAGAAATCCGCCCTCGCCCAATCCATCTACGCCGAGCTTAAGCCCCACCGCATCAACAAACCGTTTGTGAAAGCAGCGCCCCCAACCGAAGCAGGGACATCCCAGTTAGGAACGCTCAAGCCCGCCTGCCATCTCCCAACCCCAGCCAAAGACGGAGCGCCTCATCCAATCGCGCCAGACCGTGGCCCCTCATAGATCGGAAAAGGGAAAGGGCAGCAAAACAACGGCGCCCCGTTTATAGTTTGTCGTAGTCGGCATCGAGCGGGTTGTCCCAAGTTTATCAGCCTCCAGCTCGCCGCCGGGAGAATGCGCGCCGGCGCAAAATCCGCTTGCGTGCCGCTGGATTTCTGGAATGGTTGCCTCATGCCGAAATGGCCCAAGCAATTGCCGCCACTCTCGCCGGAAGACCAGCGCGTCAACGACGATTTCATGGAGCATTGGCACGATGTCTTTCCCAACCGATACGGTCTCGCCGACCGCTGGAGCCACAGCTACCCGTCCAAAAACCGGCCCGCCCAATTCCTGCGCACCCTGGAAATCGGCGCCGGCCTGGGCGAACATCTTAAATACGAAACTTTGACCCCGGAACAGGAGCAAAATTACGTCGCCGTCGAATACCGCGCCAACATGGCCGAGCGCCTGCGCAAGGCCTGCCCCAAAATTCAAGTTTACCTGGGCGACTGCCAGACGCGCCTGGATTTCCCCGACGGCCATTTTGACCGCGTCCTGGCCATCCACGTCCTGGAACATTTGCCCAACCTCCCCGCCGCCATCCGGGAAATGCACCGGCTGTGCAACAAAAGCACCGGCCTGTTCTCCATCGTCATTCCTTGTGAAGGCAGCCTGGCCTATTCCCTGGCGCGGGAGATTTCCGCCAAGCGCATTTTCCAAAAACGCTACCATCGCCCCTACCACATTTTCATCTCCCGCGAGCACATCAACCTGCCCTGGGAGGTTCTGGGTGAAATCGCCCCCTTCTTTCAAAGGGTCCATTGCGCCTATTTCCCCATCCCGCTGCGATTCGAGTTCTGCAACCTCTTCATCGGCGCGAATTTCAAACCCAAAGCCCTGCCGGATCAGTCAACCATTATTCCCAAGTCATTATGACCCGACGCCAAGCCATCAAAACCGCCACTCTCGCCACCGCCGCCTGCGCCTCGCTCCTGCCGCGGCGCGCCTTCGCCGCCGGGACGCCCCCGCTGGCCGGCCGCATTCACCATTCGGTCTGCCGTTGGTGCTATAAGAACATCCCCCTGGACGATCTGTGCGCGGCGGCCAAACGCATCGGGCTGCAATCGGTCGAGATTATCACCCTGGACGACCTCCCCGTGCTCAAGAAACACGGCCTGATCAGCGCCATGATCACCGGCGTGCCGGGCGACATCCCCAAAGGACTCAACCGGGTGGAGAACCATGACCAGATCGCCGCCTTTTTCGAGAAGACGATCCCTCTGGTGGCGGCAGCGGGCTGCCCGAACGTGATCTGCTTCTCCGGCAACCGCCAGGGCATGAGCGACGAGCAAGGACTGGAAAACTGCGCGGCGGGGTTGAAACGCTTCCTCGCCCTGGCCGAGAAAAGCAAAGTCACCGTCTGCATGGAGCTGCTCAACAGCAAGGTCAATCATAAAGATTACATGGGCGATCATACCGCCTGGGGCGTCGAGCTTTGCCGGCGCGTCGGCTCGGAACGCTTCAAGCTCCTCTACGACATCTACCACATGCAAATCATGGAAGGGGATGTCATCCATACCATCCAGGACAACCACCAGTTTTTCGCCCACTACCACACCGGCGGCGTGCCCGGCCGCCACGAAATTGATGAGACGCAGGAACTGTATTATCCGGCCATCATGCAAGCCATCCTGGCCGCCGGTTTTCAGGGCTTCGTCGCCCAGGAATTTGTGCCGCGCGGCTCCGATCCGCTCGCCTCCCTGGAGAAATGTGTCCGTATATGTGATGTTTGACAGGGTTTCGCCCGGTCTCAGGGATGGAGGCGGTCCAAGCCGCGCCGGCCCCAGTACACCGCCAGCATCACCAGCGCCATGCCCGCCAGCGGCGCCAGGTCCACCCGCCCGATGCGCAACGGCAGCCGGCGGAGCGGGCGCAGCAAGCCGCGAGCCGTGGTATTGACATAGTTCAAAAACGGAAGATCGCCCAGGTAAACGTAGCTGTTCAGCACATACAGCGCCAGAAACCCCACCACCAGAAACTTCAGGGCCAGATAGACCGCCAGGCCGAGGACCGCCCCCTGCGCCAGCAATTGCCACGCCGGAACCTCCGGCACCATGCCGAGCCGGAGCAGCAGCGGATGGAGCGCGCACCACAGCGCCGTCGTCACCACCAGCGGCAGCAGCAACTTCACCGCGTTGGGCCAGCGCTCCAGCCGCCCCAGGTGCAGCCGCACCAGCCGTTGCCCCGGGTCCGCGTCGGAGACCGGCGCGTTGACCGACGAGAGCAAGAGCAGGCAAAGATAAAAAAAACCCAGCGTCGCGCCGAAGCTGAAAACGGAAAACAGCACCATGCGCCCCGGCAAATCGCTGCGAAACAAAAGCGCGCTGGTGCTCAACGGAATGTCCGGGACCCAGTTCAGGCGCGACCCAGCCTGCCAATAGAACACCGCCCGCCCGATCAGCAGCGCCAGCAGTCCCAACAGATACCCCCAGCGCGTGCCCGGCGGGTCCGCCCGCCGGGGCAGCGTCAGGCCCGCCGTCCCCGCCGGCGCCACCTGGGGCGGCGCGACCGCGCGCCAATTCAGCCAGAGCAAGAGTCCGGCAACATTCAAAATAAAATCAATCAAACTCATCCGCCACCGTTCGTGGAGATGATGTAATCATTCCGCCCCGCCCCTTCAATGAAAAACAGAAAAATCGCGCCGCTTGCCGCCCTCCCTTACATCATTTTCAGCAGCGTGTCGGCCATCTCGGAGGGCGTGGCCGCAACGCCGATGCCCGCTTTCTGGAAGGCCGCTATTTTCGCCGCCGCCGTGCCTTTGCCGCCGCTGATGATCGCTCCCGCATGGCCCATCCGCCGCCCCGCCGGGGCCGTCGCGCCGGCGATAAACCCCGCCACCGGCTTTTGGCAATATCTCTGGATCCACTTGGCCGCTTCCTCCTCCGCCGACCCGCCGATTTCCCCGATCATGATGATCCCATGCGTCTCCGGATCCTCGTTGAACATTTTGACGATGTCCAAGTGCGAGGTGCCGTTGACCGGATCGCCCCCGATGCCCACGCAGGTGGATTGCCCGGCGCCGCGGCAGGTCAATTGCCAGACCGCTTCGTAGGTCAGGGTGCCGCTGCGCGAAACCACGCCGATGTGGCCTTTCTTGTGGATGTAGCCGGGGGCGATGCCGATGCGGCAGCCCCCGGCCGAATTCTCCCCCTCCCCCGGCGTGACCACCCCGGGACAATTCGGCCCGATCAACCGCGTCTTCCCGCCGCGCAGGGCCTGCTTCACCTTCACCATGTCATTGACAGGGATGCCTTCGGTGATGGCCACAATCAAATCCAGCGCGGCATCCGCCGCTTCCAGGATCGCGTCCGCGGCGAAAGGAGGCGGAACAAAGACGGCGGAAACGGTCGCGCCGGTTTGGCGGGCGGCCTCGGCCACCGTGTCGAAGATCGGGACTTTTTTGCCGGCATGCTCGAAGACTTGACCCCCCTTGCCCGGTGTGACCCCGGCCACGACCTGCGTGCCGTAGTCGAGCGAGAGTTGCGTGTGCCGGGCGCCGAAACTGCCCGTGATCCCCTGCACGAGAATCTTGGTTTGCGGAGTGACAAGGATGGACATGGTGATTTTTGGACTTGCGGCTGCCCGTTGTGGTTTTAAAACAATTCCTTCTGTTGTTCTTTTTTTTCTTTGATGCCACGGAGCAACCTCACGGCATACAAATCCTTTTCGCGGCCGGCGGCTTCTTTGGCCGCAATCAGGGCATCCAGGGTTAAAATCTGAAATTCGCCGTAGGACGTTTGGTGGGTGATGGAATGTTGCAAAACCTGCTCGTAGGCGCCAATGCCGGACACCTCTCCCAGACAATCCAATATCCCCAAATCGGTTTGGAGATGAACATTTTTCAGCCGGTCGCAAAGGTCATCAGTTAATTCGAGCGGCAGCTTGTTGGCGGCCAGCCTGTGGTACGGGTGCAAATCCCTGACCGCCCTTTCTATTCGCCGCAAATTTTCCCGATTCAACCGGCAACAGATGTCCAAGTCGTAAGTCAGCAGAGCAATGCCATGGAAAACGCCGCAGACGCCGCCGATAACGACGAACTCGACCCCTTGCTCTTTGAGTCGCACCAGCAGCCCTTTGTCATTCTGTGTCATGCTGAATGCCGGCCTCCCGCAGTTCCAAGACCATGTCCAGCACACGCTGGTGCTCGTCGAGCCGCTCCTCGGGAGTTTGTTTCAAGGCAGCTTCGACCAGGGACATATCGAACCCGTATTCGCAAGCCGCCCGCCATGCCGGACCGGCATCCGGCGGGCAAACATACCCGCGATTAAGTTCTTCGATGAGCGCGTCGTTATTCATGGTTCCACTATGACGCCTTCCGCCTGTGAATGCAAATGGTGTTGCCGTCGGGATCGAAAATCATGGCCATCCGGCAGACCGGCGTGGGCATCGGCTCGATGCGGAACTTGGCCCCATGCGCCCGCAAATGGGCAATCGCCGCGTCGAAATCCTCCACTTCCAGCGCGACGGAGCAGCCGTCGGGGCTGGGCTTGAACATGCCCGGCGCGGAGCCGAGGGCCAGGGTATGCGGCCCCATTTCATATTCCACCCACCGCCCATGTTCGGAATCATGGACATGACTGGGCTTCAAGCCCAGCGCTTCCTCATAAAACTTCCGCGCCCGCGCCATGTCCGTGACGGCGTAACAGCTAAAGGCGATTTCGGTGACGTGGATCATAATTGGTTTCGTCCGCCGCCTCCGGCTGAATCGTGAAACGGCGTGTCATTTGCCTGGTGCGTGTCGCTTCAAAATGCGCCGTTTGGCCTCTTCCCACGGAATTCCCCGGCCCGGATCTTTGCGCATCAATTCCAAGCGGCGATCCAACTCCCGCCTCTGCGCCGCCGTTAGGGGGAATTCGTCCGGTTCATCGGCGATGGAATCCCAAATATCCTCGACCAGTTTGATGCGGTCAGGAACTGCAAGTTTTGCCGCTCTTTTTAAAAGGGCTGTCGTCATGGGATTATCTTATGGCTTTTCAGGACCTTTGCAACTTTCGACGCGCCATGTCCGTGACGGCGTAACAGCTAAAGGCGATTTCGGTGACGTGGATCATAATGGCCTGGAGCATCGTTTATGCGGCCAGAATAGGTCCGCCCGTGACCAACTTTTTCGCGCGGGAATCCACCCGCAGGTTCATTCCTTCCAACGACCGCGCGCCGAGAGTTTCCAAGTCTCCCGGCTCGCCAAAAATGACCTCGTCCGTTGTGAGCGCGTCGCCGACCCGGATGATGGCGAAGCCAACGGCGCGGGTGATATGCCGGCCGTTGGCCATGACGAAGGTGTAATCCTCTTTCTCCCGCTTGACTCCGATGCTTTTCAGGGTCTCGCCGTTGATCCAGGTGAATTCCGCCCCGCTGTCCACCAGCATCTTATTGACTTCAGCCGACTTCTTCCGGTCAACGTGGTTTTCAACGCGCCCATTCGTGTAAAATGTTCCCATGCGGATTTTCATAGTTTCAGCGCATGATTGGCCAGCCGCCGCCACAACCTGCTGTGCCGTGTCAGGCAGCACGAGAGAGCCTCTTCTTCGCTCCGACGACCGCAGCTTCCCCTTTGTACGATTTGTAGGAATGTCTTGCCGCCGCTTGATGATACAGGGCGGATTGCCTGGCCAAATCGTTTCCGCACCGGGCCGCAATTCCCCTTCACAGATTGCGCAGCCATTCGATGCCGTCGTCGTGCTTTTTAACCGTTTTCATCGTTTTCCAGCAATTGCAGGGGCGTAACAATTTTCGGCGTTGCCAAACCCAGCATCCAATTCACCCGTACAATATGGTCCAACTTGTTCGGATTCGCCAGATATTTGCAATTCCAAGTCACAGATTTCATTCATGATTTGATCGGCTTACTTCGCGGCCACGGCTTTCACAACCTTCTCCGCCGCGTCCGCCATCGAGTCGCCGGTGATGATGGCCACGCCGGATTGGGCCAGGGTTTGCTTGCCGGCCAACACATTGTTGCCCTCCAGCCGCACCACCAGCGGCAGTTGCAACCCCGTCTCCCTTACCGCCGCCACGATGCCGCTGGCGATGATGTTGCAATCCATGATGCCGCCAAAAATGTTGACCAAAATCCCCTTCACATTCGCGTCGCTCAGGATGATCTTGAACGCTGCCGTCACTTGCTCCCGGCTCGCGCCGCCGCCCACGTCCAGGAAGTTGGCCGGCTCTCCCCCGCAATGCTTGATGAGGTCCATCGTCGCCATGGCCAGGCCCGCCCCGTTGACCAGGCAGGCGATGTTCCCCTCCAGCTTGATGTAGTTGAGATTGTGTTTGCTGGCCTCGATTTCCAGCGGCGCTTCTTCCGCCAGATCGCGCATGGCCTGGAGGTCGGGATGCCGGTAGAGCGCATTGTCGTCCAGGCTCATTTTGGCGTCCACCGCCATGAGCGACTCCTTCCCGTCCGGGCCGGTGACGAGGCAAAGCGGATTGATTTCCACCATGCTGGCATCGCATTCCCACCATGTCTTGTAAAGCCCGGCGAACATCTTCGCCCCCGCCCCGATCAAATCCCCCTTCAACCCCAGCGCGGCCGCCAGCTTGCGCCCTTGAAACGGCATCAAGCCCAGGGACGGGTCCACGGTTTCCTTGAGGATTTTCTTCGGGTGCCGGGCCGCCACCTCCTCGATCTCCACCCCGCCTTCCGTGCTGGCCATGACCATGGGCCGCGAGACCGCCCGATCCAGCAAGACGGCGCAATAGAATTCCCTTTGGATCACCGGCGCGGCCGCGACAAGCACCTTGCTCACCAGCCGCCCATCCGGTCCCGTTTGTTTGGTCACCAGCACATGGCCCAGCATCGCCTGCGCCTTCTCGAAAATCTCGCCGGCCGTCTGACAAAGCTTCACGCCACCCTGGAAGCCGCTCTTAAAAGTCCCCTTGCCGCGGCCCCCGGCATGAATCTGCGCTTTGATGACCAACCGCCGGTGCCCCTGCGCCAGGATTTTTTCGGCGGCTTGTTGGGCGGCCTCGGCGGAGGCGCAAACCTCGCCCGCCGGCACCACCACGCCATTCTGCGCCAGCAATTGTCTGGCCTGATATTCGTGAATATTCATTTATGCAGCATAATTGACATAATTAACCCATCGAATTTAGGTCCCTCGCCCCGGAGCGTCAACGGTTTTCCCCGTTCCGGTTTTCCCCTTTCCCAACTCCACAAAAAAAATCGCCTCCGCCCGTTGCAAAATTGGCCGGGCGGATTACGGTAAGACAAATGGCTGAACCCAAGAAAAAGCCTGTTGCCAGCGGTGCAACACTAAATTCTTTTCCGGCCGGCGGCCAACCGGCGCCGGCGCCGAAGGCCGTTCCGGCTCTGCCCGGGCCGTTGCTGTCGCGCGAGGAATTGGACGCCCTCTCGCCCCTGCAACTGATAGACATGATCACCGGCAAACTCCCCCCGCGCCACGTCTCCATCCTGGACATGGTCTATCTGCGCGACCGGGTGGCGGAGATGGAGGAAATGAACGACCAGGCGCGCCAAGCCATCGAAAAACTGGATGCCGCGGTGGAGAAACTCCGCGCGCCGGCCTGGCGGGTCGGCACCTTCTTAATGGCGGTGGAACCGGACAAGGCCCATGTCTGCGCCGGCGGCACGGATTATGTCTGCCGCCTGGACCCGCAGATTCCGCTGGCCAGTTTGCAAGTGGGGCAGCGCGTTTTGCTCAACGAGGCCTTTGCCGTCGTGCAAGGGCTGGGGTTCGACCGCAACGGGCCGATTGTGCGGATTGACGAGTTGCTCTCCGGCGGGCGGCTGCGCATCGGCCAGGAATCGGGGCTGACCTGCTCGGTCCTGCTGCGCTCGGCCCTGCTGGCCAAGGAAAAACTCAAGCCGGGCATGGAAGTCCGCCTGGACGCCAACCAGCGCGTCGCCCTGGAAGTCATCGGCGTGGGCAAACGCATCGAGCGCGCCCTGGAAACCGTGTCCGAACTGCCCTGGGCGGCGGTGGGCGGCCAGGAGGAGGCCGTGCAGGCGATTCGCGACACCATCGAACTGCCCTTCCTGCATCGCGCCTTGTTCAAACGGTTCGAGCACACTGTGCCCAAGGGTTTTCTTCTTTACGGCCCGCCCGGCTGCGGCAAGACCCTGCTGGGCAAGGCCACGGCCTTCAATTTGCGCCGGCAAATCCGCGCCGAGACCGGCGTGGACCATCCCGAATTCTTCCTCCATGTCAAAGGGCCGGAGATTCTGAACATGTGGGTGGGAGAATCCGAGCGCCAGGTGCGCGATCTCTTCGCCCAATGCCGCGAGCGCGCGGCGGAAGGCTCCCTCGCCTTTTTGTTTATTGACGAGGCGGAATCCATCCTGGGGACGCGCCGGGCCGGGCGCTACCACAGCATGTTGAGCACCGTCGTGCCGATGTTCTGCTCGGAGATGGACGGCATTGAGCCGCTGCAAAACGTCGTGGTCATCCTCGCCTCCAACCGGGCGGACCTGATTGACCCGGCGATTCTGCGCCCGGGCCGGATTGACCGGAAGATCAAGGTCAACCGTCCCGACCAGGCCGGGGCGCAACGGATTTACGAGATTTATCTCAAGGAAACCCTGCCCCTGGCCGAGCCGAAGGAAGCGCTGGCCCGCGCCCTGGCCGAGAGCCACTACGCGCGCACGCGCGAGAACCAATTCCTGGAAATCATCTATCGCAGCGGAAAGCGGGACCATCTCTATCGCGGCGATCTGGCCAGCGGAGCGATTATTGCCGCGATTGTGGAGCGGGCCAAAAGCCTCGCCATCAAACGCGCCATCGAAACGAAAATGGACACCGCGCTGGCGCGGGCCGATCTCCTGCTCGCCCTGGAAAAAGAATACGCCGAAAACGACCTCTTCCCTCCCACCGATGTCACCGAAGACTGGCTCAAGCTGACCGACTTCGATCCCGACAACGTGATCAAGCTCGGCCCCATCCGCCCGCGCCCCGACGCCGCCAAGTCCAGCGGAATTATTTGAGCCATCCAGGAACAAGCTCACGCGCCTTTTCGGAAGCGGCGCATCGCCTCCTCGTCCTCATCCAGCCAAGCCCGAAGCTGCCCATCGGAAAAATCACGCTCCAATCGGAAAACTTGACCGCCTCTAAACCTGCGCTAAATTAGACCTAAACCAGTTTGATTTATGGCCGCCTCAATACGTAAGACACTCCGGCCGGCCGCCTCCGTCGGCGCTTTCCACGCCAAAAGCCATCTTTCCCAATTGCTGGAGCGCGTCTCCCAGGGCGAGGAAAGCATCATCGCCAAGCATCATCGTCCGGTGGCCCGGTTGGTTCCTGCCGGCCGGCCTGCCCGAGCGCAGGTCACCTCCATCTTTCAGCAAATAGACGCTTTGCGTCAGAGCCTTCCGGGCGTCAAATCCAGAGACAAAACAAGCCTGAAAGGGCTGATCGAGCACGGGAGGCGCTCTTAATGTGTTAAGCAACAGTGAGCCTCCGATCATCCACTTCGGCATCGAAACCGAAATCGGCATCGCCCGCGACGGGGAGGAGAACCTGGACGTGGTGGCCGAGTCCATCGCCCTGGTGCGCAGCGCCACCAAGTCCGGCGTGCTCATGCGCTGGGATTATGATTGCGAAGATCCTCACGCCGACATGCGCGGCTTCCGGGTGGAGGAATTGCGCCAGGATTCCGACGAGGCTCACTATTTTGCCCAGGATTCAGCGCGGGAATTGAGTTTTGTGGAAATCAAGAGCGACCTGGTGCTGGGCAACGGCGCGCGCTTTTACAACGACCACGCCCACCCGGAGTATTGCACGCCCGAATGCTCCACCCTGGAGGAACTGGCCGCGCACGACCGCGCCGGCGAACGGATTTTGATGCGCTGCGCCCGCAAGCTTTCCGAAGAGCGCGGCGGCAAGGTCCGCCTTTACAAGAACAACACCGATTTCCGCGGCCACAGTTACGGCTGCCATGAGAATTACCTCCTGCCCCGCTCCTTGCCGTGGGAAACCCTCGCGCGCGCCGCCCAGGCCTTTCTGGTCACGCGCCAAATCTTCGCCGGCGCGGGGAAATTCGCCCTGGAAGAGGAGGACTGCTTTGCCGGGCCGGGCTTCCAGATCGCACAACGCAGCGATTTTTTCAGCGAACTGCAAAGCGTGGACACCATGCAGCGCCGGCCCATCATCAACACCCGCGACGAACCGCACGCCAACCCCGCTTTATACCGCCGCTTCCACGTCATCCTGGGCGACGCCAACATGTCCCCCTTCGCCACCCGCCTCAAGACCGGCGCCACCGCGCTCATGCTCGAAGCCCTGGTCCGCAATCCCCGCCAGCCCTGTCCCGTTCTGGCCGACCCGCTGCGCGCCTTGCGCGAAATTTCGCGCGACCCGGCTTTGCGCCGGCCGGTCGCGCTGCAAAACGGCGCCGCCTCCAGCGCCATTGCCGTGCAAAGGGCCTGGTGCCAGGCCGCCTGGGATTTTTGCGACTTGACGGACCCGGCCAAGGCGGCCCTCTGGGTGAACTGGAACCAAGTATTGACAGACTTGGAAACCGACCCGATGCGCTGCCGGGACCGGCTGGATTGGGTGGCCAAGCTGGCGCTGCTCCGCCAATTCCAGGCCGCGCAAAACCTGGGGGATGACGACCCATGGCTGCGCAGCCTGGACCTGGAATATCACCGGCTGGATTTGGAGGCGGGCCTTTATTACGCGCTGGAACGATCCGGCGCGATGGCCGGGGCGCCGGACGAGGCGGCGGTGCGGCGCGCCATCGCCGAGCCGCCCCCCGGCACCCGGGCCTGCATCCGGGGCCGGTGCATCCAGAAATTCCCCGGCCAGGTCCTCTCCGCGCAATGGGACCACATCACCCTGCAAGGCAGCCAACGCCCATTGAAAATCTCCCTCCTCAACCTCTTCGCGCCCAAAGAACTGGCCGCCGCCCGCCAAGCCGTGGAAGCGGCGCGGCAACCCGACGACTTGGCGGAAATCGCCGAACCGGCGGCCGATTAACCCGGATATTTCATCCCTGGCACCGTTTTGGTTGGGTAGCACGGGCGACCCGCCCGTTCCGGTCGGCGACTCGCCGACCGGAACCGAGCGTGACGGATTGGAGCCGTGCCACAACGCCTTTGCCAAGCATCATAATCGATCTTCCTCCGGGCCAGTGGCCCGGCGGCGGGGGCGAGTCGCCCGTGCTACCCAGGAAAAATGTCCCACCCAATCGCCATGCGGCAATTTCACGCATTTCTGATGAAATTTTGGCGGCATTGCACGGATTGCCGATAGTGGATGGATTGCTGATTCAGTTGTAAGCGCCTTAATTAAAACAGTTTGCGCATACGTAATGGCCCTGGAGGGTGCATGGCATTGGCCATGCTGCTTATCGGGCAAGCAGCGCGGTGGCGTTGTGGATAGATATGATGACGAACACACAAACTGTGCCGGTGGAGACTTGGGATACAGAGCCAAAACTCAAAGTTGTGGGCCGAAATGGCGACAAGACCCCCACAAACCGCTCGGTTCCCAAAATGTCCGCGCCACCCGCCATCCTGAGCCGGGAGCGCCGGGAATTGGAAGTTTTAGGATGGGAGGCCCGGGCGGGACGTTTGGTCAGTTTAAGCCGGGGCCGCAGATAATTCCCTCGGAGTGGCCGTAATCCGTGCCAGAAACCGAGACTCATTTCAAGTGTGCCTGCCGACACTGCGCGGGCCACATCGAGTTCCCTTCCAGCGGGGTTGGCGAAACCATCCTCTGTCCCCATTGCGGTTGCCAAACCATCCTCCATGCGCCCCTTGGCCCGGCCAGTGACCACGCCGCCGCCAATCCCCAAGCCCCGCCCCGGAGGAAGTTGTTCACCATCATCATAGGCGTGGCGCTCCTGGCGGCGGCGGGCGGTGTGGCGGCGTGGTGCTTCCTCGCCAACCGGTCCGCGCCACCCCCGGCCCCTGGGAACACGCTTCCGGCCAAAGCGGCGCCCTCCGCGCCGGAGCCTGTCGTGCCCGTGCCCCCGCCGGACCTCTGGCACGGATTATTCGCCGGACCCGTCACTTTGGAAAAAGCGGAAAACGGAGACCTGGTTTATGCGGTCGGCGTGTTGAGCAACCAATCCGGCCGCCAGCGCTTCGGCATCAAGGTGCAGTTGGATTTGCTCGACGAGCAGGGTGAGAAAGTCGGTTCGGCCGGCGACTACGTGGCGTCCATCCTTCCCGGCAAGGAATGGAAATTCAAGGCGCTGGTGCTGGAGCGCAAAACCGCGCGGGCGGAACTGGTCAACGTCGCCGAGCAGGAATAGCCGCCATTCCCCATTTATCACTTGCCTCGCCGGCCGGCCGGAGCCAAGCATGGGAGAACCGCATGAAGAAATTGCTCCAGAGTCTGGAACGCCGGTCCCGGCCGTTTTTGATGCTGGCGGGATTTGGGTTTCTGATCCTGGTCGGCACGATTGATTATCTGACCGCCTTGGAGCTTTCCTTTTCGGTGTTCTACCTGCTCGCCATCGGCCTGGCCACCTGGTTTGTTGGCCGGTGGTATGGCCTGGTCCTTTCGGTGTTGAGCGTGGCCGTCTGGATGGCGGGAGACATTGCCGCCGGCGTGCATTATTCCAGCCTGTTCATCCCCGTTTGGAATGCAACGATATTGTTGAAGTTCT
>Ga0326728_10018244_pt1 | contig 13867 bp, 8 predicted proteins | sample MB3enrmetagenome_FD_207602 | JGI IMG/M metagenome (GOLD analysis project Ga0326728, IMG submission 207602) | Lab enriched peat soil microbial communities from McLean, Ithaca, NY, United States - MB31MN | ecosystem: Environmental > Terrestrial > Soil > Wetlands > Peat | place: USA: New York... | reverse complement strand
CCTGTGGGCGCTTGGGTCCGGCCACACTCGGTTCCACGTCGCTCAGGTCGAGAGAAAGCGTCTGCGTGTATTCGGCCTCGGGCGCGCCGGCGGTATGGAAGAGCCCCTGCTCCTTGTAATAGGCCTCGACCAGATTGATTTGATCTTCGCTGCGGCCGGTGAGGCGCAGGTAGCGCAGCGTCTCCGCGTCCACGGGGAAGATGCCGCAGGTGGCCCCGTACTCCGGCGCCATGTTGCCGATAGTGGCGCGGTCGGCGAGCGGTAACTGCGTTAAGCCGTCCCCAAAGAATTCAACGAATTTACCAACAACGCCCAGCTTGCGCAGCGCCTGAGTGATGGTAAGAACTAGATCCGTGGCCGTGGCGCCCTCGCGCAGTTTGCCCGTGAGTTTGTAGCCGACCACCTGTGGGATCAGCATGGAAACGGGCTGCCCAAGCATGGCCGCCTCGGCCTCGATGCCGCCCACGCCCCAGCCCAGCACGCCGAGCCCGTTGATCATGGTGGTGTGCGAGTCGGTGCCGACCAGCGTGTCAGGGTACGCGACCGTCTCGCCGCCCATCTCCGCGGTAAAGACCACGCGCGCCAGATATTCCAGATTCACCTGGTGGCAGATACCCATGCCGGGCGGCACTGCGGAGAAGTTCCGGAAAGCCGATTGCCCCCACTTCAAGAACGCGTAGCGCTCGCGGTTGCGCTGGAATTCGAGCAGGGAATTGGCCTCGTAGGCCATAGGCGTGCCGTATTCGTCCACCTGCACGGAGTGGTCGATGACGAGCTCGGCGGGCGCGAGGGGATTCACGCGCTCGGGATCGCCGCCCAGCGTCTTGATGGCGTCGCGCATGGCCGCCAGATCGACGATCGCGGGCACGCCGGTAAAGTCCTGCATCAGGACGCGCGCGGGCATGTAGGCAATCTCGCGGCTGGGCTCGGCCTTCGCATCCCAGTTGGCCAGGAATTCAATGTCCGCGGCCGTCACGTTTTTGGCGTCTTCCCGGCGCAGCAGGTTTTCCAGCAGAATCTTCAGGCTGAAGGGAAGGCGCGAGAGATTGAAGCCGCGGGCGGCAAGCGCCGGCAGGCGATAGATGGTGTAGGAGCGATTGCCGGAGGTGAGCACGGCCTTGCTCTTGAAGCTGTTCATCGGTAGATCCTCTCAGCGGAGCTAGCGGTGTTCGCGGAGCTAGCGGAGTTGGTGGTATTGGCGCAGTTAGTTAGCCGGCGTGTGCCTGAAAACGAGGACGGGCGTAGACGATCGCGCGGACAATAACCTGCAGGAATTAGATTACTCAGCGGGAACGGTCACGGCAAAACCAGAGATTACGTGACTTTTTCAGTTTCGCTCAAGGCCGCCGCTCCCTGATGGTCGCGTCGGCTTGAATACCGTGGCTCCGATGCAGAGTATCTCTGGTTTTGCATTCGCGTCCACGGTCGGGGCGGCCGCGGCGAAAGCGCTTGAAGCGGGGCGGGCCGGCGATGGGAAGGTATGACCGCATCGGTTGTGGAAATATTTTATCGCGTTTGCAGGGGACGCGGAAACATCTTGCGCATCGCATCGCCAGCCGCTAGGCTCGAAGCGGGGTCTTCGGGGGTGTATATGCTCGGCCGCACAGCTGGGTTCATCGTGACCGCGGCGTTGCTGCTGCCCATTGCAGGCGCCTGCCAAACCATGTCGATGCCCGAGGCGAAGACGCCCGCGGGGACGCAAGCGGCTCCGGCAGCTCCCGCATGGCCGGCGGTCGACGGGACCGTGGTACTCGACAATTTTCGTTTTGGCACGGGTGACACGCTGCCCCAGCTGCGTCTGCATTACCTCACGCTGGGCACGCCGCACCGTAATGCCACAGGCCGCGTGGACAATGCGGTGCTGCTGCTGCACGGCACAGGCGGCAGCGCGCACTCGCTGCTGAATCCTCTGTTTTCGAACGTGCTGTTCGCGCCGGGCGCGCCGCTCGACATTGCGAAATACTTCCTCATCCTGCCCGATGACATCGGCCACGGGCAGAGTTCGAAACCGTCGGAGGGCCTGCATGCGCACTTTCCCGCCTTTGACTACGACGACATGGTGCGCAGCCAGCGCATGATGCTCGACGCAATGAAGGTCGACCATCTGCGGCTGATCCTGGGAACGTCGATGGGCTGCATGCAGACCTTTGTGTGGGGCGAGACGTATCCCGATTTTGCTGACGGGCTGATGCCGCTGGCGTGCCTGCCGGTGCCCATTGCGGGGCGCAACCGCATGATGCGCTACATGGCGATTCAGGCCATCAAGCAAGACCCGGCGTGGATGGAAGGCGAGTACAAGAGCGAACCGGTCGAAGGGCTGCGCACGGCTAACGAAATGATTCTCGTCATGGGTTCCAGCCCGCTGCAGATGCAAAAGCAGGCGCCCACGCGGCAAGCGGCGGAGCAATATGTCGACCGGTACCTGGCGCGCACCATGGCCGCCACCGACGCCAATGACACGATCTACCAGCTCGACGCCAGCCGGAACTACGATCCCAGCTCCAATTTGAATCGCATCACAGCGCCAGTGATGTGGATCAATTCAGCCGACGACTACATCAATCCGCCGGAGTTGGGCATTGCGGAAAAGATGGTAGGACAGATGCCCCATGCGCGCTTCGTGCTGATCTCCATCTCCGACGCGACACGCGGCCACGGCACGCACACGGTGGCTGCGGTGTGGGAGAAATACTTGATCGAGCTGATGCAGGAGTCGGAGCCGCAAGCGAAGCACTGATCGAGCGGCTGAGGAGATTTCGGAACGCGCGTATCGCCCTCGCCCTGCTCCTATACTTGAAGTGCAAGCTTTTCTTGAGCGAGGATTCCCCTACATTGAAGTATTGGGTCGGCATCGAGGGCCTATTTTCGCGCTTATACGAGTGGCTGGCGCGACGCATGCCCAACGAGCGGCAGCGGCTGCTGGCCATCACCATCGTGGCCGGCGGCGCATGCGGTCTGGCCGCAGTTGCCTTCCACGTGAGCGCGACACGCCTGTATGCGCTTCTCATCGACCGCGCCTCTGTGGCTCCGGGGCACACGTGGATCTGGTGGATGATTCTGACCCCGGCGCTGGGCGGGCTCGTGGTTGGTCTGGGACTCACCTACTGGGTTCCCGCAGCGGCGGGCAGCGGCATTCCCCAGGTGAAAACGGCCTACACCTTCCGCGCCGGCGCCATCTCAATGAAGGAGACGGCAGGGAAGTTCGTGCTGTGCGCGCTGCAACTGGGCAGCGGGGCGTCGCTGGGCCTGGAAGGCCCGACGGTGCAGATCTGCGCCGGGGTGAGCAGCTTTCTTTCGCGCATGGCGCGGCTGAGCCCAATAAACCAGAGGCGCATGGCCTCGGTAGGCATGGCGGCGGGCATTGCCGCGGCCTTCAACGCGCCCATTGCCGCCGTCACCTTCACGCTGGAGGAGCTGATCGGCAGCCTCGACCAGACCATGCTTTCGGGCGTGATTGTGGCCGCGGCCCTGGCGGCCGTGGTAGAGCACAGCATTCTCGGCTCCAATCCCGTGTTTTTCGTGCCGCGGCTGCAGACCTACGCGCTCACCAAGGGCTCATCGCTGGTCTGGTATGCGCTGCTCGGCCTGTTGGCCGCCATCGTCTCCGTAGCCTTCACCGATGCGCTGCTCTGGCTGCGCAAATGGTTCAGAGGGCTTTCGAGCGTTCCCCCGTGGGTTCGCCCCGCGATTGGCGGCGCGGCCACGGGAAGCCTGGGGGTCGTCGCACTTCTGTTCTTTCACTTGAACGGCATCGCCGGCAATCCGTATCCCACACTCACTCTGGCGCTTCTTGGCGGACTTCCGGCGACGGCCATGGCGGTTTTGTGCATCCTCAAGCTGGCCGCCACCGTGACTTCGTACTCCAGCGGAGGATCAGGCGGCATCTTTGCGCCGGCGCTGTTCATGGGCGGCATGCTGGGCGGCGCGGTCGGCTACCTCGACGTAACGGTCTTTCATCACTCGGCCGATTCCATTGGCGCCTTCGCCGTGGTCGGCATGGGCGCGGTCTTCGCCGGCATCGTGCGCGCGCCCATGACCTCGATCCTCATCATCTTCGAGATGACCGGCGGCTACGGGTTGGTGCTGCCCCTCATGATCGCCAACATGAGCGCCTTTGCGCTGGCGCGCCACTGGCGGCACACGCCGGTGTACGAGGCGCTGCTGGAGCAGGACGGTATTTATCTGGATCAGCGGCACAAGCCGCACGGACCCGAGGAGAAGGGCAAACTCTCCGTCGAGCCTTCAGGTCCAGAGAAATCGCCGTCGCCACAGGCGCCGTAGCCGACGCTGTCTTACTGCGGCTGCTCGTTGTACAGGAAGTAGGCGCGCAATTCGAGATAGGGACCGTGGAACTCCCGCGGCAGCGGCGGATAACTCGATCCCGTAATCGCTCCCCAGGCCGCACGATCCAGACCTGTGTCGCCAGAGCGGCCATCCAGTTGCATGTCGGTCACCTGGCCGTTGGGCAACACTTTGAAGCGAACGGCGACCACGCCCGACTTGAGAATCGGCGGGTTGACTTCATCGGGAATAAGCGGATCCCAGGTGCGCTGCGTAATATAGTGCCAGCGAGCCAGCCAGGCGCTGAAATCGACGCCCTGCGTGTCCGAAAGTACCTCGAAGCCGCTGCCTGCGCCGGGGTGCCTCGCCAGCCCGCCCCCGCCGGAAGGTTGTTCGCCGTAGCTCTGCTGGCCGTGGCCGCGTAGGGCGTTCTGCATATCCTGGCGAAGTTGATCGGCAGGATTCTGCGCACCCATGGCGAAGTTGGGCTTGGCGGGGACGGCCTGTGGGCGCGGCGCCTCTGGCGCCTGCGACTGCGGATTGTTCGGCAGCGGCTGTGTGGCCTGCGGTTTGGGCTGCTCCGGCGCCTCCTGCTGCTGTGCGGGCGGCGGAGGCGGCGCCTGCTCTGCCTGGCGCTTCATGTCCTCCATCGTCTGCTTGTCAATGAGCGGCTTGTTGGGCTGCAGCTTGGGCACAACCTTGGGCTTTTGCAATTGGCGCAGGGCGTCGGGCGGTAGATCGAGATAGGTCAGGTCCTGGCGTTCCTTGATGGCGTCAAAGTCATCGATTCGCGGCACCTTGAAGAAGTACCTGGGAATCCAGGTGAGTACCGAGATCAGAATGATGTGCACCAGCACCGCCCACAGAACGCCTTCGCGCAGCCGCGCCCAGCGCCGCTCGTCTTCGAGCTCGCTGATCATCTCCAGCAGTTCGTGGGTGTCGTAGTCCAGCCAGCGCGAGCCGCGCGCAGCGGGAGTGGCCGCTTCGTCCGGCTCTACGTGCGGAACATCTTCACGCGGCTCGAGGTCGCGGGCGGAGAAGGTGTCCAGCCCCAGGATCGAGCCCGTGATGGAGGTTTCCTGCGCAGAGCTGTCACTCTGCGGGCCGGTCTCCGCGGGTCCCTTGGGCTCGTTTACTTCGGCTGGCGCTTCGCTGGTGGGCATTCAATGCGATGGAGCCGTTCCAAACGCACACTTCTCTCTTGCCGGCTCCGTACTCAGATCCTTTCTCTCTATTCTCTCATTTCCGGCAAAATCTTGCGCAATAGAGCCGTTTCGAAGCCGCTGTCGCGCGCCTCGTACAATGGTCCTTGATCAATGGACGCAGGATAGGGCGGAAGGGGATAACGTTTGAAGCGGATTGTTGCGCACATTTTGGCGGAATGGAAGCTGGTGATTCTGCCGGCGCTGTTGAAATGGGGGATTTGGGGCGTGGGCGCGGTCGCCGTGCTCGATTCGTCCAGCATTCCCGTGCCCATGGACGCGATCCTTGCCCTCTACGTGTGGAATGACAAGCCCCACTTCTGGTTCTACTGCCTGATCGCGGCCGCGGGTTCGGCCATCGGCGGGCTGCTGCCCTACGGGTTGGGCCGCGCCGGCGGCGAACTGTTCCTGCTCAAGCGCGTGGATCGAGCAAAATTCGAAAAGCTGCGCGACCGCTTCGAGCGCCAGGAGTTCCTGGCCGTCATGATCCCCTCCATGATGCCGCCGCCGACGCCTTGGAAGATGTTCATCTTCGCTTCCGGCGTCTTTGAAATGCGCGTGCCCGATTTCCTGCTCGCCGTGTTCGTCGGCCGCATGCTGCGTTGGCTGGCGCTCTCCGCGCTGGTGCTCAAACTCGGCCCCGGCGCCGTCGATCTGGTGGCGCGCCACGCCCTGGGTGCGGTGTTGATTGTAGGCGCACTGGCCGTGCTCGGATTTGCGTGGTGGTGGATGCGCAAGAAGCGCTCGGGCGAGCTGCTGGAAGACTGACACTGCTCACACGAGCGGCATGGCGGCGACGCAAGCCGCTCAAGAGCATCTCTTCGCGAAGATTGCGCTACTTTCCGGCCAGCGCCTCTTGCGTGCGGACGGCATGCATGCGCCGCACCAGCGCGGGAACGCCCAGCATCACGGCCAGCACCAATGAAGTCGCGATGAGGTCGTTGCGATAGAACGGCACGCCCGCCCAGTAGCAGGTTTCCAGGCCGGCGAGCGTGCGCGGGTACATATTCATGCCGCTGGCCCAAACGCCGAAGTTGGAGACGAGGAAGAACGAGGTCGGTCCCAGCAGAGCGCCCGCGGCCCCGCGCGCCAGCGTCACGCGCTTGCGCAGCAGTATCGAGCCCAGCACCATCGCGGCCAGGTACCAGCCCCAGGTAAACGCATAATCCTGGAAGCGAAGCGAGAAGCCGGGATATTTGAAGACCGTCAGGAAGCAATCGGCCGTGATCAGAGCCGCCAAAGGCGCGAGCATCTCACGCCACGGACGCTTGGCGCCAAAGTAAAGCAGGCAACCGGTAACTGCCGTAAAGTTCCACCACGGAGCGTGAGGAATCACGCGCGATAAAACGGCAACCAGCAAAAGCAAATATGCGGCCATGTCCACCTCTATGTGAAGGGTCTTCCGGAGATTCCGGGCCAAAACGACCTGATGACGAAAACAAAGGACTTCTTTCATTCTGCGTTGCGCGCGCCCTGCGGTCAACCCAAACCCTTCCACCAAAGCAACAAATTTTTGCGCGGTGGCAAACTATCGATGGTTTGTTCCGGTTCCTGGAACGGTGGCGAATGCTGAATTTGCCAAATCGCGTGAACAAACCCTAGCGTTGTTCCCGACCGTTCATCGCCTCGCCCGCGTCCTCGTGTCCGTCCACGACGTAGACCCAGCCGGAAAGCGGGGCATGGCCCGCGGTTCCGGGGATCGTCCCGCGCGTGGCCAGAAACGAGTAATCGAAGCGCAGGTCGGTGAATTCGACCGTGGTCCACGTGCGACCCGGGGGAAGATTCGGCGGTTCCATGCCCGGCGCCGGTTCCGGTCCTACTTCGCGCACCACGGCCCACCGTCCCCAATCGAGATACACGCGGCCCAGCGATGTTTGCTTGGCGGCTTCCACGGCAGACGTGTCCGCCGGCTTATAGAGCACATCGCGGCGCAGGTCGCTGTCGATCGCTCCGGTCCAGGTGTCGATTTCCGCGGTCTGATACAAATTCGGCGTCTCAACGATCGCGTGCCAGTGGTAGGGATTCACCGGGTACGGCTCGACGGCTATGCGCAGGGCCGGCTCGGTGGAGAGTTGCGTGTTGCTCACCATCGCCAGCGCCTGGGCGTGCTCGGCCCAGCGCCAGCAGCCCAGCACTACCCAGCCGCAAAGCGCAAAAATCGCCCAGCCGCGCCCGCGGAACGGCTGCTTCCGCACGCCGATCTCGCGATCGGCAAGTCCCAGCACCCACGGCATGAAAAGCGCCAGAAAAAGCAGCAGCCACATCACCGGCTCTGCGATGAACATGAAGCTGCCCGCATACCAGCGCGGGTTGAAAGGGAAGAACGGCCGCAGGCCGTAGTTGTTGGTCCAGTCGAGCAGCAAATGGCTCAGCGCCGCAATGCACGCGGTGAGATAGAGCCAGCCCCAGTGAATCGGCTGCTGGGTGGGGGCTGGCGAACCAGGTTTTTGATTGCTCGCCTCAGGGGCTAAAGCCCCGTCGTTATCCTGGTTTCCATCGGCACGACTGAAGTCGTGCCCTTTCACGTTTCGTGCGCGGCGCAGGCGATCGAACAGCCACACCCCGCCCACCACCACGCCTGCCACTACGGGAACCGCCCAGAAGGTGTGCGTGATGCCGCGATGGTGCTTCAGGCCCTCTACTGGTCCGGCAAAGCTCCAGACCATATCCAGATCGGCGGCCTCGGCGGCCAGCACCGCGGCCAGCGTGGCATAGGTCGTCTTGCGATTGAACCCGGCGCGGCCAATGCAGGCGCCAGTAAGAAAATGCGTGACAGGTTCCATGCGTCTTACGATCCAATCTCAGATTCTGGTCCCACCCGGTATTTTTGATCGGCAGCGCACGAAACCTCATTGTCCGCTGGCGCCGATCTAACTCCGCTAGCCCCGCTAACCCCGCTAGCTCCGCTCTCTAAACGCCCGTTGCCCATTCGCCCCCGCGCATCAGCGGCTCCACGGCGCCCGATGCGGAAATGCCGTCAATATCCAGCGCCGCGGAGCCGATCATCCAGTCCACGTGAATCAGGCTGTCGTTGGCGCCCTTGGCGGCGAGTTCTTCGGGCGACAGTTTGTCTCCGTCGCGCAGGCACGATGAATACGACTGTCCGAGCGCGATGTGCGAGGCCGCGTTCTCGTCAAAAAGCGTGTTCAGGAAGACCAGGCCGCTTTGCGCGATGGGCGAGGAGTGGGGAACCAACGCCACTTCGCCCAGCCGCCGCGCGCCCTCATCCGTGTCGATCAGCTTTTCCAGCACTTCCTGTCCACGCGCGGCGTGAGCCTCCACAATGCGCCCCTTTTCAAAGCGAACCTGGATGCCTTCAATCATCGTACCCTGGTGCGAGAGCGGCTTGGTCGCGGTCACGGTGCCGTCGGCGCGGTCCTTGTGCGGGGCGCTGAAGATTTCTTCCGTGGGCATGTTGGCGATGCAATAGATGCCGTTGCCTGCAGTGGTGCCGCCACCCAGCCATTGATGATCGTCGGCCAGTCCGAGGCGGAAATCGGTGCCGGGGCCGCGATACTGCAGGGCAAAGTAGCGTTTGGCATTCATAAAGGCGGCGCGCTTCTGCAATTCGGCGTCATGCGCCCGCCACGCGCTTACGGGATCTGCTGTGTCGATGCGCGTGGTCGCGAAAATGGCATCCCACAGTTTGCGCAGGGCCTCCTCCGGTGCGTCGTCGGGAAACACGGCCGCGGCCCAGGCCGGCGTGGCCCCGGCCACGATGGTCCAGTTGATCTCGTGGCGCGTAATGAGTTCGAGAGCAGGACGGTAGGCTTGCGAAACGGCGCGATTGGCGCGTCCCACTTTGTCGGGATCCTCGTTGGAGAGCAGTGCAGGATTGGCTCCGGCAATGGCCAAACGCGCCGCGCCGCTCTTGAACGCCGCCGCCATGCCGTCGTAGAGCCACTTGGCCGCGTGATCGAAGCTGGCATCGGGCGCGTGCCGGTAGCGCAGAAGGGCGGAGTCCTCGTCATTCAAAAGCGTGGTCACGAGCGAAGCGCCGGCGCGATACGCGTGCTCGGTGATGCGACGCGCCAGTGCCACGGAATCGAGCGATGCAGTCATCACCAGTTCCTGGCCCGGCTTCAGGCCCAACCCCACATGTACGGCTACATCGGCCAGCAGATCCAGATTTTCGGCTTGCGTGCGAGTTTCAGGAGCAGTTGCAGGTTGCGTCATCGCTTCTCGATTCCTTCTGATTTCGTCGATCCAGCAGCCGCGCGTTCGGAGCGCCGCTGGCCAGATGTTGCTATTGTAGGGGGTCTTGCGTGCCGTCCGAGGACTGCAAGAACCACACGCGGTCATCCTGAGCGAGCGCAGCGAGTCGAAAGCCTGCCCTGAGCGTAGATCGCGTAGCGATCGTAGTCGAACGGGGACCTGCATTTGTCTTTTCCCGTCACCACCCTGAGCAATCGAGAGCGCCTCCGCAAGGTCTCCGGCGTCGCCTACAATCGACAATGGATGAATAGGCTTTACGAGGGGCCCATATCGCCATGATGAAGCTTCATACTAATTGGGTGACAAGGAGCATTTTGACGACTGGAATTTCACTTTCATTGGGAGCTGCGTCCGCCTCCGCGCAAACACCGGCGGCAATCGCCGAATACGGACCGAACAACCCGTTTTACGCGCCCAGCACTCTGCCATTTCAGGCGCCGCCCTTCAACAAAATCAAGGACAGCGATTACCAGCCGGCTATCGACGCGGGCATGGCCTTGCAGATCAACGAGGTGGAGGCCATTGCCAACAATGCCGCGCCGCCCACATTTGAAAACACCATCGTTGCCCTGGAGCGCACCGGCCAGTTGCTCACGCGGGCCATGGCGGCGTTCAACTGCGTGACCGGCGCAAATACCAACGATGCGTTGCAGAAGGTGCAGGCGTACGAAGCCCCGCGGCTGGCCGCGCAACAAGATGCCATCTATTTGAACTCCAGGCTTTTCGCGCGTGTGAAGTCGATCTACGAACAGCGCGCATCGTTGCATCTCGATCCCGAATCGCTGCGCCTCGTCGAGTATGACTTTCAGCAGTTCGTCAAGGCCGGCGCCAACCTTTCCGACGCCGACAAGGCCAGGCTGAAAAAGCTCAACGAAGAGGAGTCGACGCTCGAAAACACGTTTCAGAATCAGTTGCTCGCGGCCAATAAGTCGGGCGCGTTCTCCACTACGGACGTAAAGACGCTGGCCGGGCTGAGCGAGGCGCAAATCGCCTCCGCCGCCCAGGCCGCACAGGCGCGCGGCTGGCGGATCCCGCTGCAGAACACCACGCAGCAGCCCGATCTGGCCTTTCTTACCGACCGCGCCACGCGCAAAGCGATCTTTTTGAACTCCTGGAACCGTGCCGAGCGCGGCGACGCCAACGACACGCGCGCGACGATTGCAAGGCTGGCGCAACTACGCGCCGAGAAAGCTGCGCTGCTGGGCTTCCCCAATTACGCGGCGTGGAACTTAACCGATCAGATGGCCAAAACGCCCGAGGCGGCAAAGCAATTTCTCGATGCGCTGGTGCCGGCCTCCACGGCCAGGGCTTCAGGAGAAGCCAAAGACATTCAGGCCCTGATTGACGCGCAACATGGAGGGTTCGCGGTCGAGCCCTGGGATTGGGAGTTCTACTCCGAGCAGGTGCGCAAGGCGAAATACGACCTCGACCAGTCGGAGATCAAGCCCTATTTCGAGTTGAACAACGTGCTCGAGAACGGCGTCTTCTATGCCGCGCATGAGCTCTACGGTCTCACCTTCAAAGAGCGCAAGGACATTCCCGTTTACCAGCAGGACGTGCGCGTCTTCGAGGTCTTCGACGCCGACTCCAAGCCGCTGGCCTTGTGGTACTGCGATTACTTCAAGCGCGACAACAAAAACGGCGGAGCGTGGATGGACTCGCTCGTCGGCGAGTCGAAACTGCTGGGCCAGTTGCCCGTGGTCTTCAACGTGGCCAACTTCGAGAAGCCTGCGCCAGGCCAGCCTGCATTGCTCAGCTTCGACGACGTCACCACGATGTTCCACGAATTCGGCCACGCGCTGCACGGCATGTTCGCCAACACCGTGTATCCCCGCCTATCGGGCGCGCAGGTGCCGCGCGACTTTGTCGAATTCCCCTCGCAGTTCAACGAGCACTGGGCCAGCTATCCGGCAGTCTTTGCGCACTACGCGCACCACTACAAGACCGGCGCGCCCATGCCGGCCGCGCTGGCCGCAAAAATCGTAAAGTCACAGACCTTCAACCAGGGTTATTTGTTCACGGAGATTCTTGCCGCCTCCGAGCTCGATCTCGAGTGGCACCTTTTGCCGGCGAGTGCGCCCCTCCAGGACCCCGACAAGTTCGAAACCCAGGCGCTCCAGCGCACGCATCTCGACCTCAGTTACGTGCCGCCGCGCTACCGTTCGAGTTACTTCCTGCACATCTGGGCCAACGGCTACGCGGCTGGCTACTACGCCTATTCGTGGAGCGAGATGCTCGACGACGACGCCTTCCAGTGGTTCCTGGATCACGGCGGAATGACGCGCGCCAACGGCGACCGCTTCCGCCGGATGGTACTCTCGCGCGGCAACACCGAGGACCTGGAAAAGATGTACGCGGCATGGGCGGGTGGTCAGCCCAGCATCGAGCCCATGCTCAAGTTCCGCGGGCTGAAGGAAGAAGGCGCGGAGTAAGCTCTGTAAGAGCCTTAGGTCCGTGCGATCCCACCCTTGCCGCGAAAAGCAAAGGCGCGGCAAGGATGGGGCACCCCAGCTCTTGCGCCTCACTATAATCCATAGCTATGAGCGAGCCGGCCGTCTCACGCAAGATCGAAAAACTGCGCGAAGAACTTCGCCGCCACGAGCATCTCTACTACGTCCTCGACGCGCCCGAGATCAGCGACGCCGCATACGACGCGCTGATGAACGAGCTGAAGCGTCTGGAGGCAGCGCATCCGGAGCTGATCACGGCCGACTCGCCGACGCAACGCGTGGGCGGCAAGCCCGCCGAGGGCTTCAAGAAGGCGCAACACTCGCGGCCCATGCTCTCGCTCGACAACGCGTATAACGCAGAGGAGCTGGCCGACTGGGATCGGCGCGTGCACGAGCTGGCCGGCGGGCTGCCCGTCGAGTACACGGCCGAGCTCAAGCTCGACGGCTTGAGTGTGGCGCTCACTTACCAGCCCGGCCCGGACCCAAGCCTCGACGGAAGTGACGCGCTGCTCGTGATGGGCCTGACGCGCGGCGACGGCCAGACCGGCGAAGACGTCACGTCGAACATTCGCACCATTCGCAGCGTGCCGCTCGGCATTTCCGCTGCGCGCCTGAAAAAGGCCGGGGTCCCGCCATCGATTGAGGTGCGCGGCGAAGTGGTGATGCCGGAAGCCGCCTTCCAGCGCTTGAACGAGGAGCGAGAGAGCGAAGGGCTGCCGGCCTTCGTCAATCCGCGCAACTCCGCCGCGGGAACGCTACGCACGCTCGAGCCGTCGATCGTTGCCAACCGGCGGCTGGTTTTCTTCGCGTATTTCCTGCTCGTCGACGGCGAATATTTCGCCGCGGGCCAGACGGCCACACTCGAGACCCTCTCCGCACTGGGCTTTCGCGTCAATCCGCATCGCCGGCGCGTGAGCACCGTCGAAGAGATGATGCAATTCATCGACAATGCCGAGAGCCAACGCGCTTCGCTCGGCTACGAGATCGATGGCGTGGTGCTCAAAGTGGATGCCCACGCCACACAGCAACGCCTGGGCTATACCGGCCGCGCGCCGCGCTGGGCCATCGCCTACAAGTTCACGGCCAAGGCGGGCATCACGCAGGTGAAAGACATTACCGTGCAGGTGGGCCGCACCGGCAAGCTCACTCCGGTGGCGGAGCTCGCGCCGGTCTTTATCGGCGGCACTACGGTGAGCCGCGCCACGCTGCACAATGCCGATTTTATTCTCGGTCTTGGACTGAGGATTGGGGACTACGTCAAAGTCGAGCGCGGCGGCGACGTCATTCCCAAAGTCGTCGAGGTCGTTGAAGGCGCCGATCACCCGCGCGGGAAACTTCATTTCGCCTTCCCTTTGGTTTGCCCCGAATGTCATAGCGAAGTGGTTCGCGCCGAGGGCGAGGTGGACTATCGCTGCGTGAATGCCGATTGCCCCGCCAAGCTGCGCGAAAGCCTGCTGCATTTCGGCCGCCGCGAGGTCATGAACATCGAAGGGCTGGGCGAGGCAGTGGTGCAGCAACTGCTCGACCGCGGGTTGGTGCGCAGCGTGGCCGATCTGTACGCGCTGACCGAAGAGCAACTCATTGGCCTCGACCGCTTCGCCGAAAAATCTGCACGCGCACTCCTCGAGCAAATTGCTGGTTCGAAGAGGGCCGGACTGGCGCGCGTGCTCATGGGCCTCGGCATTCGCTTTGTCGGCGAGCGCACCGCCGAGCTGTTGG
>Ga0326728_10018243_pt1 | contig 13870 bp, 8 predicted proteins | sample MB3enrmetagenome_FD_207602 | JGI IMG/M metagenome (GOLD analysis project Ga0326728, IMG submission 207602) | Lab enriched peat soil microbial communities from McLean, Ithaca, NY, United States - MB31MN | ecosystem: Environmental > Terrestrial > Soil > Wetlands > Peat | place: USA: New York... | reverse complement strand
TGAGCCCACCGACCGACTCAACCGTCCCTCCGGGACGGGACCGCTCTCGAGGTCCCACCCCAATGCTGAAGCATTGGGCTATTGCCTTATGTCCCTCCGGGACAGTGGCTCCGCACGTCAGGGGGAGTCTGCGAAAGGCATCGGCGTTAGCTTGACGCGCATGCGCCATGGCGGCGGCCCTCAACCGCCGCCTAGCACATGGCCTAACCAATACACGTAACCCAGCTTGTCGAGAACATAATACCCGAGGAGCAAGAGGAGGAGCGCCAGGAGGAGCTTGGGCCAGAGACTCTTTTTCTCCGCGAAGGGATCGACCAAATCGCGCGCGGCGCCGGGCGGCAGGGCGGCCACCTTGGTCAGCGAGGCCCCGAAGGGAACGTTTATCTTCGCGCGCGCATTGACCGCCCAGCCATTGGCGTCCAGGATGGGGCCGAGATTGCGGCGGCGCAGCTTGAGATACGCCATCAGCGTTGACGGCGTGGAGATCGCCACCAAAAGGGCCAGCAGGGCGAGCGGAATCTGCCACCAAGGCAGCCCCGCAATCCGGCCAAAAATCCCCCCCAAGGCGGCCAGCAGCGTCGTCAAGACCAGCCCGATGGCCGCCAGCGTGCCGGTGTCCACCTTCGGCTTGGGCGGCTCGACCGGTTGGCTGGGCTGCGCCCCCGCGGCGACGTTGGCCGCCGCCGCCAGCCGGCCCTCCACCCTGGCGCCCGCGGCCACCGCGCGTTTGGCCACTTGTTCCTCGATGAGGCGCCCCAGTTTTTTGTAAGGACTGAAGAATGCCTGACGGAGGCTGATCGGGTTGTCAATGATTCGCGTGATCGTCGCGTCCCAGTCCCGGCCCTTGGCGTCGAGGAAAATGCCATTGCGTCCGACCATCAGGTTGTCGGAGTCGCCCCCGGTGAACGCAGCCACGATCTGCATCTTCTCCCCGCTGCCTTTGCGATAACAGTCGCAATAGGCCAGGCAGGTCCCGGCCAGCCCCGCCATGCCCGCGTGCTTGCCGGCATCTTCGACGCGCAGGCATAACTCGCAGCCTCGCTGGTCCAGGTAGAGCGTGCCCGCCTGGAAGATGGCGTTGCGCTTGCGACCGTAAAAATCCCGGAAGGAGACAAAATTATGGCAGAGTTGGATGAGGTCGCGATGGTAAAGCACCAGCCGGTTGAGGTCCTCGACGGTTTGAGCGTTGCCTGCCTCGGCCTGGTCCTTGGCGATGAGCGCGGTGAGCGCCTCCTTCGCGTGGCTGCCGAGGAGTTCCCGCACGCCCGGCAGCCCGAGCTTCTCGACCACGCCGCCCGCCAGGGCGCGGCGCCAGGCCGTGTACGGGGCGAGCCTGGCAACCAACCGCGCCCACTCTGCCTCGCTCAGCACCGGCCTGTCGCCCAGCAGCGGCTTGACCGCGTCCAGCCGCAAAGCCGCCACCATTTCCGACCAGGCCGGATTGACTGCCTCCCCCAGAGGCAGCGGGGCCCCAGGGCCGACACGAGCCAGCGGCAGCGCGGCGATCTCGGGCGCGGTGAGGGTAAGGTCCTTTGCCGCCAGGGCCCGGAAGGCCTCTTCCTCGCGGTTCAGCGCGTTCAAGGCCCGAGGGTCGAACGCCGCCAGGCGGCACCGGGCGAAATAGTCCGCCACTTTGCTCTCGACGGCTCTGACGGCGGCGGCCGCGGCCGGCGTGGCCAGGCCCAGCGGCAACACGGTGGCGTCGCTTTCCGCCTGCTTCCACCAGTCGGAGTAAGCCGCCGCCGCACTGAAGAACTGCTCCACTTTGGCTTGGCTTACCCCCGGTTGGCCGCTGGCGTCCAGGTCCGGGCCCAGGCAATCGAGGATGGCGCCGATGGCCGCTTTCGTGGCTTCGTCCTCGGCCGAGGCGGCCGGCACGATGCCGTCGCCGTTGAAGGGCTTGGTGGCCAGCGTCCGGGCGGCGGCGGCCACCTCGGCGGGGGAGATCGTATCGGCCTCGGCCTTGCCGAGGTGTCGGCGGGCAAAGTCCGCGAGCTTCCGGCCCTCGGGGAGCGAGTCATTGATGGCCGCCACGGGCAATTCGGCCGCCCCTTTGAGCAGGTCGTCGGCGTTCTTGAGCAAGCGGCCCGCCCACTTGACCGCGGCAATGAGCTCCGGGGCCCGGATGCGCCCGTCGTGGTCGCTGTCGATCAGCGCCAGCGTCGCCGGGTCAAGTTCCACGCCCGTCGTGGGGCAGGCCAAGGCGACCCACAGCTTGAAATCGAGTTGGTCCAGCGCCAGCAGGTCCGCGCCGCTTTCGAGCTTCACCTGGTCAAAGCCCCCCGCGCGGAAGAAACGCCACCGCCTATTGGAAGCTCCCGTACTGGTCAATGCAGGGCCCTCCTCGATCCTGCCGCCGGCGCCGGCGCGGGACCTCGTTTTGGCCGCCGGGACCAGCCTGAAATCGCTCCCGACCCCGCCGGAGGCTGGTCCGCTGTGATAAAGACGTGTTCAACCGAGGCAAGCATATACCCCTGGACCGGCTGTGGTCAACGTTCGCGCCAACGCCGCCTCCCGGGGGTGAGCAGCTCACTTTTTTACGCCTTTTTAACGCATCCCCCATGGCTTTTTATTAGCCGACCCCGCCACGGGTGGTGGACAATCCGCGGACCGAACAATTATGACAGACCTGATCTATATCGGAATTGTGGTGCTATTCTTCGTAGTCAGCGGCCTGTACGTCCGCGCCTGCGACAAGATGTAAGGGAGCGACTATGGAGAATCTGATCGTCGGCCTGGTTGCCTTGCTGCTGTTCGTTTACTTGCTCGTGGCCATAATTCGGCCCGAGCGATTCTGAGGGCCCGGCTATGCGCGCGATTGACTGGACCCAACTCGGAGTGTTCGTGGCCGCCGTGGCGCTGGTCACCAAGCCGCTGGGCCTTTACCTGGTCCGGGTGCTGGACGCCCATGGCCGGACGTGGCTGGACCCGCTGGTCAAACCTTTCGAGCAACTCACCTACCGGCTCATGGGAGTCAAATCCCAGAAGGAGCAGGATTGGAAAGAATATGCGTTTGCCATGCTGCTCTTCAGCCTGGTGAGTTGCTTGTTCACTTATGCGATTCTGCGGCTGCAGAAGTTGCTGCCCCTCAATCCCCAGGGCTTGGGCGCGCTCAGTCCGGACCTCGCCTTCAACACGGCGACCAGCTTCACCACCAACACCAACTGGCAGAGCTACTCGGGGGAATCGACCATGTCCTACCTCTCGCAAATGGTCGGGCTGGTGGTCCATAATTTCGTCTCGGCGGCGACGGGGATTGCGGTGGCGGCGGCGCTGGTGCGCGGCATCGCGCGGCACTCGACGCAGACGCTGGGCAACTTCTGGGTGGACCTGGTGCGGACGACTTACTACCTGCTGCTGCCCATCTGCGTGTTGTACGCCGTGGTCCTGGTCTCCCAGGGCATGATTCAGAACTTTTTGCCTTACACCAAGGCCCGCCTCATCGAGCCGTACACCACCCAGGTCGCCAAAACCGACGACAAGGGCCAGCCGGTGACGACCAACGTGACCGTCATGGTGCAAGTCCCGAAGCTGGACCAAAATGGCCGGCCGGTGCTGACCAACGGCGTGGCCGTGATGATGGACGTGCCCAAGCTCGATGCCAAAGGGCAGCCGCTCACGACCAACGTGCCCGTTATGGTCGCTCAGCGAGTCGAGGAACAGGTCATCTCGCAAGGGCCGATGGCCTCGCAGGTGGCCATCAAGATGCTCGGCACCAACGGCGGCGGCTTCACCAACGCCAACGCCGCCCATCCGTTCGAGAACCCCAACCCGCTCTCCAATTTCATCCAAATGCTCTCCATCTTCGCCATCGGCAGCGGCCTGACCTATTACCTCGGGCGGATGGTCAAAAACCAGGCCCACGGATGGTCGGTCTGGGCGGCGATGATGGCCCTGTTCCTGGCCGGGCTCTTGCTCTGCTGGCACGCCGAGGCGCTGGGCAATCCTATTCACCAGAAACTCGGCGTCGCCGCCGCCGCCGGCAACATGGAGGGCAAGGAGGTCCGCTTCGGCATCTTCAATTCCGCCCTGTTTGCGACCGTGACCACCGATGCCTCCTGCGGCGCGGTCAACTGCATGCACGATTCTCTCACCGCCCTGGGCGGGTTCGTTCCCCTGTTCAACATCCAGCTTGGGGAAATCATCATCGGCGGCGTGGGCGCCGGCCTTTACGGAATGCTGGTCTTCGTGGTGCTGGCGGTGTTCATCGCCGGGCTGATGGTGGGACGGACGCCGGAGTACCTGGGCAAGAAAATCCAGGCCTACGACGTGAAAATGGCCATGCTCTCGCTGCTGGTGCTCGCGGTCTCCATCCTGGGTTTTGCCGCCTGGGCCTCGGTCAGCAAATGGGGCCTGGCCGGGCTGAACAACAACGGCCCCCACGGCCTGAGCGAGATGCTCTACGCCTACAGTTCCGCCAACGGCAACAACGGCAGCGCCTTCGCCGGCCTCAACGCCAACACCCCGTGGTACAACACGACCATCGGCCTGGCCATGCTCATTGGCCGCTTTTTGATGATCGTCCCCATCCTCGGGCTGGCCGGCTCGCTCGGCCGCAAGAAGGTCGCCCCGCCCAGCGCCGGCACCTTCCCCGTCGCCGGATTCACGTTCATCGCCCTGCTCCTGGGCACCGTGCTGCTGGTCGGCGCGCTGAACTTCCTGCCCGGCTTGACCCTGGGCCCCATTGTCGAACACTTCCTCACCACCCAGGGAAAACTCTACTAGCCGGAGGCCTGTATGACGCACAAAGCTCCCTCGCTCTTTGACTGGAACATCGTCGGCCCGGCCATCGGCGACTCCTTCCGCAAGCTCGATCCGCGCCTCATGGCCAAGAACCCGGTCATGTTCGTGACCCTGGTCGGTGCCGTGCTCACCACCGTGGGCATCGCCACCTGCGCCCCGGCCGAGCGCGGCTTCATTGCCCAATTGGCCCTCTGGCTCTGGTTCACCGTCCTCTTCGCCAACTTCGCCGAGGCCGTCGCCGAGGGCCGCGGCAAGGCCCAGGCCGAGAGCCTTCGCAAGGCCCGCAAAGACACCCTCGCCCGCCGCCTCAGCAATGGCCGCGAAGAACGCGTGCCCGCCCCCCAGTTGCAGAAAGGCGACCTGGTGGTCTGCGAAGCCGGCGACACCATCCCGGCCGACGGCGACGTGACGGAGGGCATCGCCAGCGTCGACGAATCGGCCATCACCGGCGAATCGGCCCCGGTCATCCGCGAGAGCGGGGGCGACCGCAGCGCCGTCACCGGCGGCACGCGCGTCATCAGCGACCGCATCGTCATTTGTGTCACCCAGGAAAAGGGGCAGGCCTTCCTGGACCGCATGATCGCCATGGTCGAGGGGGCCCGGCGCCAAAAAACCCCCAACGAAATCGCGCTCACCATCCTCCTGGCCGCCCTCACGTTCATCTTCCTGCTCGTGTGCGTGACCCTCAAGCCCTTCGGCCTTTACTCCGGCGTCGAGTTCTCGGTGCCGGTGCTGGTGTCGCTCTTGGTGTGCCTCATCCCCACGACCATCGGCGGCCTGCTCAGCGCCATCGGCATCAGCGGCATTGACCGCCTCATCCGCCGCAACGTCATGGCCACCAGCGGCCGCGCCGTCGAGGCCGCCGGGGACGTGGACGTCCTGCTCCTGGACAAGACCGGCACCATCACCCTGGGCAATCGCATGGCCACGGCCTTCCTCCCCGCGCCCGGCGTCAGCCCGGAGCGCCTGGCCGACGCCGCGCAACTGGCCTCCCTGGCCGATGAGACGCCCGAAGGGCGCTCGGTCGTGGTCCTGGCCAAGCAGCAGTTCAATTTGCGCGGCCGCGGCGTGGCCGAACCTCACGCCCGTTTTGTCCCCTTCACCGCCCAAACCCGAATGAGCGGCGTGGACTTTTTCGAGCACACCGCGGACACTCGCGACGGGGCGCTCGTGGAAGCGGTCGCCGCCGGGCAACCCGCCGGCGCGCTCGCCGCCGCTCGCGGCCCCGCCAGTCCGAGCGCCGCCGCCGCCCCGCCCGCCCGCCAGGCGACGCGCAGCATTCGCAAAGGCGCCGCCGACGCCATGTCCGCTCACATTGACCGCCTCGGCGGCCAAGTCCCGCAAGCCGTCGTCCAGGCCGTCGAGGAAATCTCCCGCTCGGGCGGCACCCCGCTGGTCGTCGCCGAAGGCAACGAAGTCCTGGGTGTGGTCCAGCTCAAGGACGTGGTCAAGGGCGGCATCAAGGAGCGCTTCGCCCAATTGCGGAAAATGGGCATCCGCACCGTCATGATCACCGGCGACAACCAGTTGACGGCGGCGGCCATTGCCGCCGAGGCGGGCGTCGATGACTTCATCGCCCAGGCCACGCCCGAGGCCAAGCTCAAGCGCATCCGCAGCGAACAAGCCGCCGGCCACCTCGTGGCCATGACCGGCGACGGCACTAACGACGCCCCGGCCCTGGCCCAGGCCGACGTCGGCGTGGCCATGAACACCGGCACCCAGGCGGCCCGCGAGGCCGGCAACATGGTGGACCTGGACAGCAACCCCACCAAGCTCATCGAGATCGTGGAAATCGGCAAACAACTGCTCATCACCCGCGGCTCGCTCACCACCTTCAGCATCGCCAACGACGTGGCCAAGTACTTCGCCATCATTCCCGCCATGCTCATGGCCACCTTCCCGGCCATCGCGCCGCTGAACGTCATGCGCCTGCACAGCCCCACCAGCGCCATCCTCAGCGCCGTCATCTTCAACGCCCTCATCATTATCGCCCTCATCCCCCTCGCCCTCCGCGGCGTGGTTTACAAGCCCATCGGCGCCCTGGCCATCCTCCAGCGCAACCTCCTCATTTACGGAGTGGGCGGAGTCATCATTCCCTTTATCGGCATCAAGTTCATCGATCTGATTATCACCGCGCTCAACTTCATCTAGGCCCATGAACCGTTTCCTGGCTCAAATCCGTGCCGCCGTCCTCGCCACCCTCGTGCTGGCGGTGGTTTGCTGCGGCTTGTATCCGTTGGTAGTCTTCGCCCTCGGGCAGGCCCTCTTCCATGACCAGGCCAACGGCAGCTTGCTCCGCGACTCGGGTGGCGCCATTCGCGGCTCGCGCCTCCTGGGCCAGCCGTTCACCCTCGACAAGTACTTCCACCCCCGCCCCTCGGCGGCCGGAAACGGTTACGACCCCACCAGTTCGGGCGGCAGCAACCTGGGCCCAACCTCCCAAAAGCTCCGCGATTCCATCGCTCAAAACCTCGCCGACTACCGCTCCCAGAACGGCTTGCCCCCCGATGCCCCCGTCCCCGCCGACGCCGTCACCGCCTCGGCCAGCGGCCTCGACCCCCATATCAGCCCGGACAACGCCGGCCTCCAGACGCCCCGCGTCGCCAAGGCCCGCGGCCTGAGCGAGCAAGCCGTCCGCGATCTCATCCGCCAAAACACCGATGCCCCCGCCTTTGGTCTGCTCGGCGACCCGGGCGTGAATGTTCTCACGCTGAACCTCGCCCTCGACCGCCTCCCGTCAACCGCCGCCCCCGCGCGCTGACAGCCCCTTAGCCCGGATATTTCACGCGCTGTCCGTAGCGCAGACTTCCAAGTCTGCTGTATCGCGGGTTTCCAAACCCGCCGGGCGTCCGAGCCGCCCGACAGCCCGCCGACTTGGAAGTCGGCGACACAGCAGGCTTGGAAGCCTGCGCTCCCGGCCCGCGCTCTGTCGGGGGCGTGTAACTCATAAACATCCGGGTTGGAGTTGTGCCATCTGCTAGCGGAGAACGCAGAGAGCGCCGGGCCGGTACGGGCCAGGCCTTGGCGGCTTGAACGCCCGCTCCCGCGCCCTTACGCCGCCGGCTTTGTGCCTTTTTTATAGGTTTTGCCCCGCATTTAATTACCCGCCCGGCCCCTTTCCGGGCAACGTTCCCTGCGTGAAACGCGACGCCACGTGCCCGCTCGAGGAAGTCACCTGCTGCCGGGAAGTGCCCGAACACCACGACCCCGTGGATGTGGCCGGCGCGCCTTTTCAGCCCGGTCACCTCCTGGATGGCCGCTTTCTCATCACCGAGGTCCTCAGCCGCGGCGGCATGGCCACCATCTTCCAGGCCCAGGACCAACAGAACGCGAACCAGTTGGTGGCCCTCAAGGTCCCCCACCTGGAATACGAGAGCGACCCCAATTTCTTCTCCCGTTTCCAGCGCGAGGAGAAAATCGGCCTCGAGCTGAACCACCCCTTCCTCCTCAAGTTCTTCCCGGCCCAAAACAAGAGCCGGCCCTACATCGTCAGCGAGTATCTCAAGGGCTGCACCCTCGAGCACCTCCTGCGGGCGATGCGGCCGTTGCCGGAAAAGGACGCCCTCAAGCTGGCCGGCCTGGTGTGCGAAGCCCTGCGGCACCTGCACGACCACGGCGTCATTCACCGGGACCTCAAACCGCAAAACATCATGATCTGTTGCGACGGCAGCATCCGCATCATGGATTTCGGCCTCGCCCGCCAGGACGCCTCCCGGCGAATCACCCGCGTGGGCAATTCCGCCTCGATGGGCACCCCGGATTACATGGCCCCAGAGCAGGTCAAAGGACAGCGCGCCGACAAGCGCACCGACCTCTATAACCTGGGTGCCCTCCTCTACGAGATGCTCACCGGGGTCATTCCCTTCCAGAACGACAATCCCTGGGCCGCGCTCAACGCCCGCGTCACCGGCGACCCCGTCGCCCCGCGCAAGCTCAACCCCGAGCTCTCCCCCCAGGCCGAGGAGATTGTCTTGCGCGCCCTGCAGCGGGAGCCGGCCGACCGTTACGCCAGCGCCGCCGCCATGAAAGCGGACCTTGACACCGTTGAGCACCTGCGCGTCACCGGCCTGGCTGACCGCCTCTGCCAGCCGAGGCCTTGGGCGCCGGGCCTCTTCCAGCGCCCCTGGGCCCTGGCCGTGGCCATGCTCGCCCCATTGGTCCTTGCCATCTTCGTGCTGTCGTTCCTGTTGCTCCGCGGGCATTAGGTTCCGAGCAGCACATCCAGGCTTTCGTCATGGAGGTGGGTTCCTTGGATTTGGGCCAGGAGGCTGTAGAGACCGCCGTTGGCCAGCAGCTCTTGGTGGGTGCCACGCTCGACGATTTGCCCGTGCCGGAGCACCAGGATCTGGTCCGCCTTGCGAATCGTGCTCAAGCGATGGGCAATGACCATGCTGGTGCGGTTGGCCATCAGCCGCTCCAAGGCCTGCTGGATGAGCCGTTCGGTGGCGGTGTCCACGCTGGCGGTCGCTTCGTCCAGGATGAGGATCGGCGCGTCCTTGAGCAGCGCCCGGGCGATGCTCACCCGCTGCTTCTGGCCCACGCTCAGCTTCACGCCCCGCTCCCCCACCCGGGAATCGTATTCTTGGGGCAGCCGCAGGATGAATTCGTGGCAGTTGGCGGCCTTCGCAGCGGCCAGCAACTCCGGCTCGCTTGCCCCGGGCCGTCCGTAGAGGATGTTCTCGCGGACGGTCCCGTTGAACAGGAAGGCCTCCTGGCTCACGATGCCGATGCACGAGCGCAACGACGCGAGCGAAAGCCGGGCAATGTCCTGGCCGTCGATGGTGATGCGGCCCGAGGTGACCTCATAAAATGCCGGCAGCAGGTTGACGAGGGTGGATTTGCCGGCGCCGGTGGGTCCGACCAGCGCCACCATCTCGCCCGGGCGGGCGTGGAGCGAGACCTTCCGCAACGCCGCGCCGCCGGCCGGGTAGCTGAAGCTCACGTCTTCATAGACCACCTCCCCGCGCACCGGCTGTCGCAAGCCGGCGCAGCTCCGCCCGTCCGCCCGCTCCACCGGCGCATCCAGGATGTCGAACACGCGTTCTCCCGCCGCGCGGGCGGCCTGCAGCATCTGGTTCAGCCCGTGCAGCCGCGCGACCGGTTCGTAGAACAGGCCGAGATAGAACAGGAAGCCGACCAATTGGCCCAGCGTCATCCGCTGCGCCAGCACTTGGCGCCCTCCGGCCCATAGCACCAGCACCATGCCCAGCGCCCCGGCCAGGCTCATCGCCGGCGAGTACGCCGACCACACCCGCATGATCCCGAGGGTTCCCTCCCTCAGCGCGTCGGCGCGCTCGGCAAAACGGCGGTCCTCGTGTTCCTCGCGCCCGAAGGCCTTGATTTGGCGCACCCCTTGCAGATTGTCCATCAGCAGGGCGTTCATGGCGCTGGCGGCCTGGCGCTGCACCCGGTAACGCCGGTGCGCCGTCAGCGTGTACCACACCGCCCCGGCCGCGAGCAAGGGCAGCGGAATCATCGCCACCGCCGCCAGTCCGGGATTGGTCGCCCACAGAATCACCGTCACCCCCACGATGGCCAGCAGCGCCACGCTCCCTTGTTCGCTGCCGTCGATCAATACCCGTTCCACCGCATTCACGTCCTCGATCACCCGCGTCATCAGGTCGCCCGAGGCCCGCTGGTCGAAATAGCCCACCGGCAGCCGCTGCAGCCGCGCATAAACGTCCCGTCGCATGTCATAGATCACATTCTGCTCGAAGCGGTTGTTGATGCGAATGCGGAGGGCGTTGAACAGGTCCCGCAGCACAAAGGCCCCCAGCAGCGCCGCCGCCATCGGCGCCAGCAGGTCCGCCCGTCCGCCGCGGATGACCTCGTCGATCAGCAATTGCGTCAGCTTGGGATAGGCCAGGGCAAAGGCCATCGAGCACAGCGCGCAGGCGATGGTCCCGGCCGCCAGCAGCTTATAGGGCCGCAGGTAGCGGGCGACGCGCCCCAGCACCGCCCACGTGGAACGGGCCTTGGCGCCGAACGTCGGATCAACCCCGGCCGCCGTCTCTTCCTGCGCCCCGGGGGCCGCTGCCGGCCGGCTGCGCCCGGCCGCGCGCGGGTCCGACCCGCCGGCGCCCCGTGCCGCACCCCGGCCCCCGGGGCCCATTGGTGCCTTTGCGTGCATGTTATTGTTTAACCCACAGACCGCCCCGACTCCAGACATCAAATGATCTTGCCCCCATCCCTTTGCCTTCACCGGGCCGCCCCGGCTGAAAGGCCCGGGCGCGGATCAAAACGCCTGCAATGCAGGCGTCCCTTTTCATAGGAAAACCTGCGGCGTGTACAAAAAGTGAAATGCTCGCCAAGTCCTGCCTCTCCCCGTTCCAGCTTGCGCCGGCCGGCCGCTTGCCCCAAGCTAAACTCGGAAACCTTTACTTGAAGTTATAGTCCGGCCTGAGGCCAGATGTGAGATACTTCAATTGTGTCCACTCGCGGCTGGTTTTGACTGCCCGCTGACCGCTTGCCGAAGCTCGGTACACCTTGAACAAGCGAATTAAGATCCTGTGCCAGAGCAGTTTGCAGAAATCGAGGGACTCTCAGGTGGCACGGGTTCGCTATAAACCATGACGCTGTACTTCTCAACCGCGTGTTTGCCGCTTGCCTCCAAGTGCCGAAAACTCCCTGAGTCGAACCCTGCCTGCGCCAGGCCGACCGCCGCGTCGCCGGAGCGCCGCCAAAGATCCGCGGAAATAACCAGCACCGCATTGGCTTTCGTTTCCTCGCGCCTCACCTCAGGAGCCCCCAAAATCCCGTCCAGGTCGCTGAGCACAACCCCGGCGAAATACCTGCCGACACCCGGTACCTTAATGTGGATTACTTCCCCAGTCCCAACCCCGAGACGCACCAAATGGTCATTCAACCCACGGGGTTGAGAGTTCAGATGACGATACAGCTCACCCAGTCTTCTCCAAAAGACCTTACCCGTTGGCAGGCGCCTCGTGTAGGTCGGGACAAGAATGTACATTCCGTCGCCTGTGGAAATAACCCAAGTCGCCGGAGGTCGAAGCCACGACGCCTGGCCGAACCACCCCGCCTCGCGAACACGCTGGTACAACCCCATAATGACCTCCGCAGAAGCCACTGTCTCAGCGATCGTCGAAAAACCCTTAATGTCAACGAGGATCACGTAGCAGTGGATTATCTCTTTGTCGCGCGGCAAACCCACTCTTCTGAGGATTATGATAGCGACTGCGGCCACCACACACAGCGCCGCCAGCCAGATAAGCCCCCACCCCCATATTAGGTTTGTCAAAGTGTCGGGGATCACGATCAGCTCACGCCAATAACATCATCGATGCCCAGGATCGGCCTTTGAAGAGCCCACCGCAGGCCGATTCCTCTTGGCTACCAAAACAGTGGTGCCAACCACGAGCAGCACAGAAAAGACCCCCCACACAACAGCGTACGGGTTCGGAAGCTTGCTTGTGGTCACGGCTGCGATGGCGTACGAGCACGTCGCGAATGCGTTACTCAGTGTTGTCCGAGCCGACAGTAGCGTGGCACGTTCGGGTTGCGAGATTCCCTCATTGGCAAGGGTGTCAAGGCGAGGGAGCACGAAGTCAATTGCCAGCCGCGCCATACACAGGGCCGCGAGCTGCCACACCCACAGCGTCCCGCGCGCAGAATGTCCAATTGCGGTAATTGCGCCAATTGCGGCCAATGGCAACGGGCCCACCACCCCCACTACCAGTAGCTTGAGATTCCCCGCCGGCCATATGACCGCGGCTTTGCTGGCGAGGTAGCTGCCCACAATTCTCGACAATGTAAGAGCGCCCCAGGCCACGGGCAGCAGCCAAGACTTAGGATTCGGGCCATATGCGTCCACGAGCGACGCCTGCCACTGGAAGGCAATCGCAATGTTAAGGGCGTACCAAAGACATGTCAGGAGAGTCGCCAACCAAAGGGTTGGGCTGTCTCTGAAGGCTCGCAATATGTAACGCACCAGGCGACGCAGAGGCTCGCCGATTTTGTTTGCAGCGGCTGCCTGATTCTGCGGCGCGAGGAAGGTCGAGCGGGAAACGAAAACACTCTCGTCCATCATTTCATAGGCCATGACCGAGAGCACAAGGGCGAGGCCTGCCGCAACCGCCCACGGCTGCCAGGGCATCCCGGATGCGCCCTGCTGCGCTGCAGAGAGAGAAACAAACCACAGTGCCGCCCCCCCAACGACCAACCAGGCGATATTCTTGAATGTCTTGCCTCGCGCAATGATGACCCCGACCGGCGTCCCTTCGCCTTGCGCGGCGGTCTTGCGCGTTTCATCCACCAGCCAGGCGAGATTCGCGCCGGAGTAGAAGGTCCCGCCAAGAGCCGCGAGTATTTGCGCTCCCACAAGGCAGAGAAACATTCCGAAGTGCGGACTCGCAGCTTTCTCCCGATCAAACGCGGCCGGGTGATGCGAGCCGACCAGGAAGGCGTACACGACAAAACAAAGGAGCCAACAAAGGCCGCAGTACGCCACGGCCCTACGCCGCCCCCTCACGTCCGCGAGCAATCCGGTAGGGACATCGAGGACGATCTCGAGCGACGCGAAAACCGCGAGCAAAAGAAACATCTCGCGCGCATTACCCTCAAGCAGAACGTTCCACACCACGCCGGCGAGCGACAAGAATGTGGCGTAGGCCATGCCGTGAATGGTTTCGATGATGTAAAAAGTCCGTGCCGCTGTCGCTAGGGGCAACGTCCTGGCGCTTGGTAGTAGCGGCTCTTGCGATCCGTTCATTGGCTGACGAGTCACCGGGTTGCAGTTCTTCAAGTCTTTCTTGCTTCCCAACAGGAAGCCTGACAGTCTTGGGGCAAACGACAAGAAAAAAACGCTCTTCGACACAATTTGTGAGCAATCCAGACGGGACTGTCGGGTATTCGGGCGCTGGGCGGCCCGCCTATTTGGGTGGGGCCTGGGGAGTCCGTTACGCGTAGTGACCGGCGGGGCCGCGAGCTGGAGGCTCGAAGCCCGGCCCCGCGGCTCGCCGTCCCCCGCGAATCGGACAGCGCGAGAGTGCCCGGGGCTGCCGAAACGAGTGGTAACCAGAGGGTAAACGGCCCGAAATGCCCAAAACTGGCCGCAAACAGGGCTTCTCTGGAGCGGCTATGGCGCCTCTGCAGACCCACAGATTCTGCT
>Ga0326728_10018242_pt1 | contig 13870 bp, 13 predicted proteins | sample MB3enrmetagenome_FD_207602 | JGI IMG/M metagenome (GOLD analysis project Ga0326728, IMG submission 207602) | Lab enriched peat soil microbial communities from McLean, Ithaca, NY, United States - MB31MN | ecosystem: Environmental > Terrestrial > Soil > Wetlands > Peat | place: USA: New York... | reverse complement strand
GTTACTGCGCCGTCGTGCTGCTCGATAGGTGGGTCTTTCAGGCCTATCAAACCTGGCGATTTGAGCGCGCCTTGAAGGATGCGCAGACGTCTGCCCGGACCATTCAACAGCCTGCTTCGTCTCCTCTTGCCGCCCAAGCGGAAGCGGATCGTGCGCGCGCTGAGAGTTTTGGCATCGATGGCCTCGCGGGCTCTCCGTTGGCGCGCATCGAGATCAGTTCCATCGGCCTTGCGGCGATGATCATGGAAGGCATAGACGGAAGAACTTTACGACACGCGGTCGGGCATATTCCAGGCACCCCGCTGCCGGGTCAACCAGGCAACGTGGCGCTCGCGGGACACCGGGACACGTTCTTCCGAGGACTGCGCAATATTCATAAGGACGATGAAATCACCTTGACGACGCTGCACGGATCCTACCGCTATCGCGTGGACTCGACTCAAATGGTCGAACCGCAGGCCGCTGAAGTACTGGACAATTCCGTTGACGACAACCTCACCCTGGTGACCTGTTACCCGTTCTATTTTGTCGGGCCCGCTCCCAAGAGGTTTATCGTCCGCGCGCGCCGAATTGGGAACTATGGCTAAGGAAGACTGTGAGGGACAGTTCGACTCAAGGAGTACATTGCCGGGAAAGCAGAAGCGGGCCGGGTCTACGTTAAGGCCAAGACGGAAGACTTGCACCGCCAGGCGGAAGGGGCTGTGGAGAAAGGCAAGGATCTCGTGACCAAGCGGAAGGAGCTTCTCTCAGCAGCGCTGGAAGTGGGTAAGCAGGCATACCAGGAAGAAAAAGCCAAGGCCAAGTGAGAGGCTGGCCCCAGAAGGACTGGTGAGCGAACCATGGAGCAAACTACCGGGCTGACCATTGCGCTAATCCTTGTGGTCGTGGCGGTACTGATCCAGGCTGGGATGACGATCGTGATATGGTTAGCATTGCGGAAAATTCCCGGCCAGGTTGAGGCTGCCCGCGACAACTTTAAGCAACGGTTTGATCCGCTGGCGCAATCGGTCACGGAGATTCTGACCAACGCCCGCGAGCCTCTGCGGGCCATTACCACGAACCTGGCCGAGATCAGCAAGATGCTTCGCGAACGGACCAGCGACGTGGATGGACTGGTGGCCAAACTCGTGGACAAATCACGCGCGCAGGTCATTCGCACGGACCGGATGGTTTCCGATCTCATTCAGAAGGTTGAAACCACCACGGACGCCGTGCAGCGCGGAGTGCTGGCGCCTATCCAGGAAGTTTCGGCCATCATTAAAGGCATGCAAGCGGGCTTGGAGTTCCTGTTCTCGCGCAGGCGGACGACCAGCGTCAGCAAGGGAGCGCAGGACGAGCAACTTTTCCAATAACTCGACATCGCGAGCGCCAAGGCCGCCGATGCCCGCACTGGCTGTTTTTGCGCGCGCTCCCATCGCTGGACACGCCAAGACTCGCCTGATCCCTGCGCTTGGGCAAATATCTAGGTCGGGAGTACCGGCTCAACATAACTCGTGGTGAACAGCCCGCAGTCAAACTCATCGCTCCATTCCTAATTGTGAGCGTGCCGAAGTTGCATGGTGAGCGCGCCATAAGGGTTCTCGTCCAGGAGTGGTACGCGAGGCATGCTCGATTGATTTTCACACGACGCCTTGCTGTGTGCATTGAGAGTGCAGGCCGCAAAGGAATTGATCGACCTTCTGTCCGCATTCGGCGAATGAGGGGCCGATAGGGTAGTTGCAATAAGCCGGGCGTCATTCTCCTCAACACGGAGTTGGCGAGGGCTCCGACCTACTGCATTGACTACGTTATCACCCACGAACTGTCTCACCTCCGACATCCCCATCTTGGGCCGAGATTCCACCGGCTTCTGAGTCGATTGATGCCGGACTGGCACCAACGCAAGGAGCGGTTGGAGATGGTGGGACTCGACTAAGAAGAACCTGCAATCAGACCGTGCTCCAAGGCCACCTGATATTCATTTACATGTTTAGGTTCCTCATTTTGATCTTTCGTTTTCTCGTTTGCCCGGCGAGTGTCAAGGAATTCGCTCTCGAGAATCTCGCCCTCCGGCAGCAACTGGCCGTGATGAAGAGGCAATGCCCACGACCCCGGCTACGAAGGACTGACCGCTTGTTTTGGGTTTGGCTCTTACGAGCCTGGCCGAATTGGCGAAAGGTTTTGCTCCTTGTGAGACCGGAGACCGTCATCGGCTGGCATCGGCGAGGATTCCGTCTTTTCTGGACCTGGATCTGCTGGCGAAAGCGGTCCGGTCGGCCGGAAACGAGTCGGGAAGTCAGGGATTTGGTGCGCAAGATGGCGGAAGCTAATCCACTCTGGGGTGCGCCCCGCATTCATGGGGAGTTACTGAAATTGGGGATCGAGATCTCGGAGCGAACTGTCTCCCGACTGAGGCCCCGGCGCCAGAAGCCGCCATCTCAGACCTGGAAGGCTTTCCTGGAAAACCAGGTGAACGAATGGATCTCGATCGATTTCTTTACTGTCCCCACCGCCACGTTTTGGGTCTTGTTTGTCTTGGTGGTGCTCTCACATCACCGCCGGCGCGTGGTTCACTTCAATGTGACAGAGCATCCGACGGCCTTCTGGACAGGGCAGCAGATGGTTGAGACCTTTCCAGACGACACCGCGCCACGTTACCTGCTGCGAGGCCGCGACAAGATCTACGGAGGCGACTTTCGCGAGCGAATCCAAAGCCTGAGTATTGAGGAAGTCCTCTCCGCTCCGGCCAGCCCATGGCAGCGGGCCTACGTGGAGAGCCTGATCGGGTCCATCCGCCGCGACTGCCTGGACCATGTGATTATTCTTGGAGATCGGCTTCCCGGAAAGGATCATGTCTGTGGCGTGGCCGCCTGACCGCAGGCGAAACAGCCCAAATATCAAGCCTGGATGCTTACTTCCCCTCAGAGGTGTGGAGAACAAGGCTGAGCGACGTCCCTCTCATTTGCGCCACTCAGAACCGCTAGCGAAGCTGCACGATAGCATCTTAATAAAGAGGCCCCCGCCGACCACAGCTTGCCTCACTCTTAGGCCGGGAACAATCCGAGCTGATCCGATGCCGTAACAGGACTCGACGGCCTACGTGAGGCCTTGCGCCGCTGGACCGCCTGGTGCTACATACCGAACATCAGGAGTTGTGTCACCACTGCCGGGATCGGAGCTGTCGGTGGAGTAATGACTTCTGATACATCCCTCTCCGGCGGTTCTGCTTCCATTTCCGATGGTGATGTCTCCACAGTCCGAACTCCGACTACTTCCTGCTGCTGCCTTTGGAGCTGCTTCCACACCGCATCGGCGGATTCACCGATACCTTTCCCGGTGACCAGTTCCCGCGCCATCGCCATCAAGATGTCATCGCCCTCGTCGATCGCTTGCAGGCCGTCGCTCGCAAACTTCCCTTCCATGGCCAGCGAGATTAACAGCTTCTTCCCCATTAACCGCAAACACGCTTCCTGCATGGTGCCGGCGTAGTAGAAGAATTTGACGGCGACGTTCGAGTGCTGTCTAATCCTCCATGAGCGCCGACTGGCCAGCCGGAACGTGTAAATGGAATAGCCGGTCTCGTAAAAGAAGATGTCCGGGAAGGACCACAGATCAAGTCCCGTCTGAACCAAACGGGGGTGCGCGATCACGACCTGAACGCCAGCCCGCAGTTGCCGCTCATACCAGGACTCCCGCTGCTCCGGGGCAATCTCCGTGGTCAGCACTGCAACCCTGATGCCCTCTTTCGCCAGGATCCTCTCCAGGCGCCGCGTCACGTCGCGCTTCTGCGGATAGACCGCGTAGACCTTCCTCCCAAGCTCCAGCGAGGCTTTTACTTCGTCTAGCAGTCGCCTTTCTTTGCCGCAGACGAGATCCTGATCCAAGTCGCACGTGGCTGCAATCAGGAAGGGTTCACGGCGCTGGGTTTCGGGGTTGAACTCGCGCCCTATCAAATCGCCGAAGCCGAAGGGCCGGTCAGGGTAAGCGAGGAGAGCATTCAACGCCACGCTGATCACTGACTGGTTGCCCCGGTGCTCGCGCAGTGCCTTCTTGATGGCCTCTTCCAGATCATCGTACGCCTTCTTCAGCGGCTGATCCATCTCGATGCTGACGACCTCCTCCCGGTAGGGAGGGAGAGCTTCGGAGATGTCTTCCAGCGACACGAAGGCGCTAAGACTCATCAGGAAGCGCCCGAACAGCAGCGGTGAGGCTCCCTGCCGGTGGCGGAACCGGGTTGTGACCCGAGCTTCAGAACAGGCGTTATCGGCGGGCTCGATCACCGTAATCTTCTCCAGCAGGCCCTATGCTTCGGTGAAGGCCCGAATGCCAGCTTCCCCGTGCTCGAATCCCTCGTCCAGCATCCTGGAGGGTTCGAGACGGAACAAGATGTTGAACAGGTCCAGCGCGTAGCCACCCAGCAGTGTGCCGGTGAGCACTGCGATGCGGCGGGCGCACGAGGCGAGCGTGCCAAGCGCGTTGCCCTGAGCCGCATCTCCTCCCTTCAACTCGTGAACTTCGTAAGCGATGGCGTAATCGAAGAACCCGTCCATGTACCGGCCGATGAAATCAACCCGTGCAAAGCGTCGAATCTTCGTCTCATCTGCCTGCCAAAGGGCGCTGTGGAGCGGCCGGCGGGCGTGATTGGTTCCGTCACGTTGGCCCAGCACTTCGCTGAGCTTCACCTTCTTGAAATCCATCGCGAGCAGCCGCTCGCCGTCCGTGCTGAGGTAGACCGGCGCCCCGCTGTCAGGATTGATGACGCTGCCCTGATAACGGCCGCAGCAGGCAACCTGGTAGGCGTGCCTCCAAAAGTACGCAAGCTTGGCGCGGTCTCGACCGACCACGAAAATTGCAGGCGAAGGACAAATCGAATCCCAACGCTTGCGAGCTGAAGGCGAGGTCTTGCGCAAGTGCAATTCACTCAGGCCGGTCCGCAATCCCTCGCGCACAATGCGTCCGTTCCGCAGCTTCACTTCGTTCACTCCGTGATGGCCCTTCGAGTTGGTTGGCGTCCGCAGACCGTCAGTTTGTCCGCGCCTCGCAGAAGAGGTAATCATTTCACGCGATCCCGGAGGGGTGGACTGAAATCCAATTCCCTTAGGGCGCTTTCATAGTAGGTCCCGCCAGTGGCGCCACTGCCCCGGTGTTTGAGGATGTATGCAATTATCCGTTGCCGGATATCATTCGACTGTAGAAAGTTTTGCTCGGTCCAAAAACAGCGGTTTTTGTCAAAGAATCCAATCCGCGCAAGGAATGCAACTCCAAAATAGGTGGACTCTTCGATGGAGTCGCTATCCTGAGTGATCCGAAAGGATCCGTCAGCCTGGAGGGACTGCTTCAGGCACCAATCTTGCATTTTTCTGAGCTCCTTCCTCATCTCCTCGTGCTGCGAATCACTTGCGGTGTTCCATCCATACTCGAACAGAACTGCGACATCCATATTGTTGTGGTCAGTGTAATTGCCGTTGCTAAGCCAGCCCGGCGGCGAATCCTGGTTTCTCAAAGCTAAAGCCGTATCAATAAGTTTCCCAATCTCCGGCACCTTTCTGTCCAGGTACCTCACGACGTGAAAGGTCATGCTCAGATCATCGACAAACCTTACATTGCCATTCTCTAAATACCGTTCTCCCCACCAACCCGTTTCGGAGTTTCGAAGACGGTTTAGAATTAGATCCATCAGCGCGGCCCTCAAATTCGGATCCCACCGATAGTTCGAGGGTCGGCCCGTCAGAATCATGCGCATGAGGTCCGCAAGCGCCTCATTCAATTCGCGCACATTGTCCCTCCCACGGTGAGCGATGTCAGAAGTTGAGACGGAAAGGAAATAGTCACGCAATTTGTCGGGAGAATTGACCCTGTCAAGAAAACGTGGAGCCACAAGAAAGGGCGTCGAGTTGTCACTTAGACGATCGTACGTCGCATCGAGTTTAAAGAACCATTCTGTATAGCAACCTCCCCAACTCCCGTCCCTGAGATCCTGCTGTTCAGCTAGCCGCTCCAGATCAGGATTTGCAAGCAGATTCTCAAGTTCATCGAGTCGCTCGTCGGTCCGGGCAAACTCGGCAGTTTTACCAAGTAGCCAGTTGACCTCCGTCAGGATCTGGTGGGCGCAGGCTGTGTCGTGCCCCGCACTCTCCAGCTCAAAGACGCGTTTGCCGAGTGCGACTGCTCGTTTCGCGCGTTCCCATCTCAACAAATTGTATTTGGGGTTGAAGGCTTTCCATTGCTGGTCTTTGAACCCTTGATAATTCCTGTCGCCCGCTGGCACTTCCTGCGCCGAACCCCACACCACACAGTAAGAAAGACAAACGGCGAGCATCACGAGTCTCGTCAATAAACGCATTCGCAGTTCTGGAAACCCCCTGCCGGATTCCCCTGCCCCAGCCACTTCGCATCCACTGAAAGTTGGCCGAACAAACACAGCACACCCACCTTTTCCAGTTAAAAGGTCGACCACGGTACGTTCAGTATCCTTTGTGCTGGAACATTATAAGGCGAACTCAATACGGTGCGCAGAACCGCACGTCCTCTGCCGCGGGCATGGTGGGACTTTCGTTGCTCACCTCGCGCGAGCTTTCATTTTCCAGTCCAACCTCACTAACCCGGAAGAACGTTCTGACCGAACTCCAGTGGACCGGCCCGTTGGTTTCTCGAAACGTGATCCGCCTTTGCCCGAGCGCCCGTCCGATCCATTTCAAGAACAGCTTCTTCGTGCCTCGTACCAACACGGGAGAGCATCCCATACCCGTCAGAGCTGTGATCGCCCCATGCCGCTCGAGTTCCGCTTTGAACCAACTTGCCCACTCCGGCATTACAGGCAATCCGTACCGCTGCGAGATGCGGTAAAGCACGAATACGGGATCGTCGTCGCACAGGATGGTGCGCTTGCTTTCCGGGTCCATTCCCGGACGTGTCTTGGCCAGTTCTGCCGAGTCCGCGACCAAATGACGGATCGGCTTGCGTCCAGGGATAGTGTTGGTCCCGCGAAAGCATTGGGCGTCTTCACCCAGGCTGACGGTGACAGGATCAATGCCAGGACCTTCCACGGTGAAGTGGTTTTGCTCGACGACGGCTGCCCACATGGCTCCCACATCGGAGTCTCCGCCCAGGACCGAGATGAGGTGCGCCTTACAGTTTCCGTTGCTTTCCATCTCGCCAATGAACCGATCCAGGTGAAGTCGGATTCGAGTGGTGATCTCTTTCATTTGCTTCGTATACTCCAACACGTCGAAGCGCTCGTGGGCATTCTTCATGATTTCCTCTGGAAAGCAGTGGGGATGAAACTTGATAGAAGCTGATGTGGGCGTGGTGGGATTATTTCAGTATCGCGACTTGGCCGGTCGAATACACCAGTGTCAGTTCATTCGAAAAGCGCTCTTTCTCTCGAATAGTAACTGTGCCTTCTTCGTCTTCTTCCTCTCTCTTATCCACTACCTTCACTGCCTGCCAGCAGGCAATGTGACGCTCATCTCCTGATCCGAAGATGCCGTTCAAAAGCCCTGAGCAAGCAAGGAGACCTACGTGGCCGGCGTGCAATGGTGTGAGGGGCCGTCCTGTTGCAGACACAGGCTCAGCGAAGAGGATACCTCAGCCTGCCTGTAGGCTGATGTTTGCGATAACGGGTCTTCGATTTCATCAAGTGGCAGTCCACGGTAGACCAGTTGTGCTGGTCCGCTTGCGGGAACTTCATATCGCGCATCGGGCTCGGGAAACACAACCGGGATGTTCGATGGATTCCTTGCCAGGCTGGCGAAGTAAAGCCGTGCCTTGATGATGTCGTTGTCGGTGAGGCGTTCTCTTTCGCGTCGGGTCCGTCGTACTCCGAAAAGAACCACTTGCTTGTGACGCACGCACTCCTGCGACTCAAGTCGGAAAACCCTTACATCACGAAAGTGCGAGACAAGAATTTGGCTACACTCCGCGAGCCGGTCACCGGGTATGACAGAAACCAGAACCCCACCGGGCTTAAGCCAGCGATAGGTGTGGCTCAGGAATGCCCGCTCGGTGCGACGACTGTCAGCAGGTCCCAGGGCCCAATCATAAGGTGGATTCAAATATAAGAGACCAAAGCAGTCGACGGCGCATTGCACTTCCAGCGTGTTGCCGTGCACTATATTGGGAATTTGCTGCCTTGCTTGCTCGGCACGGTAGGTATCTAACTCATTGCCGTAGCGAAGGACGTCGGGGCCGTTGGTGATCGCCTCAAAAGCCACGCCATCGCCGACGCATGGATCGAGCGCTGACGACGGCGAGTCTGGAAACAAGAGGAAACTGCGAATCCGCTGGGCTTCGCACAGTGGCAGCGGGTAGAAGCCGAGCCGACTCTTGCCTTCAAAGCGCAAAGTGGGTCTCCTTTCTGAGAAAAACTCGCACAATGCTCGCAGTCCAGCCAGGCGATTTCCCTCTGCCAAACCTCACAGCGACGCGTTTTTTCGCGCCGTCCTCTGAGGTGGCACGCGACGGCATCCGGCATAACCACGGGAAGGTCGCTGAAAAGGTTGGATCCACGGCAAGTGAAGTGCACGTAGCGAACCAACGAGCCTGGCGGGGTGAGCTGACATCACGGTTGGGAGAGCCGAGCCAATTCGTAACACGGTTCCGATTCAATACCCAACGAGCAATTACCCTGCCAGAGCGGGCTTCCTGCCAACCGCTTTATCGAAAGTGCCCCGAACTCACGTTTCCGGTTTCATCGACTTTCACCCGTCGAGGCACTTCCGATAGAGACCTAACGTTATACGGTCCGATGGAATTGACGTGCGCCACAGGATGCGGCGTCCCGGTGCTGCTTCGCTTCAGAAGTGCTTGAAGCGTGGTAGCTCGGGGGCGGCGACAGAGGCAAACCTATTGCTCGAAGTCGAACGGTCCATGCAGATCTAAGTTTAGACTCGCGTCGTTCCGTTCGCCTGTTTTGAGCGGAGTTCCGTCAGGAGCCAAGCCAATCAGCGGAAAAGTGATTTTCGGATCGTCGATGACTAACTCAGGAGGAACGTCCGCTAGGTCTTTGACCGCATGAAAAGAGTCTATAATATATTGTTTTTAGGGGATCTTTGGGCCTATACTGGGGCATGTCGCGACGCCCCCTTGAGGTGAAGGTATCAGTTGAAGATCAGAAGCAGCTTCGGCAACTTTTGCGAGCCGGCATTCAGCAGGTACGAGTGGTCCTGCGGGCCCTTGCCTTGGAGCAGTTGTCGGAAGGTTTGACCGCGCCGGCGGTGGCCAAGATGGTGCATCTGACCCCCCAGGCGGTGCGGCGGATCGGCCATCGGTATAAGCGCGGCGGGCTGCCGGGTGCGCTCTACGAGCGGCCAGGGCGGGGTGCCGAGCAACTGTTGGACGAAGCGCAGAAACAGCGGATCATCGCCATGGTTTGTAGCCAACCGCCGGAAGGCTATGCCCGTTGGACCGTCCGTCTGGTCGCCGAACAGGCCGTCAAGCGCAAACTGGTGCCCCAAGTGGGCCGGGAGACGGTGCGACTCTTGTTGCTCAGCCACGACCTGAAGCCGTGGCGGGAAAAAAATGTGGTGCGTGGCGGAACTGAATCCGGAGTACCTCCAAAAGATGGAAGACGTGCTGGCAACCTATGAAAAGCCCTACACCGCTGCTGAACCGGTGGTCTGCCTGAACGAGAAACCGGTCACGCTGCACGCTGACATCCGGCCTCCCATTCCCGCTGCCCCCGGCCGGACGGCGAAACGGGACAACGAGTACAAACGATGCGGCACCGCCAATGTCTTCTGCGCCGTGGAGCCGAAAGCCGGTCGGCATTTCACCCTGCCCACCCCCAACCGCTCCGCGGCCGAATTCGCCCAGGCGCTGGAGACGGTCGTGAGCAGCTATCCCCGGGGCGCGAAAGATTCACTTGGTGATGGATAACCTCAACATCCATGGCCGGAAGTCCCTCATCGACTATTTCGGAGAGCAGAGGGGCGGCGCAATCTGGAGCCGCCTCACGGTCCATTACACGCCCAAGCATGGGAGCTGGCTGAACCAGGCGGAAATCGAGATCAGCCTGTTTTCTCGGCAATGCCTGGGCAAGCGCAGAATTCCCACCTTGAGCATCTTGCGACGGGAGTCCCGCGCCTGGAACCACCAGGTCAATCGGCATCGGGTCAAGATCAATTGGCAGTTCACCGGCAAGAGGGCACGGGCAAAGTTCGGCTACAAAAGGACTCTATTTAGGCGGTCAAAGACCTAGGATGTGCACCGTGCAAGCACCAGTGTGATGTCATCTGCCTGTTCGCCATCACTGAACTTTTGCACTGTTGCCACGATTGTTTCGAGCAGAGTGGAGACAGGCAGGTGGCGCTGGAGGCGCAGAGTCTCAATGAGGCGGCACTCGCCAAACTCTTCCCCTTTGGCGGTCGCGGCCTCCGTGACCCCATCGGAGTAAACCGCCAGCGTGTCACCCGGGGTTAAGGTAACTTCCTCGACGGAGCACTCCCAGTTGTCGAACAGCCCCAGCACGGTCGCCGTGGCGGTGAGACGTTCTGCTGTGTCATTGCTTCGCAACAGGATCGGCGGACAATGACCGCAATTGACATAGCGCAGCCGGCGACCCGAGTCTTCGTAGTCTGCGAAGAAGAGGGTGGCGTAACTGGCTTCAGCGGTATTCTCATAGAGAAGATGGTTCACTGACCTGAGCAGTCCCGGCAGGTCACTCAAAGCCATCGCGTATTGGCTGCGCAAGTTGGCCTGCAAGTTGGCCATGAGCATTGCGCCGGAGATGCCTTTGCCTGCAATGTCCGCCAGGACGATGCCGACTCGTCCCGGAGCCAGGTCGAGGAAGTCGAAATAGTCGCCCCCCACTTCCCGCGCCTGTGTGCACGTGCCGCTATATTCCAGGGTCGCGAGCGGCGGCAGCTTTTGTGGGAACAGCCTGGCCTGAACCTGCCGGGCAAACTCCATTTCCTGCGCCGTGCGCCGCTCAGCCTCGATTCGCTCGGCAATTTTCTCACCAAGGCGAATGCTCTCCAGCGCGACGCCCGCCTGGCTGGCCACCGAAGCCAGCAAGTATTTGTCTTCTCTCGAATAGGGCTCCTCCGAGAGGCGGGGGCCCAGTACCAGTAAACCTACGGGCCGGCTATCACGTCCCAACATGGGCACCAGGCAATCGGGCCGAAGCGCTAATAGAAAAGGTTCTGCGACGAAATTGTTCAGGCCCTCCTCGGAAATGTCCCAAGGCTGGCCCCTTCGCGCCACATCCGCCAAAAATGGCTGCGTGGCAGTAATAGTTTGCCATACAGGCGGGACATCGCCACGGACAGCGCAAAGTCGATTCTCACGCGTTTCGAGATAGACCGCGAAAGAACTGGGTTGAAGGGCCTTGATCAAATAGTGCTCCAGTAATTCCGCCAGCTCTTTCCGGTCAGTCGCGGTTCGGGTCTTCTCGGCCAAGTCCTGCAGGATCACGCGAGCGTCGTAGGCATTATGGAAGAAGGCCCGGTCGATCCTCCCGCCCACACCTTTATGCACCTGCGTTCCCGTCCAAAGCAGGAGTGTCCCGAAGCCGGTCCCCAAGGCTATAGCTCCCGGCACAGCGGCCCCTGTTAGCGGTTCCAGATAACGAGCAAAAGCTTGAGCGAAAACCAACGTCACACCGACACTCACCAGAGCCAGCAAAATCGTAAAACCCCTTTGCACGAGCAGGTAACGAGCGCTCCTCCTGAGCAAAACCGGGATCTCGAGCACCCGGTGCTTCACGACGGCGTAGGCAAAGGATATGGGAAAAAGAAATAGCAAAATGACGAACGCGACACCGAGCAAGAAGGGGGTGTGAAATCCGAAGAAGTCATCAGCTCCACGTAGCACCAGGACCGGTACGACGCCCACCAGCGTCCCCCAAAGAATTACTCGAATCTTGCGGCGCGCCTCGGGGTCGGTGGTGCTGAAGGCATTCCAGGTAAGCGAGACCAAGCCCAACGCGACAAACCCATAGAGGAAGGACAATCGAATAATGTTGGCGGCATGTTCCCCCACCAGCCTGACCAGTACCGCGGGAGCGCGCGGATCGCCCACCCGCAGGTTGGCCAGCGCCAGGGAAACTCCAGTCGCCAGGCCCACCCACTTCAACCACGAAGCTCGACGATCGAGGGGCGACCGCGCCGGGAACACCGCGAAGAAGAAGTAGAATAGGGCCCCAATTGAACTGTCGAAGATCGCCCGGTAGGCCATCGCGAACGGTCGCAAGGACGGCCCCAGCCTGGCGAACCAATCGGGAAAGGAGGGTATGGCAATGAAGCCAGCAAACATCAAAGCCAGAAGCCAGGCGTTTGGGTCTTCCAGGCGAAGGAACAAAACCGCCAAGCCGACCACTAGGAATGCGACGGGGAACGTGTCCATGACGTCCTCGCCTAGGTGCTGCGTTATCGCTCCCTCCATCCAGCCGAGGTGACCGGCCGGCCGAAATACAGCCTTGACGACGAATGGAGCAGAGACGTTGGCGCGCTCGATTGTCAGCTCGACGGTATCGCCGGGCCGGTGCCTGTTCCAGACATCACCGAGCGAGTAAGCGTTCTCGATCTGCCGCCCGTCGATCCTCAGAATCCGATCTCCCGGCCTTAACCCAGCTCTTTCCGCCGGGCTGCCACTCACGACGCTTCTGATAAGCTCGCAGTGTTCGGATGCAACGTACACGTTATCAAAACCTAATTCCACGCCGCTCTTCCAGTGGGTGGCCGTGCCGTACATCCAAAGGCCGCTGTACAGGATTGTGGTGGCGGCAAAAACCGTCGCCAACGTCACCAGCAGCGGTTTGGAAAACGGTGACCTGGGCATGATTTGGCGGGCCAGCACCGGGGAATCTGCACGGGCGAAGGCCCAAGCGAAGCTTAAGGCTTTGCTCCGCGTGCAGTCAAGGACCAGCGAGATGGGAGACACTCGCTTGATCCAGTGGGGATTCGTCCTGCAAAGCCGCGAAGGCATCAGCGATCCTCCTAGATCATCGGTATCCTGAAACGGGGTTCGCGGCCTCGAAAGAGACTTCCGGGGAGTCAGGGATTGCACTTCCACGAGTAGGCCGTTATACGGGCGCTAAGCCACCGGGAATCTGACCGACGGGCTAAAGAAGATATAAAAACCCCGCAATGAACGATTCTCCGATGATCCAAAATGCCATGGATAGGCGCTGGCTTATTCGGATCGCCGCGCGCGTATGGGTTCGATACTCGCTGCCCGTTTGGCCGGCAGCAGGTTGGCTGGCGGCGATAAGGGCAATGAGTACTGCACCTGTGATGAATTAGGTTCGAACATCGAGGGGAGATATTCCGAACAACATGCTCTGCATGGCCTGTGCAGCCACAATAGCTCCTGTTATACCGAATGCGGCGCGGGAACCGACTTGGTTGCTGCAGGCAGGCTGTTGAGTTCGGTCTTCTTATGATTTGATCCTGCTGGTACAATCACTGGGTGTCCGTTCGTGCACGCGCGAGGGAAGGAGCGCCGGCGGGCGAAGCCCAATCATGAAGAGGAGTGTGCCGTGAGTGATCACGAGGAAGACTTTGCCGCGATGTTCGAGGCTTCGACCCAGGCCAAGCGCCTCGATCAAGGCGAACTCGTTGAGGGCAGGATCGTCGCCATCGGCCCGGAGGTGGCGTTAGTCGACGTTGGTCGCAAGGGTGAGGCGGTAATGGATATCGCCGAACTGAAGAACGCCGACGGCGAGATCGAGGTCGCGCTGGGCGATCGCGTTCAGGCGATGGTGGTATCGACGTCAGGTGGGCTGACGCTCTCCCGAAGGCTGGCGGGAGCGGCCGCGAGCGATCAGCAGTTCGAAGCCGCCTTTCAAAGCGGCCTGCCGGTGGAAGGGAAGGTCGAACGGGAGGTAAAGGGCGGCTACGAGGTGCGCATCGGCCGGCGTCGCGCGTTCTGTCCGATTTCCCAGATCGACGTC
>Ga0326728_10018241_pt1 | contig 13870 bp, 10 predicted proteins | sample MB3enrmetagenome_FD_207602 | JGI IMG/M metagenome (GOLD analysis project Ga0326728, IMG submission 207602) | Lab enriched peat soil microbial communities from McLean, Ithaca, NY, United States - MB31MN | ecosystem: Environmental > Terrestrial > Soil > Wetlands > Peat | place: USA: New York... | reverse complement strand
GTCGCATCCCGTGCGGGTGCGTGGATTGAAATTCCCGTCGCGGCTGTCTGATCCATAAGGTCGTTGAGTCGCATCCCGTGCGGGTGCGTGGATTGAAATTGATACAGGCGATATCGGATCAATGTGACGTTGACGTCGCATCCCGTGCGGGTGCGTGGATTGAAATTCATTGTGTGATGTATATAGAATCGATTTTTGGAGTCGCATCCCGTGCGGGTGCGTGGATTGAAATATCATCTCTGCCAGACAAAATCGACGGCGGAGAAGTCGCATCCCGTGCGGGTGCGTGGATTGAAATGTCTATAATCATCCTGTGCCGCGCCGCGTCCGTAGTCGCATCCCGTGCGGGTGCGTGGATTGAAATATTTACATTGTCGTGGTTTATGGACTACCGCGCGTCGCATCCCGTGCGGGTGCGTGGATTGAAATTTTGCTTCCCGGAATTTCTGCAGGTAAACATCAAGTCGCATCCCGTGCGGGTGCGTGGATTGAAATCCCAGCCCCGGACCTGTCCGGTTTGTGACACCTGGTCGCATCCCGTGCGGGTGCGTGGATTGAAATTACCCCGGTATGTAACCTCAAACCTGCCGCCGTGGTCGCATCCCGTGCGGGTGCGTGGATTGAAATAATAACCTTTACCTCGACGGACATAAAGGACGAGAGTCGCATCCCGTGCGGGTGCGTGGATTGAAATTATTCAGGCTGTCGCGCCGCCGCGATTCTGATTGTCGCATCCCGTGCGGGTGCGTGGATTGAAATCTCTGGTTGTGGCGCATCGCTTTTTATAGGTGATGTCGCATCCCGTGCGGGTGCGTGGATTGAAATCAAAATCTTTTACCTCGAAGGCAGGAATATCGAAAGTCGCATCCCGTGCGGGTGCGTGGATTGAAATCTGCCATTCTATGTGATGGCTGTCGCGGTCGCCGGTTGTCGCATCCCGTGCGGGTGCGTGGATTGAAATGAGATGGGCCTCGATCTTGCTCTTGATCGGGCCGAGTCGCATCCCGTGCGGGTGCGTGGATTGAAATACGTCAGACACGACGACGGCATTGGAGTATCCGAGAGTCGCATCCCGTGCGGGTGCGTGGATTGAAATCAATATATGTCGTGGTGTCTGTCGCAATTAACCGGGGTCGCATCCCGTGCGGGTGCGTGGATTGAAATGTATTGGAAGAAGCACGACGACGAGATACGCCGTGTCGCATCCCGTGCGGGTGCGTGGATTGAAATATCAGCTCGGGCTCGTCGTCCCATAGGGCCGCGAGTCGCATCCCGTGCGGGTGCGTGGATTGAAATCGTGTAACAAACTACGGTGAGAGACATGGCGATCACGTCGCATCCCGTGCGGGTGCGTGGATTGAAATAACATCGTCGACGGCTGAAGATACGGCAGAAGAGGTCGCATCCCGTGCGGGTGCGTGGATTGAAATATAATCTCTCCGTTTTCACGCTCGCTTCAATTACCGTCGCATCCCGTGCGGGTGCGTGGATTGAAATGCCGGATTCTGCGCGACTGACTCGACAAAACTCGTCGCATCCCGTGCGGGTGCGTGGATTGAAATCCCCTCTGCCAGCAGGTGCAGCATGAGCAAATATCGTCGCACCCCGTGCGGGTGCGTGGATTGAAATATTATCATTTGGCGCATAATAACGGCGATTGAACGTCGCACCCCGTGCGGGTGCGTGGATTGAAATCCGAATTGGACGGAATACATCCACTACTGGGTGGTCGCACCCCGTGCGGGTGCGTGGATTGAAATCTCACAGGTCTTACCGGCGTGACACTCCAACATAGTCGCACCCCGTGCGGGTGCGTGGATTGAAATTGGCAGTCGATGGCACCCCAGAGGATACAGGTCCCGGACGTCGCACCCCGTGCGGGTGCGTGGATTGAAATATAGGTCGATACTGCCTTTTGTGCCTTGATTAAGGGTCGCACCCCGTGCGGGTGCGTGGATTGAAATTCCCGAGTGCGGGTAAAGGAGTGCTCACTGTAGTCGCACCCCGTGCGGGTGCGTGGATTGAAATTACGTCGTCGACGGCAGAAGATACGGTTGAAGAAGGTCGCACCCCGTGCGGGTGCGTGGATTGAAATATCCTTGGCGGATCACGGAAGCAGCACAGATGGCGTCGCACCCCGTGCGGGTGCGTGGATTGAAATAGCAATAATGCCATGTATCTGTCGATGGAGCACCAGTCGCACCCCGTGCGGGTGCGTGGATTGAAATTATGACAGCATCCCCACCGTCACAGATCCCGAAGTCGCACCCCGTGCGGGTGCGTGGATTGAAATCACGATAAACCTGTCGATGAAACAGCAATATTAAGGTCGCACCCCGTGCGGGTGCGTGGATTGAAATCACGATAAACCTGTCGATGAAACAGCAATATTAAGGTCGCACCCCGTGCGGGTGCGTGGATTGAAATAGGTATCATGCCTAGATCCTGTGTGCCCACAGAAGTCGCACCCCGTGCGGGTGCGTGGATTGAAATATATCCCGGAACGTCAAGGTCGCATCGGCAAGGACGTCGCACCCCGTGCGGGTGCGTGGATTGAAATAGCTCAATACCAATGCTGGAGCGATTGAGATCCCGCGTCGCACCCCGTGCGGGTGCGTGGATTGAAATACTCGGTGTTTCGATATAAGGAGTGAGACAGCACCGTCGCACCCCGTGCGGGTGCGTGGATTGAAATATGAAAAATGAAACGTTAATGACCATCGCCGGGATGTCGCACCCCGTGCGGGTGCGTGGATTGAAATATACTCTGGTCTATCATCCTTACCAAAGTATTTTGGTCGCACCCCGTGCGGGTGCGTGGATTGAAATTACTTATAGGGTCTTGCAGAAAGGTATTTTGAAAAGTCGCACCCCGTGCGGGTGCGTGGATTGAAATAATATTGATCCCGGCCTTTTCCGCCGACCAGTTGAGTCGCACCCCGTGCGGGTGCGTGGATTGAAATTCGAAGATGAGGCTAACCGCGTCATGGCAATTGAGTCGCACCCCGTGCGGGTGCGTGGATTGAAATCTTCTTACTGGCAATCTGGATAAGATCAAAGAGAGTCGCACCCCGTGCGGGTGCGTGGATTGAAATGGTACTGCTGCGCCCGTGGCGAAGAACAGCATGGCGCGTCGCACCCCGTGCGGGTGCGTGGATTGAAATATGGCACCTCCGTACTCCATGCAGCATCAAGGGCGTCGCACCCCGTGCGGGTGCGTGGATTGAAATTATGACAGCGTCCCCACCGTCACAGATCCCGAACGTCGCACCCCGTGCGGGTGCGTGGATTGAAATATCCTGGAGATAGTAGTATTGAACATCCAGCTTTGTCGCACCCCGTGCGGGTGCGTGGATTGAAATGGGATCCCTTCCGGGACGATGATACGGAGCGGCTGGAGTCGCACCCCGTGCGGGTGCGTGGATTGAAATGGTACTGCTGCGCCCGTGGCGAAGAACAGCATGGCGCGTCGCACCCCGTGCGGGTGCGTGGATTGAAATATGGCACCTCCGTACTCCATGCAGCATCAAGGGCGTCGCACCCCGTGCGGGTGCGTGGATTGAAATTCATTGAGACGGCAATTATCCTGGTGATGTGGAAGTGTCGCACCCCGTGCGGGTGCGTGGATTGAAATGGGATCCCTTCCGGGACGATGATACGGAGCGGCTGGAGTCGCACCCCGTGCGGGTGCGTGGATTGAAATGCGTTTCCTGGTCAACGTATGCCGCATTTTGAGCGTCGCACCCCGTGCGGGTGCGTGGATTGAAATGTATATTGGTAACGGTCAAGGGTCGTTTCATGGCGTCGCACCCCGTGCGGGTGCGTGGATTGAAATATTACCGGACGTGGGTGAACTTATGACGGCAGTGGTCGCACCCCGTGCGGGTGCGGTTCTTGGCACGGAATTATCACGAGATGCTAAAGTCAGTAATCAAACTCAAATATATCAGAACCCATCGTACGGATTCAGTTTTAAGTGCAGAACGGAGTTTAAGTGCAAAGCCCGACTTCTGAGAACCTTTATAAGTACATCTCATAAATCCTCGCCTGATAAACTATGAACGAAACTACCTCAGGCAATGTGGAATCCAGCGAAAGTTCCGGTTCCAAGGTAATGAAATTTGAAACTGTAATGGTCTGTATCATTGATCCAACGAAGAGCGGGAATCAGACCCCGTTATGTACCATTAAACGAACCCGAGTTCTGAATAACTCTTCCGGTAAATCTGACACCGAACCTTCGGAACTAAACGAATCTCCGACTCCTGATGAGGATGATGACCAGACCGAATTATCCGGTGAGGAAAACGATCAGATATGCCCGCTTCCGTCAAGGGAAATGACCACGGAAGAGGAGGAGGAAGCCGCGATGAACTGCTTGTCTAAAGCCTATGACAAAGAGTTTGGGGCTACGCCTGATCGAGAAGATTCTAATCATGCTTAAATGGACTCAAATCGGTCAACAGTAAAGGATTTAAGCCAAGCGCACCAGATGTGACGCCAGATGTGAGATAAACGGTCTTGTCATACTCCAATAAGTGGGTGATAAGAATTGCAAGCAAAAAGGATAGTAAGTCCAGAGGAGATTGATCATCTCCCAACAGATATCCATCGAAAAGTCGCAAAGCATCTGATCCTTATCGGTGAGTGGGCAATGACGCCAACATCTGGAGTTTTGGAGCGAAGTGACAGGTAAGGGGGATTGAACTATGTCAAAATCTACACGGGGCGGCGGAAAAGATAATGAACCTGTTATTATCGAAGCGAAAAAGCTATTCGGAACAGGCCTATTCACATTTGCAGAAGCAAAGGTACTCGTGAGCGGTTATACTCGGAAAATTCAGACGCATTTACTTAATTCTACGGATTTGAAGACGGTACCTACACCATCTGGGTATGCCCATATGTCGTTAATATCAGGAGTTGTCACGATCTATGGAACGTCACCTAAACTCTACCAGTTCATATATTAAGATCGGACTGATGACGAGGAGGCTGATACAAGTTTTGATTATCAGGGCTTTGCACGTAAAGTAGGTTTTTGGCATGACTTTACGTGCAGAATCTACTTTACGTGCAAAGCCGATTAGCAGGAGTAACAGCATAGGGTTTTAATCCCCCTTTCACTTGAATCGTTTTCAATTTTGAGACCTTTAAAAGCATTTTTCGAACGATTTACGTACAATTGAATTGCAAAAAAGAGTGATTCCTGACCTGTGCAATCCCCGGGCTAAACTACACTTACCGCGCACTGGCGCGGATGTTACCCTCGGGCGGGGTGAGCATCATCATCTCTACCTTGCCCATGATATACTTGTAAAGGGGATGCGTCTCGATCTCGGTCGTGAGCTCATCGATGGACACCTTTGCTTCCGGAGTGAGCGGTACACCACAGCACATACAAAACCTTGCCGTGGGGGCATTGATGACTGCGCAGCGGGGGCATTGCCGGGGATAGAGGGCATGGTCATCGGCCTTATTCTCTGGCTCGATACCGTACAGCTGCGAAAGTTCTGCGTCAATATCCCCATTGGCGATATGCGTATACGTCTGGAGCATCTTCGTACCTTGGTTTCCCCACCCGATCTCGCGGACGCTGTATTCCCGCACTCCCTGCTGCATGAGATGCGTGATCCGGGTATGCCGAAGCAGGTGCGGCGTCACCTTTTTCGTGATATGCGCGCGCTTTGCAAGTACCTTGAGCCGCTTTTCAAGCGCCTTATAACGAAGGGGTTTCTTCTCACGTTCACTAATGAAGACGTAGGCATTTCCCTCTGCCACAAGGGGGTAGTCTGCCTTCCATGCGGCGAGGTATGGCCGGGCCATGATGAGCGGGATATGGCGCGGCTTGCCGGTTTTGCAGTTGACGTTGATGATGACATTGTTCTTCTCGAATGAGACCTGATCCCAGGTGAGCGTCCCACACTCCTTTACCCGGAGCGCAGCCTCATAAAGTACGGCAATATAGCAGCGATCAATTGAACGGGTGCACACCTGTATCATCTGATGGATCTCCCGTTCCGTTAACATCTGTCCGGCGGTTTTCGTCATTGTACTGCCGCTGGGGGCTTTGATCTCCCGGATCTCATCCTTCGGGACACTGCTGAACCCCTTTTTGATCATCCAGAGGTAAAACTTCTTGAGCGTCGATATATCATCCCGGAGGGTACTTCCGGTGTAAGGGTGTCCTTTGACCCGTGCATTTTTCAGTCGGCTGATACCGGCATAGATGTCATCGATGGTGTTTGTCCGGTACGGGCCCAGAAATCTTCGCAGTTTCACGAGATGGAACGTGAGCTTGTTGACCCGGCCCGGACTGATATTGCTGGTCACCGCGACCCATGCAACATGATTTTCGATAAGGATACGGTCATCATCGGTGATCTGACCCTTCGTAAGTGCTTTCGTAAGCGAACGAGCGGCGTACTCGGGTTTAATGTGGTGAAACTCGACTATTAGGGGGATTGGCACACCCGTACTTACGCCGCTGAACACACTACATTCCGGCGTAGGGGTATTCTTAAAACTTCTCAGGAAATTTCGAGAATAGATTTGACCCTTAAGGGGGAATGCGAGGGATGGGATTTGAACCCAAGAACTCCTGCGAGACTGGACCCTGAATCCAGCGCCGTTGACCTGGCTTGGCTACCCTCGCGCCTATATAAGTTACGTCGCGGATTACATAAATGTAAGGGAAAATGGTAAGAGAGAGAAGGCTTCACCATTTCTATGCAGCATTATTTTCGCTTTTGTATTTCGTCATCTCCCGTTCACGCAGCTCATTTCGCCGGATCTTGCCGGAGATGGTCTTGGGCAGCGAATCAACGAACTCAATGGCGCGGGGATATTTGTACGGCGCAGTGACCTTCTTGACGTGGTTCTGGATTTCTCTGACAAGTGTATCTGATGGAGAGAAACCCGGTTTGAGGATCACGAACGCCTTCACGATCAGGCCGCGGATATCGTCTGGTGCCCCGATCACCGCCGCCTCGGCGACAGCCGGGTGCTCGATGAGCGCACTCTCCACTTCGAACGGGCCGATGCGATAGCCGGATGACTTGATCACGTCGTCGTCTCTTCCGATGAACCAGAAGTATCCCTCCTCGTCCATGTACGCCTTGTCACCGGTATAGTAGAAGCCATTAACAAACGATTTTTTGTTCTCCTCATCGTTATTCAGGTATTCCATGAACATGCCGGGCGGGCGGGGGTCGGTTTTGATCGCGATCCGCCCTTCTTCGTGGACGCCGACCTTTTTTCCATCGTCATCATGGAGCTCGATCTGCCAGCCGGGTGATGGGCGGCCCATGGCGCCGAACTTTGGAGTCATCCCCGGGAACGTCCCGATGCAGAGCACGGTCTCGGTCTGGCCGTATCCCTCGTAGATCGTGAGGCCGGTCGCTTCTTTCCAGGCCTTGATTACCTCGGGGTTGAGCGGCTCTCCCGCGCTCACGCAGTGCCGGAGCTCGGAGAAATCGAACTTGTCAAGGTCGGCGAGGATCAGCATCCGGTAAATAGTCGGCGGGCAGCAGAAGGTGGTGATGCCATACCGTTCGAGAAGCGGCAGAATCTCGGTTGCGTTGAATTTACCACGGATATCGTAGACAAAGATACAGGCGCCTTCGAACCATTGCCCGTACAGTTTCCCCCACGCGCTCTTGCCCCAACCAGTGTCCGCGAGCGTGAAATGGAGGTCGTTGGTCTTCAGGTCATGCCAGAGCCGGCCAGTGACGATATGTCCGAGCGCGTATGTGTGGTTGTGAAGCACCATCTTCGGTTCGCCCGTGGTGCCGGAGGTAAAGAAGATGAGCATTGGGTCGCTCGATTTGGTCTTCTTCATGCCCGGCAGGTTGACCAGCTTTACCGAGACCGGCGCCGGGTAGTCCAGTTCCACCGGGTAACTGATCCAGCCTTGGCGACTGCCATCGACGAGAAACCGGCAGGTGAGGGAAGGACATTCCTTGACAATCGCATCCACCTTGTCCGCATGGTCTTCCATGGTAATCACCATCTTGATCTCGGCCGCATTGATCCGGTACCTCAAGTCCTTGGCGGTGAGCATCGTGGGTGCCGGGCAATAGACAGCACCACGCTTGATCAGTGCGAGGGTGAAAATCCACCACTCCGGTATACGGGGCAGCATGATTAACACGCGATCCCCCTTTGCAACGCCGTACTTGATCAGCATGTTCACGACCTGATTGGAGAGCCGCATCATGTCCCAGAAGGTGAATTTCTTCTCGACACCCTGCTGGTTCACCCAGATCATGGCGAGTTTGTTCCGGTCTTTCCTTGCCCATGCATCAACCACATCAAACCCGAAATTGAAATACTCGGGAACATCGATCCGGAAGTTATGGTAGATGGTCTCGTAATCCAAGTGATGACCGGGGGATGGAGCCATATCAGAAGAGGGTAGCACGGTCAGACCAGCCACATTTCCTGCATCAGTCTGTCCGAGGTACCTGGTGCATGCCTCGTTTATCCATTCTGATCGGGAGATCCTATGTCTTTTACAGGATTTGTCAATTTTTCCCGTGAGCATATCGTCCATGGAAACAGAATACCGCACCATATCTGATCCATTTCGTGGTGCATATGATGAGTGTTGTGTTTGATCGGTGCACCAACACATCAACAATAGTTTAAAATTTACCCGGATTTTACACCAGATCAAAAATTACCGGGGTAAAGCCGTACGAACGGCACCCGGGATAAAAAGAGGTCTATCTCCGTTCCCGGTACCGCTGCAGTTCACGCTCCCGTAGCTCGTTTCGCTTGATCTTGCCGGAGATGGTCTTGGGGAGGTCAGGTACGAACTCGATAGCACGCGGGTACTTGTACGGTGCCGTTGTACGCTTCACAAATGTCTTGATCTCCCGGATGAGGGACTCAGAGGGTTCGTACCCTGCCTTCAGCACGACAAATGCCTTGACAACCAGCCCCCGTATGCGATCCGGCGAGCCTACCACGGCTGCCTCCTGCACCGCCGGGTGCTCGAGCAGCGCGCTCTCCACTTCAAACGGCCCGATCCGGTACCCGGACGACTTGATCACGTCATCGTCACGGCCGACAAACCAGAAAAAGCCGTCTTCATCGCGGTATGCCTTGTCACCGGTGTAATACCATCCGTTTACGAACGATTTACGGTTCTCCTCGGGATTGTCCAGGTACTCAACAAACAGGCCGATCGGGCGTGGGCTACAGGAGACGGCTATACGACCTTCTTCATGAACACTCGCCGGTTTTCCTTCATCATTGTGGATCTCGACATTCCATCCTGGCGACGGCTTTCCCATCGAGCCAGGGCGGCTTTCAAGGCAGGGAAAGACCGCGACGCAGCACACGGTCTCAGTCTGGCCGTACCCTTCGCAGATGGTAAGTCCGGTCCCCTCTTTCCAGACCCGAATCACCTCGGGATTCAGGGGTTCCCCGGCACTCGTGCAGTGGCGTAGGGACGATAGATCGAACCGGTCAAGGTCAGCGAGTATCAGCATCCGGTAAATAGTCGGAGGGCAGCAGAAAGTGGTCACCTGGTATTTTTCGAGCAGAGGGAGCACCTCGGTTGCCTGAAATTTTCCCGTGAAATGGTAGACAAAGATACAGGCCCCCTCGATCCATTGGCCGAAGATCTTACCCCACGCACATTTTGCCCAGCCGGTATCGGAGACGGTAAAGTGCAGGTCATTGTGCCGGATGTCCTGCCAGAATCGTGCGGTTACAATATGCCCGAGTGGGTAGCTGTGATCGAGAAGTACCATCTTGGGTTCCCCGGTCGTCCCGGACGTGAAGTAGATAAGCATCGGGTCTGTTGATTTCGTCCGTTGCTGATCCGGGATGCTCACTGCGTGATGCGAGACCGGCGCAGGGTACAGCAGCTCGTACGGCCAGCTCACCCACCCGGTAATCTCCGCATTCACCACAAACCGACAGGAAAGGGACGGGCACTCGTTATATATCTCTTCCACTTTACCGGTGTTTTCGAGATCTGTGATGATCATCCGGAACCCGCCTTTGTTCACCCGGTACCGGATGTCGCGGGGCGTGAGCATGGTCGGGCAGGGGCAAAAAACGGCACCGAGCTTGATGAGCGCGATGGCAAAGATCCACCATTCCGGGATCCGGGGTAGCATGACCAGCACCCGGTCTCCCTTGTTGATGCCGTATTTCAGGAGGACGTTTGCCGCTTGGTTGGAGAGATTGGCCAGATCGAGGAAACTATATTTCCTCTCTTCGCCCAGCTGGCTGACCCAGATCATGGCGAGTTTGTTCCGATCCTTTCTCGCCCATGCATCGATCACGTCAAAACCGAAGTTATAGTACTCGGGTATGGCGATGGTAAATGTCCTTCTGATCTCTTCATAATTTTCCATATTATACCTGTCTTCACCCATGGAATCAGCAACAATGTAGCCCTTTTTTCCATTTTAATCTGTCTTTTTCATACGGATTCTTCAGAATGTCTTTTTATGGGGCGCTTGCATTGAGGGAGGGTATGACCGGGTCAATTTTGCCGTCAGAAAACGGAGGTTGCTGGACATAAAGATTGTCCATTAGTATTATGATTCGACAGACTGCATACTATACTGGATGGCTGATAAACGGTACGATTCATTAAAAATTGAGAACATCGTCGCCTCCGGTGTCATCGCTGACTCCATCGATCTCAACGAGGTTTCCGGGAAGATCAAGAGCTGCGAGCTCAACACCAAGAGGTTTCCGGGTGCAGTCTACCGTATCGAGAAACCGAAGATCGCCTCGCTGATTTTTTCCTCGGGCAAGGTTGTCCTGACCGGTATCCGGGACGATAAAGCGTTAAAAGAAGGCCTCGCGATTATTATCAAGTCTCTCAAGGCAGCCGGTGTCAGGACGTATGACAAGCCAAAAGTGGCGATCACCAATATCGTCTGCTCATATGATATCGGCAAATACATCAACCTCAACAAGGTTGTCGTCACCCTCAATCTTGAGAATATCGAGTACGAGCCCGAGCAGTTCCCAGGCCTTGTCTACCGCATAAAGGACCCAAAGATAGTTGCGCTCCTCTTTTCATCCGGCAAGATCATCCTAACCGGCGGGAAAAATTTGGACGACATCAAGAGAGGACTTGATTTTCTGGAGCAGAAACTCGAAAGTATCATGTGATCGGGCAAAGGATTTATATCAATATTTTATCAGGTTCTGGAAAAAAACCAAGGGAGATTTATTATTCCTCTGTCTTTTGTAACTCTGTCGCACAATGGATAATGTCCGACGATGATAAGGACAGGCTTGAAAAAAAACGTGCATTAATGTCAGAATAACGTTGATATAAGTCTGACCACAACTGATTCAAATGCCTTGAGGATGTTTATTGAAAACACGATATGAATTTTCATGTTGAATGCATTCTACATTTTGATACAAAATTGTCAATAAAGAAAATTTTGAGTGTGCCGAAATAGCAGGAAATCAAGTATAACATGTGTAAGGTTTGACGAGAGATAAATTTATCAGGAATCTTCGACTGCGAAGTGTGAGCGGGCCAACCTAAATACAAAGAGGAGGAGTGATAACTTTGAGTGTTGAGCGGTTTATCAGAAACACCAGGATGAGAGAAACTCCACAGAGTTTTATAGGCAGGTCATTTAGAGAAATCAAAATTTTTCTGCGAAAAGTCGCCCATCACATAACAAACGGCATGCTGGTTGAAACGATTTTCAATGGTTTTTCCAATCTTCTCCCGTTTATAGCGACGAGAGATTCCGTCCAAGAGTGTCGAGAGAATTCTCCCGTAATTTAATCGGAGACACTAAAACAAAAGATTCCGAATTTTGTTCATGTAAAAACATGGGTATAGTCCCATTCTAGCGACTAAACTTCGTGTTCCAACAGCTTAATGATACATCTCACTTTCACATTATCATTATCATTTCTGTGATTGTACCTCCATACATACTCACCTAAGTAGAGAGGAAGTTTTTCACGTCGGATACCTCCTTTCGATACCAGCTTTCGTTTCAGATAAGCCCAGAACCCCTCCAGCCCATTGATGTGACTTCCTTTTCTGTCTGTGTACTGTTTTTCACCGTGATTGACAAGACGATGGACATATCCTCGTGAAGCGATCCCGGTATATGCTTTTCAGGTATCAGAACAGACGATAGAACCGGTTGAGACTTTTCGTGAGATGAGCGGTTGAAGTGTTTCAGCGCTAACGTCATCGACAACCTCGGCCCAGACAGTACCATTCCGACAGAGGATCCCGAATACCGGTTGTTTCTTTGTACCTCGTCCTCGTTTAGAACCCTGATCTCGGACCGATCTTCGTTTGTTCTTCCATTGACCGCCGAGATAGGTTTCATCCACTTCGACAGTGCCGGAGAAGATCCCTGGAACATCCTTGGTGAGAACTCGTCCTACTACCGTGAGAGCTCTCATGACCCTCCGTCGTTCAAGGGATGTACGGATAGAGATATTCTGACTGCTCTGTTCAACGAGGAACCATCTGATAATTTCTCTCCATTGATCCCTCGTAAGATAGAGAGGAAGACGATGAGGCGTGAATTCGTACTTGCACCGGGAACACTTCCGTTTCCCATTTGAAAGTACGTATACTTTTTTGGACCTGCATTTTGGGCATGGTATTTTTCCCATTTCTTCCTCGTAATTTGTTTTACGAGTTGGTAGTTAAAATGGTACTATACCCAAAACATTATTCCTGAACCACATTGACCGGTGCCCATGTCGGCAATGTCGTGGTCATCGCCACGGCTATATTGTTTCGTATCTGGCCCCAGTATTTGCATTCCGCAAACGTTATATTCTCCGGATTGTCAAAATTTCCGATCGGTTTCACCCAGATACCGGCAGTTGCTGTGATTAGATTACCCCGGAATTGTATCTGCACATCATCAGTATTCATGACCTCGAGTGTCCTGTTGATGTATGTGGAATAACCTTTTCCGGTCCCAAAACCATCTTGAAGGTAAATGTTTCCGGTTGTTTTATTCATAACCGTTACTTCGAACCACGAATCGGGATTGTATGTGGAAAACTGGACGGTCTGATACTGGCCTCCGCCGCTTGGAGCTTCCACGTATTTGTTGATCGTCACATTGGTAGGTATAACAGTATAGCTGATGTACATAGGGGGATTTTTCAGATCAAACTCGACTGCAGTCACATTATACGCATAATATTGGGTTTTCAGGTAAACCAGACAGGTCAGGTCTGCGGGAACCGGCGTTGGGGTCGTGAATGTGCTGTACCCAATCGCGGGTGTTGGGGATTCTGCAGGACCATTTGTCAGGTATGGGGTAACTTCCGTAAGATATCTGACAGGAGATGTTGTTGGAGTAGTAACTGACGTACCGGGATTGTAATTACTGCTACCGGACGTAGTGCTGGATGTTCCCTTTGGAGGTGTGACGCACCCGGCAGTTGCCAGAATAAGAATGATAAGGATGCCGGCTCCGAGTATATACAGCTCGCTCTTCATCATTGGAATATACTGCGAGCACTTTTATTTAAGCATGTGGAATACACAAGTATAACCTTTATTTTGTTTACAATCTATCTTTCAATGAGCTACTATATGCTGGTACCGTATTGTCGTGTATATGGAAAATAAAGATCCCGGCATTTATCCCATTAGCACACATATCACGTCAATTCCCGGAGATCTGGTGGAAAAGAATACATACCCAATAAAATCAAAAATATTATCAGCATTTTTCACGTAAAATACAGGTGGCATCTTTGATGGAATCGGCAGGCAGGAAGGTATCCATACTTATAATTCTTGTTGCATGCCTTACCGTACCGGTCTTTGCCGATACAAAATACACGCAGGGGCATCCGGAATTTGCTGTTTCTATCTCCGGAATAA
>Ga0326728_10018240_pt1 | contig 13871 bp, 11 predicted proteins | sample MB3enrmetagenome_FD_207602 | JGI IMG/M metagenome (GOLD analysis project Ga0326728, IMG submission 207602) | Lab enriched peat soil microbial communities from McLean, Ithaca, NY, United States - MB31MN | ecosystem: Environmental > Terrestrial > Soil > Wetlands > Peat | place: USA: New York... | reverse complement strand
ACCTGGCCGAACGCAATGCCCGTCCGGCTCGCTATACATGGAATGCGAAAGGACAGGAAATCCTCAACAAAATACAAAGAGCCAGACTGGCCCTCCCTGTATAGTCAATTCGGAGACGCTACACTAGATAGTAATTACCCTTCTCTCCACTGATTCACACAACAGGGGCACGGGCTTTATGCAATAGGGGCATGGACCTTATGCAATAGGGGCATGGACTTTACCCGTCAATGGCATTAGTATCTTTTCAGTAACACATTCCACCACCCGGAGAATTAAGTGAATAAGCTCTTTCTCAGCTCGTACGTCCGACTTCAACTACTCCTCAGTCGCGAAGACGGGCAGGATCTGGTCGAATATGCTCTGCTGGTTGCTCTGATTGCACTGGCTGCCGTTGGCGGTGTCAAGGAAGTGGCTTCGGCTGTCAGCAGCACATTCCTCAAAGTCAGCAACACACTGGCCTAGGAATATTTCATCGTCCTGAGCCACTCGGTGTTGTTCCAACTCCTCCCAAACCATATTCCACAAGAGTCTTCGCACGCTTAAAAGCCGGGTCGGCTGTGCTTCTTAATTGGGCGCTGACCTTCAGTCGTTCCCCTTCCGGCGCATCGATCTGTCGCAGACAATCCCCTCTCTGCAGTTCCTTCCCTTATCCTTGTAGTCATCCTGAACACGCTCAGGGAGACCATATGGAGCCGGCAACCGACTCACCGGCCGGAAAGACGCCGTCCGATCGCGGACTTGAAGTTGAGAGCGGCCCCCGGCAACTCGATCCCTCGCCGCCGATCCTCTCGCGCGTCTTCAGGATCCTCACGCGCGTCTTCGTTGGACCTCACGGCCTGCGCGCCGGCTGGTCGGTTCTCTTCGCATACTGCGTGTTTTACATTCTACGTATCGTCTTCGGCACCATCTTCTTCACCGCCAATCTGGTCGATGAAAATAGCGGCCAGAATGCCGTCTCCACCCTCATTCTCGAACTCATCCCGTTCCTGTCCGTGCTCGGTGCGGGTGCGGCCGTCGCCGCCGTTGAGCACCGTTCGCTTCTGAGCTACAACCTGGCCGGACCGCGCCGCCTGGCCAGTTCCCTCCTTGGCGCCGCATCGGGTTTCATTGCTCTCTCGGCGCTCATCGGCACACTTGGCCTGGGTGGATGGCTGCATTTCGGCCCCTGCGCGCTTATGGGGCTAGCTGGCCTTCGTTTTGCCGCAATCTGGGGCTGCGCATTTCTCCTCGTCGGATGCGTCGAAGAAGGCATCTTCCGCTGCTATTTGCTCTCGACCCTTACTCGCGGCCTCAACTTCTGGTGGGCGCTTGCCGCGGTTGCCGGTTTGTGCGCCTGGCCCTGGCTCAATGGCTCTGCTGGACAAAACGATTGGGGCGTCTACCTCATCGCGGCGCTGGGCCTGATCCCCTGCCTCATACTCCACCAAAGAGTTAAAGCGCGGAGCGCCGCCTTCTGGCAGGCCGCATGGGTCACTTCAACCGGCTTCGGCCTCATCCACACCTTCAACCACGGAGAAAATGCCATCGGCATTTTCGCTGCCGCGGCCATCGGCTTTGCATGGTGCGCCAGCGTTCGCCTCACCGGCTCGGCATTCTGGGCCATCGGCTGCCATGCCGCCTGGGACTGGGGCGAGACCTTCTTCTACGGAACGGCCGACAGCGGCCTCGTCCCCCAAGGCCACCTCTTCACCACCACCCCCGCAGGAAATCCTCTATTCAGCGGCGGCGCCGACGGCCCCGAGGGCAGCCTGCTCATCCCTGGCGCTATCCTTTTACTGGTTGCTTTCACCTTTGCTGCCCGAAGCCTGCTTCTCCGCATCAACAGGGCGCCGCACACCGCCTGACACTCGATTCTCTGCACAGCGTCTCAGCTTCCCCGCTGACGCCGCCAGAGTCTTGCGTGCAAGCCGGCGCACTCACGGCGTTCTATAAGGTGAGGATCAAGCCATGAGAGCTGCCGCGGTCTTCGTCGTCTTCGCCATCGCCTTTACCGCCGTCGCACTTTCAGCTTCCTCAGCCGCCCAGGCGCAGAAAAACGCTTACTGCCAGACACTCGCACAGCCCACAGAAATTCAGGGATATCCCTGCGGCCGGGGATACACGTGGTTCTTTCCCGCTGGAAAACTTCAGAAATGCGCCGTCACACGCGAGATTCCCTTCGGCGAAATCACTATCCCTGCCGGCTCCTGGATCACGCTAACCGAAGACGGCAAACCAAGATTCGTCCAGATGCCCCACGATGCACCCGTGCTCGGCCTCACCTGCCAGGGCGGCAGCTTTCTGGGCCCCAGCGAGGGATCCGTCGTGGCCTTGTATCCAAGCAGCAAACTCGAGGTCTGCTATCTCGCCGGGGACCAGCTTGTCCAGGGCGTCCCTTGCAGTCACGGCGGATTCTGGGCTTCGCTCACCGGCCCCGACCCCGGCGTCCATTTCGCCCCCGACGGCAAACTCTAACGCTGCCGCCTCTCGACCGACTACCAGGGCCGCCGCCGCGGCGAACTTTTTAGCGCCAGCCGATGAATGTCGCAGGCGTATCCTTGTCACTGAAGTTCCGCTCACCGCTCCATGCGCCTCTGGCTCAACCACACCGGCGAGGTTTCGCTGCGCGAGCAGTTGACTACGCAGATCATCCTCGCCATCCTCGCCCGCGAGTTGCCGCCCGGCCATCGCCTGCCCAGCACCCGCGAGCTCGCCCGCCGTTTTCAGATCCACTCCAACACCGCCAGCGCAGCCTATCGCCAGCTTGAGGCCGAGGGCTGGGTCGAGTTCCGCCACGGCAGCGGCGTCTTCGTTCGCTCGACGCGCCCCACTGCCGCGCTTACACCCGAGCTTGCCCTCGATCAGCTCATCGCCGAAATGGCCGCCAAGGCGCGGCGCATCGGCGTCTCCGAGTCTTTGCTCCGTGTGCGCCTGCGCCGCTGGCTCAGCTTCGAGCCGCCCGCGCGCTGGCTCCTGATTGAGCCCGACCCCGAGTTGCGCCGCATCGTGCTCTTTGAAATGGAACCCGAGCTGGCGCTGCCCGTCGCCGGCTGCTCGCCTGACGACTGCGCCAATCCCGGGATTCTCGACCGCGCGCTGCCCTGCGCGCTGCCCAGCAAGGCCGCCAACGTGCGCCGCCTGCTGCCCTCCGGAACCGAGCTCACCGTCCTCGAGATCCATCCCGTCGCGCCCGAGCTCTACGCCCACCTCGCCCGCTACATGCCCGATCACGCCAAAGATCTGGTCGGCATCGTCTCCCGTTGGACCGACTTCCAGCGCATCGCCCGCACCATGCTCATTGCCGCCGGCCTGCCTCCCGAGGGTCTGCTCGTTCGCGACGCCACGCGCCCCGGCTGGAAGCGCGGCCTCGAAGCAACCATCGGCGTGGTCTGCGACGCCGCCACTGCTGCCGAACTGCCCAAAGGCTGCCACCCGCTGATCTTCACCCTTCTCGGCGAGCCCACCTTCAAGCACCTCCGCCAGATCGAGGCCGCGCTCACCAGCGCCGCTGACTCGCTGACCCGCTGACTCGCCGATCTGCTGCCTTTCCTAACTCCGCTAACTCCGCTATTACCGCTAGCTCCGCTCACCGTTGTGACACCTTGCAAACTGTCCTAATCCCTCAAGCAGCGCAATTAACCCCTGCCTACGATGGCAGGTATGAAACGCCTCTGCCTCATACTCATCTCTATCAGTTGCATATCCGGCGCGCTGCCCGCGCAGAATCTGCCCAGCGCGCCAACGCCCGCGCCTGCCGGTCCCGCTGACTGGAATCGCGTAAAGAACCTCAGGAATGGCGCGCCAATCGTTGTCCAAAGTGACAACGCTCCTCCGGCGCACTGCCTCTTCGCCGGAGCCACTGGCCTTTACCTGTTCTGCAACCCGCCGGGAAATCCGCCGGGGGTCGGCTTCCGCTTCGACCGCGCCAGCATCGTCGGCGTCGACCTCGATCTGCCGCCGCAGAAGAACGCGCAGATTGACCGCCCGCAACCGAACTACCATCCCGGCTGGATTGCATCGATCCTTGCCGGCGGCATTCTGACAGGAATCGCCGCCACGCGTAGCACCGGCGACGGAAACGCCGCCCGGGCCGGCCTCATCGGCGCCGCCGTCGTAGGAGTGGTTGGCGCGCCGCTCGCATTTCTTCCGCATTCGCAGGACGACGGCTTTGCGTACCGGGCCGGCGTTCCAGGCCGCGTGAGGACTCCGCATCATCACCCGCTCCCACGCCTCTTCAGCCATCGATAAGGAGTCACCATGATCCGCAGAATCTCTCAATCCGCACTTTGTCTCCTGCTTTCGCCGCTGCTGGTTGCGCAGCAGAATACCCGGTTAACGAACCTTCAGCTTGGGAAAGATACCGAGATTCACCTCAGGCTCGACCAGGATGTGAGTTCGGCATCCGTTCGTGAAGGGGATCGGGTCCGTTACGTTGTCGTCGATGATGTGCTGGTTGACGGCGTGGTTGTCATTCCGGCCGGCGCTGCCGCATACCAGAGAGTTACGCTCGTGCAGCCTGCGAAGAACGGACCGACCTGCGGTGATGTGCAAAATGGCTGGTTCAACCTGGATGAAGACGTAAAACTCTCCAGCCGTGGTGTGGAAATGAAGATGAGAGCCTGGCGGAAAGAGGATCTACCCAAAGGGCCTAAATCGAATGGCAAAGACGTGGCGATTGGAGTGCTGCTTGCGCCGTTTGCAATTGCAGTGACTATCGCCTTGCCGATCGTTCTTATTCCATACGGAATTGCCGGCGGCGTTCACGACAAGCTGCACCCTGCGCAGCGGAATTTGCAGGTGCCCCAACCATACGCGGACGCGCAAGCGCTCGAAGTGACCGGGGTGGATTTGCAGGAGACAGTACGACCACCGGAAGAGCCGGAACCTGCGGCCAAGGGGCCAACGCCGGTTTCTCCGCAATTCGCGCAGACTTCGCCGCGGCCGCAGTGGACATTCACGCAGGTTCCCGTGATCTCGGATTCTCTCGAATCGACGCACGTAGCCGCACCGGCAGGTCACTGCGTGGCCAACGCGCACGAGATGGTATTGAAGGCGAGCGAGGCAAAGGTGAAAACCTACTACCTGGCTCGCGGCTACGCGGTGCACTCAGCACGGACGGCGGCTTCCAGCGCTGGACATGTAAAAATGGCGCAATGAGCAATTGGAGGCTTGCCGCAAATGTCTTTACGGCGCCCTCCCGGCATTATCCTGTTCATGTCCAATGACCACGTTCGAAACTGCATTTCAGCCCCACTCCATCCGCGTTCCACGCTGGCTACGTATCGTCATTCTCACCCTCATCAGCATAGGGGCGCTTCTTGTCCTCATCTTTCTCGCGTTCTTCTGGTGGCTTCGCTCGGCCACCGTCTCTGCCCTGCCCACGCTCGACGGCGACGTGCACCTCGCCGGTCTCTCCGCGCCCGTCACCGTGCGCCGCGACGCCCACGGCGTGCCGCACATCGATGCCGCCACGCAGGACGACCTCTTCACCGCGCAGGGCTACCTGACCGCGCAGGACCGCCTGTGGCAGATGGACGCCTTCCGCCGCAACTCTCTCGGCGAACTGGCCGAGGTCATGGGGCCTTCGCTCCTCAGGCACGACGAGACGCAGCGCCTGCTCCTGATCCGCCCCGTGGCCGAGCGCATCGCCGCGCACATGGGCCCCGACGACCGCCGCCGTCTTGAGGACTATGCTCGCGGCGTCAACCTCTACATTGCCCAGTGCGAGCAAAACAACACCCTGCCCATCGAGTTCCGGCTCCTCCAATACAAGCCGCGCCCCTGGACCGTGGTTGACTCCATCGGCGTGGGCCTGACGATGGTGCAGGAACTCGACACCCACGCCTGGGCCAAGTACGGCCGCATGCATATCGCCGCCAAACTCAACGACCCCAAACTCGAGGCTGACCTCTACCCCGTCGGCTCCTGGCGCGACCATCCCCCCACCGGCATCGACGTCGACCTGACCGCGCCCCACCCCGAACTGCAGCAGCCAACCGGGGACGACGATGAGACGGCCAAAACGCTCAATGCTCCGGACGTCCCCCAGCCTCCACGTGCCCAACAAACTCCCCGTGCCCCATCCTTTCCCGCGTTCTTTGCCGGAAAGGGTGGGAAAGCACAAACCTCTGCGGGCGCCCCAGGTCCGGGGTCCCCACGGACAGGTTCTCGTCCGTGGGGTGGAGCTCCCTCGCCTTTGGGGACCTGGGAAGGAACTCAATCCACCACGGTCACTTCTCTCCTTGAACTCCTCGGCCTGCCCACCTGCGACGGCTGCGCCTACGGCTCCAACAACTGGGTCATTTCCGGCAGCCACACCGCCAGCGGCAAGCCGCTTCTCTCAAACGATATGCACCTGGCCCCTGCCGTGCCCAACGTCTGGTACATGGCCGACTTGCGCGCTCCTGGCTATCACGCCGCCGGAGTCACGCTCCCCGGCTTTCCCTTCGTCCTCGCCGGTCACAACGACCACGTCGCGTGGGGATTTACCGCGCTCATGGCCGACGTGCAGGACCTCTACATCGAGAAGCTCGACAACAAGGGCAATTACGAAGGCCTCGACGAGCAATGGCATCCGCTCCAGGTCGACCGCGAAACCATCCATGTGCGCTGGGGCAAGGATGTGACGCTCGATGTGCAGTCCACCGCTCACGGTCCGCTCATGAATCGCATCCTCACGCCGGGAGATCCGCCCATCGCCCTCAAGTGGACCATCTACGATCCCGCACTCAACTCGATCCCGCTCTACGCCATGAACACGGCCTCAAACTGGACGGAGTTCTCTGCCGCGCTCGCCCAGTGGCCGTTCCCGGCGCAGAATCTCGTCTACTCCGACGACCAGGGCCACATCGCCTACCACGCCATCGGTAAAGTGCCGATTCGCGCGGTTGGAATCTTCGATAAGCCAATTCTTTATGGGAAATCGACACTTGGAACTGAATGGGGCCAAACAACCTGTGCTGGAATCTGCCCGATTTACATCCCCTTCGACCAGATGCCCAGCGCCTTCGACCCTCCTTCGGGCTTTCTGGCCACGGCCAACGCGCGCGTCACCACCGATCAATCGCCCTACCAGCTCACCGATGAGTGGATCGATCCCTATCGCGTGGAGCGCATCTACAAGTTGCTGAACGGCCGCGACCACCTCACGCCCAAAGACATGCTGGCCGCCGAGACCGACGTCTACAGCGAAGTCGACCAGGAGATGGGCCAGCGCTTCGCCTACGCCATCGACCACACCGCCGGCCCCGAAGGCAACGGCGACCCGCGAATGCGCCAGGCCGCCGACTTCTTGCGCACCTGGGACGGTCGCCTCACAACCGATTCCCCCGCGGCTTCGATCGTCACCCGCACCCGCCGCGAGATCTGGCCCATGATCCTGGAGCCCAAACTCGGCAAAACCATGTACGACTACCACTGGGGCGAGCGCAACTTTGCCCTCGAAGAGATCGTGATGCACGCCAAACCCGAGTGGCTGCCGCACAATTACAAGAACTGGGACGCGCTGCTGACCGCGGCCGTGCGCAAGGCCCTCACCAACGGACACGCGCCCGGCGACCTCTCGCGCTGGACCTACGGAAGCTGGCACAAGATCGACATCGAGCATCCGCTTGCGCGCTTCCTGCCCTTCCTCGGTAACATCGCCCGCACCGGCCCGCAGCCCATAGACGGCGATGGCGACACCGTAAAGCAGATTGGCACCGACGTTGCGCCTTCGCAGCGCTTCACCATGGACTGGAGCAACATCGACGGCTCAACTGAGAACATCGTGATGGGCGAGAGCGGCGACCCCTTGAGTCCCTACTTCCGCGACCAGTGGAACGACTGGTACAACGGAACCACGTTTGCGCTGCCTTTCACTGCCGGCGCCGTCGCCGCGCAGACCAGGCACGTGCTGAGGCTGGAACCGTAAAAACAGGGGACAGGGGTCAGGGGTCAGGGATCAGGGATCAGGGATCAGATAGGAAGCAAAATCAGCAAAGATGGAAGACGGAGATAAAAAAACCGGGGTGCCCCAGGTCCCTCGCATTTGGGGATCTGGGAAGGGGACCCTCAAGCGCCTCCTCGGCCCGGCCATCATCCTCCTCGCCGCCTTCATCGCCATTGTCCCCGAACTCTTCCGCGGAGCCTCGTGCGGGCACGACTTCGACGTCCACCTCGTCTCCTGGTTCGACTGCCTCAATGCGTGGCGTCACGGCATCCTTTATCCGCACTGGGCGCCCAGCCCCAACTACGGCGCCGGCGAGCCACGCTTTGTCTTCTACCCTCCCTTTACCTGGATGCTCGGCGCACTCCTCGCCACGTTCCTTCCCTGGGCCGCCGTTCCCATCGCGCTCACGTGGCTCATCTTCGCCGCCACCGGCCTCGCCACACGCGCTCTTGCGCGGCTTGCGCTCAGTGAGGCGCAATCAACCCTCGCCGGCTGCGTCGCCATCTTCTCGGGCTACGCCCTCTTCACCGGCTACGAGCGCACCGCCTTCCCCGAATTCGCCGGCGGCTTCTGGCTCCCGCTGCTGATGCTCTACGCTTTACGTGAAAACTGGGTGCCCCAGGTCCCTCGCATTTGGGGACCTGGGAAGGATTCGCGAATCACCACAGAATCTCTGCAATCCCTCCTTCGCTCCGCCTTCGACCGCTCCACCGTTCCCCTCGCCATCGCCCTCGCCGGCGCCTGGCTCTCGAATCTCCCTCTCGGCGTGATGGCCGCCTACCTGCTTGCCTCACTGGCCCTCGCCGCAGCCATCGCCGGCAAAAGCTGGGCGCCGATCCTGCGCGCAACCGTCGGGGGCGCGCTCGGCCTTGGCCTCGCCGCCCTCTACTGGCTCCCCGCGGCGCTCGAGCACAACCTGGTCGACGTTCGCCAGGCCACGCAGGACCCCGGTTACAACTTCGAATACAACTGGCTCTTCGCCCACCACGCCGACCCAACCTTTGCGCTCCACGACACCATCAACCACCAGGCCTCGTGGATCGCCGTCACCATGCTCGCCGTTGCCATCGCCGCGTTCTTGTTCGCGTGGCGCCGCGGCGCGCTGCCCTCACCAACCTCCTCCCTCCGCTGGTGGATCCCGCTCGCTGCCATCCCCGTCTGGGTCGCGTTCCTGTGCGTGCCCATCTCGCGCCCCGCATGGCATCTGCCGGCGATGCAGTATCTGCAATACCCATGGCGCTGGCTCGAAGCCGTTGAAGCACCTATGGCCATCTTCTTCGTCGCCGCCATCTGGCCCGCCGCGCGCCGCGCCCGCATCGCCGTCATTGCCGCCTGCGCTCTCGGCTTCATCGCCGCCCTCATCTACGCCAACCGCAGCTACTTCCAGGCCTGCTACCCCGAAGACGCCGTCTCCGCCATGCTCGACTCCTATCGTGCAGGCGCGGGCTTCGAGGGCATGTTTGAATACGGGCCGCCCAACGCCGATCTCACCACAATCGCCCGCGGACTTCCTGATGCCTGCCTCGTCTCCGATCCCGATACCGAACTCGGCCAGCCCGACCCCGACGACTCCAGCGCCAACCCCATCTGGGCGCCCGATCAGGGTTCATGCCTGGCGACGTTCGCAGCCGATCGCTCCAACCCGGAACATATGCGGCTCAACGCGCTGGCTCCGCAGCCAGGATGGCTTGTGCTGCGCCTGCTCGCGTTCCCTGCCTGGCACGCCGAACTCAACGGCCAGGTTCTAGGCAGTAACCGCGCCAACGCCCTCCACACCCGCCCCGACGGCCTGATCGCGATCGAAGTCCAGCGCGGCCCCGTTAACCTCACCCTCGACTGGGCCACCACGCCCGACGTCATCCTCGGCCGCTGGGTCAGCGCCATCGCGCTCGTGCTCGCCTTCCTCCTCGCGTGGTTCGAGCGACGCCTGGGCTGTGCGCGCCCACACTGACTCGACCGCGTATTCGTCTAAAATTGAAGATGATGTCCGTCGACGTAAAATCTCTGCGGCAGCAAGGCGTCGATCTCACCGATCGCGCGCTCGAAGAGCTCATCCCCAGCGCCACGACCGTCCCTGCCTCTATCCACGGCGCGATGCGCCACTCCACCTTTGCGGGCGGCAAACGCCTGCGCCCGCTGCTCGCCTACCAGGCCTCCGTCACCATCGCCGGCTCCATGCCCCGCGGCATCGAGAAGCTCGGCGCGGCTATCGAGATGCTGCACACCTACTCGCTCATCCACGACGATCTGCCCGCCCTCGACAACGACGATCTGCGCCGTGGCAAGCCCACCTGCCACGTCGTCTTCGGCGAAGCCATCGCCATCCTTGCCGGGGACGCGCTGCAGACCCGCGCCTTTGAGGTGCTGGCCGGCCTCGACTGCCCGCCCGCCGCAACCGTCAAAATCATCGGCCTGGTCGCCAACGCCATCGGCACCGTCGACGGCATGATCGGCGGCCAGGTGCTCGATCTCGAGAGCGAACACCTTAAGCCCACGCCCGAGCGGGTCGAAGCCATCCACCGCGCCAAGACCGGCGCGCTCATTCGCGTAAGCGTGGTTGCGGGGGGCGTCTTTGCCGGGGCCACCGACGACGACGTTGTCCGCCTCGACCGCTTCGGCCGCAAGGCCGGCCTCGCCTTCCAGATCGTCGACGACGTGCTCGACATGACCGTCGACTCCGCGCACCTGGGCAAGACCGCGGGCAAGGATCAGGCCACCGAAAAAGCCACCTGGCCTGCTGTTTTTGGTATCGAGCAGAGCCGCCGCGACGCCGCGCAGCTCATCGACGAGGCCTTCGCCGCCCTCGCGCCCTACGGCGACCGCGCCGAGGGCCTCAAATCCGTGGCCCGCTACCTCGTCGAACGGCAGAACTAAGAACAGCTATCAGCCTTCAGCTTTCAGCTTTCAGCTCTGCTGATCGCTGATCGGGGAGATTTCACCTCCGCCTGCCGGGATTGGGCGGATACAACAACCGGGAAACGGTCTGGAGTACATTGGAGGCCAGAGGTCCAAGCGTGCCAAGACGTCCCGGCTGAAGGAATGCCCTATGTCTCAACCCTGTTTGCCGTTGCGATCTCTGCTTGCTGTTGCGTTCTGTATCGCCATCTCCGCTCTGCCTGCAGGGGCACAGACATCCGGCGCAAGACAGTGGACATGGATGGGCGGCAGCAGTACGGTCTCCGCCGAATTCGGGGTCCGGCCCGGTGTCTTCGGCGCCAAAGGCACGCCCGCGCCGGCGAACATTCCACCCACCCGCACCTCCGAGGTGAGCTGGACGGGCAGCGACGGCCGCTTCTGGCTCTTTGGCGGATCCACGTTTACAACCGGATTGAACTATTTCAATGACCTGTGGGTGTTCGATCCCGACACTAACGAGTGGACGTGGATGGCAGGCGACAGCGCGCTCGGCAGCAATTGCCCCATCATCTCTACCCTGGCAAACTGCGGCCAGCCCGGAGTCTACGGAACGCTAGGCACCCCGTCATCGGCAAACTCGCCCGGCGGACGCGAGAGCGCACAAAGCTGGACAGACGCGAGCGGCAATCTCTGGCTGTATGGCGGACTCGGCTTTGACGAGGCCGGGGATCTTGTCGCCCTCGACGATCTTTGGGAGTTCGACACCTCGAGCGGCGAATGGACATGGATGGCCGGAGACAGCACGGTCCCGTTGACCTCAACGTGCAACGGCTGCATCTCGGGCGTGCCTCCGGTGCCCGGAACGGAAGGCACGCCTGCGGCCGGCAACACGCCCGGAGGGCTGTGGCTGGGCACCAACTGGACCGATCACGAAGGCAATTTCTGGCTGTTTGCAGGATGGGGTTACGCTCCCGGCGGCAGTGCAGCGGTAGCAAACGATCTTTGGGAGTTCAGTCCCTCTACCGGCGAATGGACCTGGGTGGGCGGTAGCCCCAACTTCGGCGTCAGCGGCAGAGTCGCCGGAACCTACGGCGCCCTGGGGACGCCCGCTCCCGGTAACTTCCCCGGTACACGCTGGCAAGATGCGACATGGGTTGATGCGAGCGGAAACCTTTGGCTTTTCGGCGGCGAGGGAGCCGATTCCACCGGAACTTTGGAGGGAATTCTCAACGACCTTTGGGAGTACAACCCTGCAGCCAGCGAGTGGACATGGATGGGCGGCAGCAGCACATTCAGTTGCGCAGATTACCCTCAGCAATACTGCCATGAGCCCGGGGTCTACGGTACCCTCGGCCAGCCGTCGGCAGAAAACATTCCCGGCAGCCGTTACCTGGCTTCGAGTTGGCTCGACAAAAGCGGGAATCTCTGGCTATTCGGCGGCGACGGCTTCGATTCCAATTCCAACTGGAGTTATCTGAACGATCTGTGGGAATTCAACCCAACCACCAACGAATGGGCGTGGATGAGCGGGAGCAGCAACGTATCGGTGGGTTCCGTCAACGGCAAATACGGCGCCATGGGAGTCCCATCGGCAGCCAACGTGCCCGGAATCCGCGACGGAGCGGCAAGCTGGACCGACAAACATGGCAATCTCTGGTTGTGGGGTGGCGCCGGAATCGACTCGGCCGGCGTGTATGGCTATGAGAACGATCTTTGGAGATATCAACCACCTTCCGCCGTTCCGCCCACAACAACCGCGACTCCCGTCTTTTCACCGGGCTCCGGCACTTACTCGACATTGCTGTGGGTCACCATTACCGATTCCGACACGAACGCAACAATCCACTACACCACTGACGGGACCACCCCCACCACCGGCTCAACTCAATACACCGGCCCTGTCGAGGTAGCAACGACTGAAACCATCCAGGCCATCGCCACGGCCCCCAACGACATCCAGAGTGCGGTTGCCAGCGCAACCTTCACCATACCGGCCGACTTTACCCTCGCCATCAACCCCACGTTCATCGTAGTTCAATGGGGAGGCAGCGCCACTGCCACCCTCAATGTGCAGGATGAAGGAGGCTTCAATTCAAACGTCACGTTCGCTTGCTCCGGCTTGCCTCAAGGCGTCACGTGCAGCTTCGTTCCCGAGACGGTGCCCACTCTCGTCGGCATCACGTACACGACGCTGACGGTGTCGGCATCCGCAAGCACCGCGGCCCAGCTCTTCCTTCGCGGTCCGCTGATTTCGGGATCGTTCCTCGCGGCCGCACTGTGCTTCTTTGGATGGAGGAAGCGCCGATGGATGCAAGTTCTGCTGATCGCGTTCTGCGCGGCCGCCGCGTTGGGCATATTCACCGGCTGCTCAGACCCACGCCTGGAAGCTGGTCATTCCACGTCCACGGTCACGGTGACAGCCACGTCAGGCTCGCTATCGCATAGCACTTCGTTCAAGCTGACAGTGAATTAGGGCAGAACGGTGATACCTCGTCTATGAAAACCAAAGTGCGAGCCTGCATGCTGACAAAATCAGAAATCCTCACCGCCCTCCGCGACTGCTTCGACCCCGAAGTCAAGCTGAACCTCGTCGATCTCGGCCTCATCTACGGTATCGAAACCGATCCCGACCCGGACTCGACGCCCGCGTGGCCGCGCCAATGGGTCAAGGTCACCATGACGCTCACCACTCCGCACTGTCCCGCCAGCGGCCTCATCCTCGAACAGGTACACAACCGCCTCGCGGGTATTCAGGAGATCTCAAAAGTGGAAGTGGAGCTGACATGGGAGCCGAAGTGGACTCCGCACCGCATCAGCGAAGCGGGGCGGCGGCAGCTGGGCCTGGAGTGAGGCGCGCGATTCAGCGGCATGGCAGGCGCACGAATGGGTTGCGACTGCCGCAAACTCTTCGATCCTCGCCCGATGCGCAAGGCTTTGTAAAAGGGCACGAGTTTACTCGTGCCGAAAACCGCCTCATTATTTAGACGTGGGCTTCAGCCCGCGTCCGCCGGCTTACTTCCCCAGCGCCTCGCGCAGCTTGGCGCCCTGCGCCGCAATTTCCTCCACCGTGCTCTGTACGCGGGTAAGAATGCTCTGGATCTCG
>Ga0326728_10018239_pt1 | contig 13872 bp, 11 predicted proteins | sample MB3enrmetagenome_FD_207602 | JGI IMG/M metagenome (GOLD analysis project Ga0326728, IMG submission 207602) | Lab enriched peat soil microbial communities from McLean, Ithaca, NY, United States - MB31MN | ecosystem: Environmental > Terrestrial > Soil > Wetlands > Peat | place: USA: New York... | reverse complement strand
CTGCCTGTGCGGCAGGTTCGCCACGCCTTTTTCCACCAACTGGCGTTCTTCTGGGGGCCTATGCCGAGCCTAAAACAAATACGGCGCAGAAGGCCACCGCAAAGCTGGAACAGGAAATCGGACGGGAATTCTGTCTTGATCATCAATACTACCTTTGGCAGGACGGGATTCCCACCTCATACGAAACCTGGACCGTATCACAAGGACGGGTTCCATTTGTGGCGTGGAAACCAAGGAACACAAACGACCTGTCTCCCATCCGATGGACCAACATCACCGATGGTCTTTGCGACGGGTGGATCACCAATCGGGCCGATGCGTTCAAGCAGTTTGGACAACTCACGCTGATGACTTTCCACCACGAACCGGAAGACGATCAAGACACACCCGGGGTGACAAACTTTGGCACAGCCGACGAGTATCAGGCGGCGTTTCGCCATGTGGTGTCCATTTTTCGCAACGAGGGCGTCTCCAACGTGGTTTGGGCAGTGGTGCTGACACAACCCTCCTACACGCAGCCTGCCACCAATGGCAAGCAGGCAGATCGCTGGTATCCCGGGGATGATGTGGTGGACGTCATCGGTTGCGATGGTTACAACTGGTATCCCACAAAAACAAACTCTGTCTGGACTCCATTTACGAATATTTTTTCAGATTTTTATGCCTGGGGAACAAGCAACCATCAAAAGCCTCTTTTAATCGCTGAATTTGGGTGCATGGAGGATACCAATAATCCAAACGCGAAGGCGGACTGGTTTGCAGAGATTCCCAACGTGCTCCAACAATGGCCGGCGGTCAAGGCTGTCTGTTATTTCAACTATACGAATCCGGTGTATCCTTGGACCCTGGATTCGTCGGCGGCGTCACTCGCCGCCTTTCATGCCATGGGAACGAATGCGTATATGGATCCACCGCGCCCCCTCACAGTTAATTGCGCTTTTTCCTCCGGCATCACCTCACTCCGGATTATCGGTGGCATCTATTCAACCTGTCAGATCGAGTATGCTGATTCACTCTTCAGCACGAACTGGACTACGCTGACCAACCTGGCATTGTCGAACTCACCGACTGTTATTCTTGATACGAACCCTGCAAGTGGCGTGTCCCAGCGTTTCTACCGCTGCCCATAGGGAAAAAGCCCACTTTGACTGACTTTGACCCAAACGACGCCCATTTCTAAAAGGCAGAAAAATGAGTTGGCGGGAAAATGGTCTTTCTGATGTTTCTGCCCCTCCATATTTCTGCCATCCCCGTTTGGCGCGACAAAGCGTGCTCATTTCAGCCGCGGGCGGCTGCTTCAGGATTTGAGGAGAGCTTCTCCCAACTGGGAATGTCGTCCGCGCAGCCGATGGATTGCAGGTAACTGGTTTTCCAATCATCGAGGGGGAATGGATCGGGCGGAAACGTTTGCGAGGCGAGGTGGTCGGCGATGTAGAGGGCGGACGTCATGGAAAAACCGGGGGCCGGGTCTTTTTCCGGGTTGTCCAGGAGGGAAATGCCGGTGATCACCGCGGAGGGGAGGCCCCAGAGTTCAAGCACGTAGGCGGTTATTTGAGACGGGCCGGCTTGGAACGCCTCGCGCAGGCACGCGGCCAGGGGGATTTTGGATTGACGCGCGCGGTCGCACGCGGCCTGGAACTGGTCCGGGAAATTGTCAACAAGAATGAAGCGCCCCGCTTCGTGCAGCAGGCCCGCCAGAAAGGCTTCTTCGCCGGTTTTGTGCGGTAGTTTCATTTCGCGGCAGAGGTACTGCGCCAGGCAGGCGGTTCCCCAGCAGTGGGCCCACACCCGCGGCAAATCAATTTCCCGGTGTTTAAGCGATTCGTAATGCCGGAAAACGCTCTGCGAGAGGACGATCGCGGCGACCATGTCGGTGCCGAGACAACTCACCGCGTCAATCGGGCTTGTGACCAGATAGCCCCGGCCGAAAAGAGCGGAGTTGGCCAACTGCAGCACTTTGACCGACAGACCCGGGTCATCCCCGATCAGGCGCGCAATGGTCGCGCTGGGGGTGTCGCTGTCCTCCAGTTCTTTGAGCAGCGATTGGTGGGCCTGGGGCAGCGAGGGGATGGCGCGGATCGACGTTACCAGGGCCTGCAGGCCTTGATTATTAATCCGCGCCTGCGCCATGAAGCTCCGCTCAATCAAGTCCCGCAATTTGAAGGCGTCAAATGGCTTGGCGATGTATTGGTGCGCCGATGTAATAAGGGTGAGTTTGTCCAGAGCCACGCAGCCGGACATGATGAGACGGATGGTGGTTGGGGAGACGATTCTGACCTGCTCGAGCAATTGGCTTCCCTGCATCCCGGGCATCAGTTCATCGGACAAAATGGCGTCCGGCGGCTTTGCTTTGACCGCGGCCAGGGCGGCGAACGGGTCTGTAAAACCGGTCACCTCCCAATCCCGGCCGAGGCTGCGGAGAACGAGCACCGTCGTTTCCAAAACGGGTGCTTGATCGTCCACAACGTAGATGGATCGCTTCATGCTTTCATTCCGGCGAGCTTTTGACGGGCCAGCGCCAAATTCACTCTTGTTGTCAAGCCGGGACATTTTGCCTGAATCGCCATCAGCGTCAATCTCCGACTTTCAGATTTTTAGAATGTCATGGCAGTGTCAAAATCTCCGGGCGCAACTGGCCCACAAACTGGGCCGGCAACAAGGGGTCAATCGAGCCGGGCACAAACCGTTCCAAAGCGACATGGCCGTCGCAAAAAATGACGTTCGCCTTTTGCGAATGACGGAAATGCCCGTTGGGGTAATTGTTGGGGCTGGAATAATTTGTTTCCAAATCCAGATAATACCATTCTTCGAGCATCGGGTTTGAGGGTGAAGCGGGTGCTTGAAAATTGTTCACTTGCGCCGCGTCGGCGAACAGCGCGGTTTGAGCCGGATGGCGAAGCCTCGAAACATTGGTTGACGGCTTTCCGGTTGTTGACGAAAGGTAAAAATTGTAGCCGTAACTGAAGACCATGTTGGTGCCCTTCAATTTGAACTGCGAAAGCGCATTGGCCAATGACGGACAAAGCCGCACATCGCTGCCGTTGAGATACGGATACATCGCGCCGCAGGACAGATTAAACGGACGTTGCTCTTCCGCTCCCGGACCAATCCAGCCAAACCAGTAGATGGCGCCATAATTGGTCGGGGCAAAAACATAATTGAAACAGTTTCCACCGTTGTCGTCCCAATACAATTCCGCCGCGACTCCGAGCTGGCGCAAATTGCTCATGCACTTCGCGCTTTGCGCGGACAACTTGCCCTGGGCCAAAACGGGCAGCAACATCGCCGCGAGAATCGCGATGATGGCAATGAGGACGAGGAGTTCGATGAGCGTGAACGCGCGACAGTTTTGAACTGTGGCCTGTTTCAGATGGAACGATTCGATGCAGCCGGGACAGATGCAGGCACGATTGCGGAGTTCGACCGGCACGCGCGCGAGCAAGCCATTGGGAATTTCCACGCGCGCGCACCAGCACGGGCCTTTGTGGGCGGACACGCTGCACAGTTGGCAGTCATTGGGCTGACCGCACAACGGACATTGGCCGGAATCAAAAGCCGCCTGAATGTCCGTCACATTCATGGCCTGCTTGCGCTCACGCGGTAAAATGCCTTGTCCGCCGGCGGGTTTGCGTCCTGCAAAAACAGAGTGGTCGCATTGCCGGGAGCCGCCGGGCCAACGTTTGTCCACGATTGGAAATCGGCTGTGCGCTGCAAAATGTAGAGCCAGTTGCTCTGGCTGCAAAATTGCGCCTGCCAGACCCCGTTGCTGAACGCGCCGGTCAGATTTTGAACGGGCGGCGGCGGCAGGGTGACGACGAAATTATCCACGACACCCTGTGCGTAGATGGAATCACCCTCGCCGTCGTCTTGATAGCTGCTGATGGAAAGCGTATCCACGCGAAAATCGGTGAAAGGATAATCGAGATTGGTCAAGTCCAGCGGATCAATGATGGTCACGCCGGAAGTTTGATCGAGATCCGTCATCGTTGTCACCATAGCCTGGCTCGACGCAGTGTAAGTCATCACGATATGATACCAGTCGCCCAGATTTGGCGCGTAGATGGCGTAATCAGAGTCCCCATTCCAATTAAAGTCAGAATTTGTATCCACGAATGTGGGCCACACAGTCGAGCCATTGCCCACGTCCGGAAAATAATCGAACTCGACCAAATCGGGCGAATTATAACCAGTGCTGCGCTGGAAGTCTGCGTTCGTGGTCTCCGCCAGATTCAAAAAACCGATGGCCAGTTCAAAACCGTAACCGCTGGCTTCCGCCTCATTCAATTGCAAATCAAACGCGAAACTGAAGTCATCGTTACGTGTGAGAATCGTGCCCAGCGGATGATAAAAACAGCTGTTGCATTGCGACGAGTCCCAAGTGACGTCCAGAACCTGATTCGTGGAATCCCACTGAAACAGGTTGGTGTCGCCGAATATCCGCCAGCCGTCCTGCAACGGGTTGGCGGCGAAGTTTTCGGTGAGGGTGATTGCTTTGCCGGATGAAGCGGCCATCAAGCCGGCCAGAAGAAACAAACAGACTTTTTTCATGATGCTGATCTTTCCATTGTGTTCCGCGAAAAAATTTCACGGAACGGGTTTGCGATGGGGAGACCAGCGCGAAGCCTGAAGATAAAAAAACCTCCAGACTCCGGCAAAGCGGCGAATGAAGGCATCCAACGAATCCTGATGAAAAACGGTCCATCAAGCTGGCCTCATCCTTCTCATTGACGGAGAAGCGACTCCGAAACAGTTCGGAATCCGACGAGCGCAGCCAAACCGGTATCCTGACTTGGGCTTCAAACCTCATTCCCGCCTTCCCGATTCGCTATGCGAACCAGTGGCATTGGGAATGTGTAGCCGTCACAGTGGCGCAACCGTCCCGGATTCACACCGGGTTCCCTGACATTTGACTGCATTCAAAGCGAACACGCGTTCGCTGTTTTCAAAGAACGCGGCGATTGTGCGATGCGCGCGAAACTTTGGCAAGAAAAATCCGCAGCCGAAGCGTTCGGGATTTCAGGAGGCGCAAGTCACTGGTTTAGTGTTACAATGAAACCTTTACACGAACCCCTCTCCCTGCCCTCTCCCCGCTTTGCGGGGAGAAGGTGACCGCAGGCCGGGAGAGGGGTTCATTGTAAAGCCATTTCTGTAACACTACACTAAACGTTGCGCCAGGCCAGGTTGACCACTTGCCCGTGGTCTTTGTGCGCGTGATCCAGGCACCGCAATTCCAGCCGCGCGCCGCCGTTCCGCACCGCCGCATGAACCCAGCCGTTGGGCCTTCCTTCTTCAAACAGATAAGCGGTCGGCGGCAGATTAATCAGATGAATGCCGCTCTCATCCTGGCGCGCGTCCCAGCGATGAGTGTGGCCGAAGAACCAGGCCTTGACCTGCCGGCGCGGGCGTAAAATCGCAAACAGTTCGGCGGCGTCTTCCAGGCCGCCTCCTGTTTTGCCGGCAACCAGCGGGGCAAACAATTCAGCGGCTTTTTCCAGGCCGCTGCCTGTTTTGTCGCCAACCAGCGCGGCCGGTTGATGATGAATCAGGATCAGCGCGGGTTTGTCGGCGTTGGCGTCCAGCGCGGCGGCCAGCCACGCGCGTTGCGCTTCGCCCAGACGGCCGGGGGTGGTGAGGGTTTGGATCAACGAATCGAGCACGAACCAATTCGCCTCCCGCGCGCGCACAATGGCGGCCTGGCGGCCGGGCAAATGCGGTTGGACAGTCTTCGAAGCCCGCAAAACCTGCCAGAAATTCCCGCGATCATCATGATTTCCCATCCCCAGGTGAATGGGCAATCCTTCCTCGCGCAGGGGACGGAGCAAACCCAGCACGGCGGCGTAATCGTGTTTCGTGCCGTTATTGAACGCCACATCCCCGTTGATAAACACCATCCCCGGCCGTTGCGGCCAGGCCAGGACTTCATCCGTCACGGCCTTCAAATTATGGGTCATGTTCACAGAGCGTTCGATCTGTTCCGGGTTTGCGGCAATGTGAATGTCCGAGAGCAGCGCCACGCTGTGTTCATCCCCTTTGCCTTTGGGCAGCGCGCAACCCTGGCCGAGGGAGAGCGCGGCGGCGGCCGCGAATGAACCGGTCAGGAATCGTCGTCGGGAAATGGGCGGCAGATAAACTGGCACGGCGTAAAGATAAACAACTCCGCAGGAATTGTCGAGCGCCCCCGGAAAAATGACGGTGCGGTATGGGGTGAACACCCCATGGCGCCCGCATTGTTTTTTTGTCATATTTGTCTCAGATAGTGAGATGCGTATGAACACGAGCTTGCATGCATTCGGTGCGGCCAGGAGGCCGATGAAATCCTTGCTCCGTTACCCTGCTCTCCGGGGGATGAAGTTCAACCGGTCCATGATGGTCATGGCTGTTGTAATCCTCGTCTCCAAGTCTTTCAAATCCATATACGACAGGCTTTTCCCAATCGGATATGAAGACGAGGAGGGCTTCCATTACGGAGGGCGGAAGCGACAGATGTGACGAGTGCTATTTTGACGGGTTCGCCCCCTTGAAGTTCAGCCGGATCGAATAAAGGCACTTGCTGGCCGTGATGAACAGCGTCTTGTGGTCCCTGCCGCCAAAGCTGACGTTGGCCGTCCACGGCTCCGCCACGTCGATGTGTTCCGTCTGCCTCCCGGTCTTGTCAAATACAGTGACGCCGCGGTCGCAGATGTAAATGTTCCCTTTTTCGTCAATGGTCATGCCGTCGGAACCCTTGAGGCAAAACAGGGCCTTGTTCGCCAGGGAACCGTCCGGCTGGATGTCGTAGCGCCAGGTGCGGCCGGCGCCGATGTCCGATACGAAGAGCGTTTTGCCGTCGGGCGTGCCGGTGATGCCATTGGGCTTTGTCAAATCGCTGGTGATGCGCGTCAGTTTTTTTCCATCCGCCGAAAGATAAAACACCTGCTCGCCGTCCAGCGCCATCGTCTGATGGTCCCACCAAGCGCGCTTGTAGAATGGATCCGTGATAAACATCCCGCCGTTGGGCGCGACCCAGACATCGTTGGGGCCGTTGAGATATTTGCCTTGGTAATCCTTGATCAGCACCGTCACCTTCCTGTCGGGCGCGATGGACCAAAGCTCGTTTTTTTCGTCCGCGCAGGCGATCAGGTTGCCTTTGGCGTCCATGTACATTCCGTTGGCGCGGCCCGAGGGTTGCATGAAGGTGGAGAGCACGCCGTCCACGCTCCATTCCATGATCCGGTTGTTGTTCTGGTCGGTGAAGAAGACGTTGCCGCTGGCGTCGCAGGTCGGTCCTTCGGTGAACGAGAAATCGCTGGAAAGCTTTTCGAGTTTTGCGCCCGGCGCGATCACGCTCTGCGCGGAAGCGCAAACCATCGACGCCGCAAAAACGCCAACGACAACCGCAACCGCTTCAAGGAATGTACTCATGTTGCATGGATACCGCGTTTCTTGGGCCGGGTCAATCCGGGGCGCGCCCGCGTTCATGGCGCCTTCTTCCCAAGCGCGTTTTGGTATGCGGAGAACACCTCCTCCGTGAAGCACGCGAATATGACACGCTCCAGAGTATCGATGGTTTTTAAAGCGGCGCGCGTTTCATGCACCGCTATCCGCGCGGCGTCGGGAATTGGATATCCATAGACGCCACAACTGATGGCGGGGATGGCAATCGTCTTCACTGCATGTGCTTGTGCGAGTTCAAAACAGGCGCGGTAGCAGGATGCCAGCAACTCCGGCTCTCCTATTTTGCCGTCCCGCCAGACCGGCCCGACGGTGTGGATCACAAATTTTGCAGGGAGTTTATGACCGCGTGTGACCTTTGCCTGGCCGGTGCGGCAGCCACCCAGCGCGCGGCACTCCGCCAGCAACCCCGGACCGGCTGCCCGATGGATCGCGCCATCGACCCCGCCGCCGCCGAGCAGCGAGGTGTTGGCCGCATTCACAATGGCATCGACTTCAAGCCGGGTAATGTCCATTCGGGTCAGTTCGATTCGTTCTTCGATTTTCATCGGTTTGATCGTCGTCCAGCCATTCATTCCAGAAGAAGGGCTCAAAAACGAAGATACTTCAAACCACACCACAGATCCAACAAAAATCCCCCCCGCTAGGCAAGGGTTGTGAAATGGTCGGAGCGACAGGATTTGAACCTGCGACGTCTTGGTCCCAAACCAAGTGCTCTAGCCAGGCTGAGCTACGCTCCGAACCAATATTGACCGAGACAAAATGCAGCATTCCAAGTCACTGCTTGAAAATCTGATACTGTAATCTGATACTGAGGCCATGAACGACTGCAACGACCAAAAAGCGGGCCGGGATTCCCCCTGGCACAGAAGACGCACTTCGCAAACCTGATTCGTTACAAGCCATCACAGGTCTATTTTAACCGGTTCAGGGTGAAGGGCAAGCTCATTCGGCGAAGTCTTAACCGATCAGATCACGGCCGCCAAGTTGCGCCTGGGGGACCTTGAGAAGACCGGGCGGCAGAAAGCCCAAAGTGTCCATGCGGTCGTAAACGGGGAAATGACTTTCGGGGAGGCTATGGCTGTGTTCAAAACGAGAGTGCAGGCCAGCCCCTCCATTAAACCCCGCACCAAGGAGTATTATGCGTGGCGAATCGCCGCTCTTCTGAAATCCTGGCCGGGACTGGCGGAAAAGGACGTCAGCAAGATTTCAAATGCAGAATGAATTGTTTTCGAAGGGCCGGGCCAAACGCGCTAAAACCGTTTACAGGACGTTTTGATTCACGGAAATTGGAGGAAGAGGAGCAAACGTTTCGCGAGCGGGCGGCTGTTGAAAGACCACCATTACCCTCGCTGGCAGGATTCCAAAAGCTGATTTTCCTTATATGCCAGCCGGAGTGAGAACCAGCCCCATTAGCGGGCGGAAATTGAGCGAATTATTCATAAGTTGACGTTATCCTGGCTTTCGCGTTTCATGGAGGCATGCAGATTGAAAGTCTTAAGGTTTTCTGTGATCTTGCAGAAACGGAAAGCTTCACCCGGACGGCACAGGTCAACAACTTGTCACAATCGGCGGTCAGCCTGCAGATCAGTTCCCTGGAACGCCAATTCAACTCATTGTTGATCGAACGCAGCAAGAAGAAATTCCGCCTGACCCGGGAGGGCCAGGTGTTCTACGAATATTGCAAGCAAATCAACCAAACTTATGATTCGCTCCACAACCGCCTCCAGGAAATCAAGGATATTATTTCCGGGACGATCCGCGTGGCGACGATTTACAGCGTTGGCCTGCACGATCTGCCGCCTTATTTGAAGAAGTTTCTCAAGCGCTTTCCCACCATGGATGTCCACGTCGAGTACCGGCGGGCCAACCAGGTTTACGAAGATGTTTTGGGCAATGTGGCGGACCTGGGCTTGGTGGCCTATCCGACGCGGGACCCGAAGCTGGACACAATCGCGTTGCACAAGGACACGCTGGTCCTCATTTGCCATCCAAACCATCCGCTGGCCAGGTCGAAGTCGGTCAAATTGTCCCAATTGGCCCGGGAGAAATTCATCGGTTTCGAGCCGGATATGCCGACGCGCAAAGCGATCGACAAGATCCTCAAGGATCACCATGTGAAAGTGGAAACGGTGATGGAGTTTGACAACATCGAGACGGTGAAGCGGGCGGTGGAAATCGAAGCGGGCATATCCATTGTGCCGCGCGGCACAATCACGCAGGAAGTGGCCAACCAAACATTGGCGGAAGTAAAAATCAAAGGGCGCGAACTTTACCGGCCGCTGGTGGCGATTTACAAAAAGAACAAAGTTTTGTCGCCAGCCATGAAGCAATTTCTTGCCATGCTCAAAAGCTGAGGGTCATTTGAGGTTCCCGGGATTCAGCGCCCGCAGGTCTTTGGGCAGGAACAAGCCGTTCTTGCGGATCAACTCGCCGTCGAACCAGACTTCGCCTCCGCCCCATTCGGGCCGCTGAATCAGCGCCATGTCCCAATGCACGGCGGATGGATTGTTATTGTCCGCCAACTATATGATAGCAAATCTTTGCAGCAACCTGTCAGGCGGCAAGTTCCAGTACGCGCCGGTGTTACAGACAAAGAAAATCAGCGCCCGCTTTGCCGGACCAGATTTTCCACCAGCCGGTTAAAATTCTCCGCCCGGCCCAGCGCCTCCAAGGGCAGAGACATGCGGTAGCGCCAGTAATATTTGGGAATGGCCGGCACATTGATGCGTTCCGCGTCCACGTCGGGGCAGCGGAGCGCGCCGTCCATGCCCAGCAGGTCCTGCAATTGGAAAATGCTCCACATCGCCGGCGAATCCAGATGCTGGCGGATGATTTCCTGATTGACCCACGGCTCGCATTCGGACGGCGGCGCGCCGGGGTGCCGCAATTCCTGGTTAAAAAATTTTTGCGTGAGCTTTTTGTCCTCCAGCCACCAGCCGCGAATCGTGCTCATGTCATGCGTCGAGGGCGTGACCACGCTCAGATAGGGAGCGTCCGCCGGACGCGAAAAATCCAGATGCAGGTCCTTGGGCATGCGCTGAATTTCCAGGCTTAACAGGGCCAGTTGTTTCATCACCTCCGGCACACAGGCCGGGACCATCCCCAAATCTTCGCCGCAGATCAGCATGTTCGTGACGCGTTTCAGAGCGGGCAGTTTTTGCAGCGCCTCCCGCATCCAACAACCGTCCTGCCGCCGGAAAAAATAATCCACGTACAAATCTTTCAGCCGCGCCCGGGTTGCCTGATCCAGTTGGCGGAAGGAGGCCGTTTGCTCCATGCCCAGCCGAAAATGAAACGCCACGCCCGCGCCGCCCGGAACCTCGATCAGCAGCACGTTGCTGATCAAGTCAAACAGCCCCTCCTTTAGCCGCGCTTCGCGCTTGTCTTTGTCCAACGACGCAAAATGTCTTTCCACGTCCCGTTGCGTCGCAAATTCCGGTTTTAGCGAATACGTTCCGCGCGGAGCGGGGTTCAGGAATTCGCGTTTCACGCTCCCGGCGCGGCCGGCGAAAATTTCGCGCAACACGGCGTCGTTGATGAAGGGCCGGGTGAATCGTTCGTAATTGAACGCGATGCCGCGCGCGGCGAATTCGCCGGCCTGCACCGGCAGGGCGGGCACGAAATAACCGAGAATGCCTTCGACGGCGTTCTGCGGAATGCTCCAGATGCGAAAGAAGCCGAGAATGTGGTCGATGCGAAAGGCATCAAAATAACAACCCATCTGCGCGAAGCGCCGCTTCCACCAATCAAAGCCGTCCTGCTTCATGCGCGGCCAATTGTAAGTGGGGAAGCCCCAATTCTGGCCCTTGGCGGCGAAGGCGTCCGGCGGCGCGCCAGCCTGCATGTCGGTGTGAAACAACGCCGGCTGCTGCCAGACATCCGCGCTGTGGGGATGGACGCCGATGGCAAGGTCGCCCTTCAGAATCAAGCCCCGGGCATGCAAATAATCGGCCGCTTCGCGCAGTTGGAGATGCAAATGAAACTGGATGAAGCAATGCAAGGCCATCTCATCGCCCGCGGCGGCGTCACGCGCAGCCAGGGCGCTGATTTTCTTCGCGTTATAGACACGATGTTCCGGCCATTGGTTGAAATCCGCCGTCCCGAACTTGTCGCGCAAAAAACAAAATGCCGCGTACGGGGCGAGCCAATTTTCGTTTTGAGAGAAAAACTTCCGATACTCCGCGCCGGCAAATGTTTCCTCCCGCCGCGCCGGAAAAATCTCCCGCACGAACGCCAGCTTGGCTTTCATCACCGCCTCGTAATCCACCGTTGCCAGCGCGTTGAGTTGTTCGCGCCGGCTGGCCAGGCTTTTGAGCAAAGGCCGGGCGCCGGTTCCGGCAAGGCGGTCAATATTCAGATAGAGCGGATGCAGCGCAAACGCGGAAATCCCGGCGTACGGATACGAGTCCATCCAAGTGTGCGTGGCGCTCGTGTCGTTTACCGGCAGTATTTGAATCAGCTTGAGTCCGGCGCGGCGCGCCCAATCCGCCAGCAGGGGCAAATCCAAAAATTCACCCACGCCAAAACTTCTTGCGCTGCGCAGGCTGAATACCGGCATGGCTATGCCCGCGCCCCGCCACGGTGCGCCCGGCAAGCGCGCGAACCCGTCGTTTACGATCACCCGCCCGCCCGGAGGGGCAGCTTCTGCGAGCAGGCGATTCGCGCCGTCCTCATACCGGACAAACGCATTTCTTTCGATATCATAAACGCCGTATTTGTAAGTGACGGGAAATGGTTCCCTTGCCAGATCAAGCTGCACACTGAAGCATCCGTTCTCCGCGCCGCGTCGCAGCAATACCGGCGCGGCTGGGTTCCAACCGCCCACTGTGCTGGCGCTGCCCAGCAGGCAGATCGTCTGTCCCTTCGGCAGCAACGGCGCTTTGACCGTGAACGAATGCGTGGCGCTGACGGGCGGCCTGGCGCTGACCGGCTCTTTTTCCGTCCGGAGCAAAACATTTTTAAACGGTTCGGTGAAGAACACATTTTCGACCGCGCCCAAGTCGTTCCATGAATCCATGACAATGGTGTGGCCGCGGGTGAGGCCGGCAAGATCCAGTTTGCGGTCGCCGCCGAAATCTTCAATCACGGAGCCATCCTGATTGCGCAAAAAGAAGTAATAACTAACCGGCGCTTTGGGCCGGCGCGTGTCCGGCAGGTCGAGCGCCAGCTCCCAGAATTCCTCATTCACATAACGCAAAGGCAGCGCGCGCTCTGGCTGGCCGCCACCCAACCATTTGTGATCGCCGCAGAGAAACAGCGCCTGGCCAAAACGCGTGTGGTAACGCAAACGGATGGTAATCTTCATGGGCGGCTCATCGGTGGCAGTATCAATGCGCGCCGACCGCGCCCTGCGCCGTGGATGACCCGCCTGTTTTCTTGAATGTCACCACCAGCAGCGTCAGCAGGGCGGCCAGTCCCATGCTCGCGCCGCCCAGGATGAGAGCATTCATGGGTTCGCTGTGCAGATAATTTTTCAAGATGAAACCGAGCAGGCTGGAAGCGGCAATCTGCGGCAGCACGATGAACAGATTGAACATCCCCATCATGACCCCGACTTTTTCCTTCGGCAGCGCGGGCACCAGCATGGCGTAAGGCATGGAAAGGATGCTCGCCCACGCGATGCCGACCGCGGTCATGGCGATCAACAGGTGATACTTGTCTGAAGCCAGGGGAACGGACGCCAGCCCCAGCGCGCCCGCCGCCAGACAGAGAATGTGCATCAGCTTGGGGCCGGTGTACTTCGTGCCCCACAGCAGCACGAATGAAAAAATGAAGCAGACGGCATTATACGCGGCAAAACAGAAGCCCGACCAGGAACCGGAAGCTTCCATTTCCACCGAGCCGGGCGCCGCATGAAATATGTTTTTCGCAACAGCCGGGGGAAAATAAACCCAAAGCGTGAACATTCCGATCCAGGTAAAGAACTGAACCAGTCCCAGTTCCCACATCCGCCGGGGCAAATGAAAAACCAGCGCATAGATGTCGCCCAACCCAAGAGTCCAGTCGAATTTCCTGATGCGGATGGCGGCCAGTTCCGATTCGGAAGGCGGATACTCCGAGGTGGTAAAAACCGTCCAGAGCACCGCGCCCATGCACGCCGCCGCGCCGATGTAAAACGAGAGCCTGACGGAAGCGGGCACATGTCCCTGCCCCGCGCCTTCGGAGGCAACTCCAAACCAGTTGGTCATCATCCAAGGCAACGCTGATGCAATGGTGCCGCCCAACCCAATGAAAAGGGATTGGATGGCGAAGCCTTGCGAGTTTTGTTCTTCGGGAAGATTGTCCGCCACCAACGCCCGGAAAGGTTGCATGCTGGCATTGATGGTTCCATCCAGCACCCAGAGCAGTCCCGCCGCCATCCAAACCGACGGGCAATTCGGCATCAAGACCAGAGCCAGCGACGCGAGAATCGCGCCGCCCAGAATAAACGGGCGCCGC
>Ga0326728_10018238_pt1 | contig 13873 bp, 14 predicted proteins | sample MB3enrmetagenome_FD_207602 | JGI IMG/M metagenome (GOLD analysis project Ga0326728, IMG submission 207602) | Lab enriched peat soil microbial communities from McLean, Ithaca, NY, United States - MB31MN | ecosystem: Environmental > Terrestrial > Soil > Wetlands > Peat | place: USA: New York... | reverse complement strand
TATATTGCTGGGATTAGGACATTTCTACTTTGCCTTGACAGCTCCACTCCAGCTAAAGCTCGTTCCGCCGATGGAACATCAACCGTGATCCGCTGGCGGCCTTACCTCTCAAGGCCGCCACCAGCACAGCAACGCAGAATTAGGACACTACCCCCGCCTGAACCGCCTTGATCTTCTGCGGAAGGAAGCGTAGCATCGGGGGTGTTCGTCCTCTTCGATGAAAGAGGAGAGCCAGCGGCGTCATTGGACAGCAAGCAAACACGTGGCTACTTATGGTTGTTTTCAGACCCGTGGGAGCACATCAGGAATCCTGAATAAAGGAGGAGACAATGCCGTCCAACCTGAGTCAAAACTCGAACGTTCGCTTGTCTCGGATGTGGCCGCGTGCTCTGTTCCACTCCAAAGAGGGGAAAGAGTTTCTCGAAAAAAACCTGAACGAGGCTGGCGTCTATGTGCTGTACCGAGGTGACCAGCCCTATTATATTGGCAAGACTGATAAAACGCTCTTCAGGCGTCTCAAGACCCATGCGTTGAGACCGAATGCAAGGCGCTACAATTGTTGGGATTACTTCTGCGCCTTCGGGATTCCTGACGCATCCGACAGGGGCACAATCGAGGCAATTCTTTTCTCAGCCATGCCGACTGCCAACAGTTCCCGGCCAAAGATTGAGCGTATAAAACTTGACCGTGATGCGGCACGACGCGTGAATAACGTTCAAGCCTGGATTCTGACGGGTAAAGATGATTCAAGCGGAGAGGGCAGTCCCGAAAATGTCGAGGACGAAGACTAAAGCGAGAGCGGTGACGCAGATTAAGCTGTTAGCCATTCCGAAAATGAAATAGGCAGAATACGAGGCCCCGCGGTCACCTCAAATAGGCGTACTCATGGACCACAAGTACACTTTTGCGGTTAAATGGGGGTTTTCTGTGTGTAAACACGCCTGCTAAGAGGCTAAGGGATCTGTTGTTGATGCGCGGAAAACGGTACCCCGGTGGGGACCGATGGCAGTGGCGGCCATTCACGCGGTCTTGTTACGAAGCATCGACTCCGCAATAGCCTTCGCTTGATCCTGAATCTGTTTCTGACGGTACAGTTCCACTTGCTGCAAGATCGCGTCCCGAACTTCTTGGGGTTTCTGCACGTTGGGGATTCCCTCCACACCGAAGCGAGCGGCGCTTTGGATGATGACTGTTCCATAACCAAAAATCTTTCCGAGTATCGGCTGCTTGTAAACCACGTTCTGAATCCGGTCCAGAGCGGTATCAACAACATTGTCCGAGAATATTCCTGTTTTCTCGACTACTCGCATACTGGTCACGCTTAATTCGGCTCTCTTGTACCTGAAATAATAGTAAACAGAAGGCAAGATAATGAAGAGACTCACCGGGATCAGTGCCACTAGAAACAAACCCGGCTCGTACTCGCTTCCGCTGAAAAACACAAAAGCAATTATAAACGGGCCGAAAAGAACCGACGAGATCACAGCAGCAGCCCATAGCTGAAGCGCCGTTATGCGCGCTTCCAGGATGATGGTTTCTCCGCTCCTGAGATTTCGACGTATATAGGAATCCAATTGCGGCCGAGCATTGCCGATTGCTTCCCCGCTTCGCCCATGTGCCGCTTGCCGGAGTGCCTGAATTCGCGGCACAAGGGAATGGTCGTGCGTGGCCTTGAATCGCTCCGTGAGGAGGTGCGCGTCCTTGAGCAACTGCTCGGGAGTCCCGTTCTTCCATCTATCCTGATCTTCTGCGTCGCTCATTCTTCACCCCTCCCTGCGCGGGCTTCTCCATCTGGCGCCAGAACCAACCTAAATTCTGCCCGTGAAGACGCGGGTAATCAAGGGTACAGAGGTAAGGTGTCGAAGTCGCCATTATGTCTCCCTACATGCAGGCTCGAATCGCGGGCGGCGCACACGAAGACTTCCACGGCGATAGCTGAGCAATCCCGGAAGATTCTTGCCTCACGTGCTCCGGCGGCCGATCTTACTGCTTTTGACATTGTGTGTCCTTATAAAGGACACAAAACGTGAAATATCCACTTAGGCCATAGGAGAGGCGTTTTAGATGGCCAAATTCGGGCCTACAAGCCAAAATTAGGCCCCTCCGACCACCCGGATAAGGCAACCGTATAGGCACTTCCGCTAAGTCCTGTATTTACAATGACTTAATTTTTCGGCCTTTGAAAACACCCTTTTGCGGGGCCGGAAACGGCATTTCTCAGCGTTTTGACGATTTTGGCCCCGTAAAATCGCGCATCCTCAGCCCGCTGAGCGAGTCTGGGGTGAATCCAGTCCAACGAGTAGCCTATAATCAAAGGCTTCAATGTAGCTTAGGTATAGGCTACTGGTACGGGGAGGTTTTGAAGGAATCGAACCGCTTTTCAGGTAGTGGGATCATTCAGCTTGAGGCCGAGTCCTGCTGGCCCACTGCCCTTTGACATATTCCAGTAGATTGTGCGACATTGCGTGCACAGATGGAGGTGGCTCTGATGACGGTTCCTCAAATGACAGACCCCCAAAGAGCGCTACAGTTTTGGTCAGTGCTGGTCTTTGCGGCCAAGGAGCAAAACGTTCTGAGCTTTGCCACGCTTGCGCAGATGACAGGGATGGTTAGACAGGGCGCTGGCCGACCACTGGGCTACATCTACCACTACTGCAAACACCACAAGCTACCGCTGCTGAACACGCTTGCAATCAGCAAAGACACCGGAAAACCCGGCGCACCTTCTGAGACGGACTTCGACCTATCAACAGAGAAAACCCGCGTCTTCGTCTTCGACTGGCTTTCGCACGGCGCTCCCTCAATACAGGATTTCGAGGCTGCTCAGGCCGCCGAACAGGCCAGCGTTGCCCAAGCGGCTAGTCTCCCGGCGTAACCCTTAGCACCCGCAAACGGTGCCCGCCGCTATCATCGCGAGGCCCCATGCCAAGGTATCACTGAATAGCGGAATCCAGGTCCTCGGCCCTGATGGTATCAGCGACGCTGTCGCCGTTGGCTCCTTCTATCACAATCCGCAGCGGCGGCCGCAAGGTCTCATTGGGGAACGCGCCACGTGCTGCGCCAATAGTTAATAGCCCGCTGCGTCGGCGAGTCGAAATTCCCGATCGAGCACAGCTTTTTGTCGTTGCTCGTCGTAGCGCACGGTCATCCATTGTGCGCCGCCTAGAAGGCTTAGAATCAGCACGCGACCGTAAATCGGATGCTGTGCATACGTTTTGGGCTGCTCCTGCGTTATCTCGAACTGGAACTTTGGATCGGCGAGCAATCCTCCATCTTCGCATTTGCGGCCTTCAATTCCGATTACGAAGTCCGGGAAGAAGCCGCCGCCATTATCCAGCACGACTTGCACGCTCCACGGTTTGTGTGGCAAATTGCGATGCCACCACCGCACAATATGTTGCGAGTCGCGGTCTAACAAATCCGCGAAAGGACGTTCCCAGGTGTTTAAGCCGGGCGGTATGATGCGGTAAACATTGAGCAGCGAAGTCGGAAGCGGCGACTCGCTTTCAAACGCGGTCGGCAAACCTTCTTCCGTTTGTTGCACTTCGCAGTGCGTAGCCAATGCCGCCTTCTGCGCATTGTAAAGAAGTTCAGGTCGCGAGCACAGAATCACATCCAGCATGTGACGGACTTTGTCGTCATCGTCGGCTTGATCCAGCGCGAACTCTCGCAATGTCGCCTTGAGTTTGCGCAGCAGCGCGCGTCTCAACTCGCGTGCGTCAAAGGATTCGTTTTTCGTCAGCACCTTGAACGCAACCCGCGCGGCTTGATCCGGGTCCATCACCGCATCGGTGAATTCGAGTTCGATCTGATGCGTAAAAACTTCGAGAGTCCGTTTCTGGAGCTTCACCTTCGCCGCCAGCGCCCGGAGGATTTCGCTCGACGAAACCATGAACTTTTGCGCACAATCTTCTTCCGTCACGTCACTGTCAGGCGAAACCATTTGAGTCTTAAAACGGCGCGGCACATCCTCCCGCAACGGATAGGTGAATCCGCGCGGCGTGCGGATAGCTGTCCCTGCCTCAAGACGAGACACTGGCACGGCTTCACCTGGCAACACATTTTGCACGCCGCAGTCGCCTGTTAGCAATTCAAGGGTAAAGCCGCTTAAGGTTTCAGTGGGTCGTACAGGTGTTTCCCCACCAACACTTGTTTGGGGCGAAGGAGTCGGAAAACCGGGCGGTGGGGTCACAGGCAGAAGCCGCGTTTGCCCATCTAGACCGACCACCTGCACGTGGATTTGACCGCCTATTTGAACAACGGCCGTTGTCGGGCTGACCTTCGCGTATTCAGTGCGAAGGCGATTGATTCGCTGACCCGCCAAATCAAGCCCAGTCTGCGCTTCCGCGTCCGCGAGGAAAACGTAACCATAGCGTAACGCCTCCGGCAGCGTCTTCGCACGGGCACGCCCTTGCAGACGACGATGTACCCGCAAAACCCGACAATTTGCACCCCAAAATCTTCGTCGCGCGCCGCACGCATGGAAACTAGTGTCGAGGCACGTGGAGCATCGAAGCCAAGCGCCACAGCCATCTTGAACACCAACACCTCGCGCGTTTCATCATTCGCTAGCGCAAGTAATCCGCTATCCGGCTCGTCCGCCGTGTGGACGGCGATCTGTGTTTCGTTAAACCCCAGCGCCAGCAGTCTTTCTCTTGCCCGCTCGACACTTTTGGCTGTGGAATCAACTTGAACCAGCATCAGCGGTGTGAGGCTAACACGCAGCTTTCTCAATTCCTCTTTTAGACGATTGTGCAAGGTCACACCGTCGCGTAAGGCAACCTCTTCGTAGTCCACCAGCGCTTCCTGTCCAGGCAACGCAAAGTATGCAGCACACTTGATGCCCTCTTTGACCAACCCTTCCTCTACTGGCTCGCGGCGGCTGATGGTGATTCGATTTAGTCGCTCAATGCTAAGCGATTCCTTGAAGTGTTGAATGTCGGAATCGTCCGGCGTGGCTGTGACCAACACGGTGTATTCCGGCTGTAAGGTTTCCCGGAAAAATCGCATTGCTTGCGTTTCTACGCCCGTTCCGAAAAAGCCGTGGTGCGCTTCATCCACAACCACACCAACGCGCAATTTCTTCTGGCGCAGAGCCGCCACCAGTTCTTCGACGGTTAGATTCTGTTCGCCGGGACAATGCACGTTGCGGCTGTCTTTTACCCTTGTGGCGACGGTTTGCCACGTGGTGTGCGGGCAACCTAATTATGAGCAGTTTTTTCAGGGAAAATGGGTAACACTTTTTGGTTCTGAGTGATGGTGATCACTCCGTTTCTTTGTAACCAAGTTTCCACCGCGAGACGTCTGGCAGTGGCAGCTTGGCGTTGAGTGTGAACCGCCGAGACTTCGATAAGCGTCTGGGTCAGTTCGTTGATCCAATCGAAGATCTCCCTTCGCTTGCGAAGAGTATAAGCCTTCAGGGCGGGCTTCGCATCCTGAAAGACTCGGCAGGGGACTTGCCCCTGCAAGCAGGGGCGCGAGCGATGGTTCAGATCGTGCGCCAAAAGTTCTGCCCCGACCTGCACCTGGGACTCCGGGATCTGGCCGTGAGCCAGGAGCTTCTCCACCAACGGAGTTTTCAGTTCCCGCACCGCACATTCCATCCCCCCGTTGTAAGGCGGATAGTGCGGCGGGGAGTTCAGCGGCATGACCAAGTAACGGGCGAGCACCTCCTCGACCGCCTGCTGATTGAGATTGGAACCATTGTCGCGTTTGAGCACCAGCGGCGGTCCATGCTGCAAGAACAGTTGCTCCAGGTGAATGGCCACGGTTTCTCCCACCACCTGCTCTCCCACCCAAGGCGTGAACTTATAGCGCGAGGCGAGATCCTGCACTTGATGCAGATACAGCTTGTGGTGGGAGAACCTCGCCAACTCCGCGTCATCCAGTGACCAGACCAGGCCGGGAACCTGCCAGGTGATGTGACGTAATTCCGTCTGGTGTTGGTGGGCCAGCTCCCGCCGCACCGTTCTCGTCAGCGCCTGCAGATCGCGACGGGAGATCTGGTTCTGGTACTGCCGATAGAGTCTGCCGGCTCCCCGGCTGCGCTGGCGGCCATGCTGCAGGTAGCAAAAGGCAGCGCGCAACTCGGCGAGATTCAACGGCGCCACCTTGTGGGGACCCGGCTTCGAGAGGGCCGGCTGGCCGTGCCCCAGGCGATGTTGCCAACGCCGGAAGCTCGCATACGACAGCCCTAGGAACGCACAGAGGCGTGGGTACGGCCAGCGCACTTGTGGCTTCAGTCGGCTCAGCGTCGTAACTATCATGGCGGCCACCTCAGGCTTTTTTTTTATCCAGCTGCTCCAACCGCTGACGGATCTGTTCTGTCTGCTCCAGGACTGCGAGCTTCGCCTGCAGCTCCTGGGTCTGGCGTTGGAGAGCCTCCTTCTCCGGGTCGAGGGGCTGCGGCGGGCGCCCCGGTGGCCGATTGCCCAGGGCTCCGACCATCGCTGCCAACGCTCGACGCTCCCATTGGTAATAGGTCTTGCGAGAGATGCCCAGTTGCCGGGCCGCTTCCTGGGCACTCAACACCCCGCTCCGCACTTGCATAATCAACTGCGCCCGCTGCCGGGCTAAGGCTTGCTGCTGAGCGTTGGGTTTCGGATCGTCCATCGCAGCTTCCTCCCACCCCGCGGGGATGGTCTACTTGCTCGGCGGGGGTGCTTTCGGTTCTTGCAGCTTGGCCAGCCGCTTCTCCAGTTTGGCCATGCGCCCCTTCTGCTGCAAGGCTTGGCGCGCCAGCAACCGCTCCAATTTCGGGCTCAGCGCCGGTCCTGGCTCCAGACGCGTCTGCGACTCCAGCCCCTTGAGCATCGCCGCTAGCGCCCGCTTCTCCCAAGCCGCTAGCACGCCCGGACGGATCGCCAGTTCTTCGCAGACTTCCCCCGGCCGACGACGCTCGGTCCAGATCGACAGCACGGCTTGGGCTCGCTGCTGGGCATTGTACGGCAGCGGTTCCTTCTTGGTTTTGATTTCGGTACTCATGCGCTCCTCCCTCCAAGTCGTAGATGACCTCCTGATGAGGCCGCGGTTCTTCGCCATCGACGAGCATCTTCACTTGCCCCTTCTCGGCACGAATGACTACGGACTGCTCGCCCATCCGTCCCACCATGTAGAAGGGACTGCGCGGATGCCCTCGCAACGCCAGTTCTAGCAGGTTGTCCTGCATGCCGCGCTCGATCACTTGGCGCAACTCCTGGGCAATGGCAAAGAAGCGATCGGCCGGACACAACCCCTCCAGGGACTGATGGGGCCGCCGGTGGTTGTAATGCTTCACCCACAACCGAATTCGCTCACCGGCCGATTCAAAGCTGTCGAACTGGGCGCGCTCCAGGAACTCCTCCCAGATGGTTTTCCAGAAACGTTCAATCTTGCCCAGGGTCATGGGATGATGCGGTCTGCTCTTAATGTGGTGAACCCGATCCTTGCGCAACTCTGCCTCGAAACGGGTGGTCCCACGCCAGCTCGAGTACTGGCGGCCTTGATCGGAGAGCATCTCTTTGGGCACGCCGTACTCGGCCACCGCCCGGCGGTACACCTCTAACACGTGCTCCGCGGTCTGGCTGCGAAACACGTCCAGCCCCACCACGTAGCGGGAGTGATCGTCGATAAAGCCGATGAGGTAGGCGTTCTTGCCTCCCAGGCGGAAGGTGAAGATGTCGGTCTGCCACAGTTGGTTGGGCGTGGAGCGCTCGAAGAAGCGCGGCTTGGGGGGATTACGCCGAGGCTTGCGGCGAGGCTTCGGGAGCAGTTGTTGCTCGTGTAAGGTGCGGCGAACCGTCTCCTGGCTCACCGGTAGAAACAACATGCGCCGCAGGAACTGACTGATCTTTTTGATCCCAATCTCGGGGTGGCGACGCTTGAGTTCGATGACCTTGGTCTTTACCGCCGGGGCCACTTTCGGTCGCGGACGGTTCTGGCGTGCCGACTTCGACTGCAACCCCGCCTCACCCTGATCGCGGTACACCCTCACCCACTTGGACAAGGTGCTCTTGCCGACGCCCATTTCGCGGGCGATCAGTTCCGGCGAAAAACCTTCCTCCAGGTACAACTGGACGGCTTTATGCCGAACCTCAAACGGGTGGGAGTAAACGTGCGGACTAATTGTCCGTCGCGGCGCCCCCCTCGGGGGGCGGGTCCTCTTCCTCGTTTCTTGAACCTCGCTGGTTCCTTCCATCGGTAACACTCCTTTCGGTTCCTCCCGGGAACCACGGTTCTGGAGTGTTACCCTATTTCCTCAAGATTTTCTGCTCATCATCTGGTCGTTAGCCCAGTAAAATCATGCAGCCGATAGACGTGCTGGGTGTCGCGGTCGAGCAACAGCAACACCGCACACGACCGGTACTCCTTCCGCGAAAGCAAGAGCAGATGATTGGCGCTGAAGTTGAACATAGTGGCGAAGATGGCTTAAAACGCGCTTCGGTGGAGAATTGTCCTGGTCTATAGGGGGAGGTTCGCTATGGCGCGGGTGCGGGCAGCGGAACCGGTGATATCAAGCCGCTTCAAAGGACTGGCTCGGATGGTGGGCAACACGCCACTGCTGGCCATCGAATTCACTTACCGCGGGAAGCAACGACTACTCTACGCCAAGTCCGAACAGCTCAACATGACGGGCAGTATCAAGGACCGCATGGCGCTCCACATTCTCGAGCAGGCATACGCGGAGGGGAGAATCTCTCCCGGGGATGCTATTGTGGAGGCGACGAGCGGGAACACGGGCATCAGTTTTGCCGCGCTGGGCCGCGCGCTGGGCCATCCGGTGACTATCTTCATGCCGGACTGGATGAGCCGCGAACGGGTGGACCTGATTCACAGCTTGGGTGCGCGGATCGTGCCGGTGACACGTGAGCAGGGCGGGTTTCTGGGAAGCATCCGTATGGCAGAAGAGATGGCGGCGCAGCACGAGCACGTGTTTTTGCCGCATCAGTTTTCGAACGAGGCGAACGTTGCGGTGCACGAGTCCACCACCGGGCCGGAGATCTGGTGGCAACTGAAATTCAATTCGCTGATAGTGGACGCCTTCGTGGCAGGCGTGGGTACGGGCGGCACCGTCATGGGCACGGGGCGCTTCTTGCGCTCGCGCTTGCCGTCGGTGCGCATTCATCCCCTCGAGCCCGCGGAATCGCCGACGCTCTCGACTCGGCACAAGGTGGGCAGTCACCGCATCCAAGGCATTTCCGACGAGTTCATTCCGCCCATCATCGAGCTGGAGAAGTTGGACGCGGTGGTCAGCGTCCACGATGGCGATGGGATTCTGATGGCGCAGAAGTTGGCCGCCCAGTTAGGGCTGGGCGTGGGGATTTCTTCGGGTGCGAACTTTGTCGGCGCGCTAATGGTGCAGAACCAGTTGGGCGACGACAGCGTGGTGGTTACCGTCTTCCCGGATGACAACAAGAAATACCTGAGCACGGACCTGCTGCGGAAAGAGCCGACGCAAGAGGGGTATCTGGCGCCCGAGGTCGAACTCACAAGGTTCCGCGCCTTCAATCGAGTGTGCGCCACGTGCTGCGAACTGTTGGATTGAACGATGAATACCTGACACAATCTCCCCACCCCTTGCCCTTTGCTACGCCCTCCTCGCCACCCCCTCCCCATTCTTCTCTCTGCCCATGACTGACCCGAGAGATGCTTCGATGATCGGCAGAACCATCAAGACGACCAGGATCACTGTGCTCCGGGCCGAACCGTCCAAAGGTAAAGATTGGTGGGTCTGCAGATGTCCCTGTGGCCGGGAGTTCGTGGCCCATGGATGGGGCGTGAGGCATGGCCGCACCAGGAACTGTGGCGGTGACGGGCATAAAGTGCAACAAGCGGGGTGTCAGATCCCGGTGCTCTCGATGACAACCTTTCCCTGCCCGTCCTCAGCATGATCCGAGCCTGGCCCTCAGGCCATGGCGGACCAAGAGACACCCAGTGGTAGCTGGTTGTGCACCTCAAAGGCGACCATAGCGGCGGCCAGTCTTGTTCCTTCGTGTTCTCTCCCGGGTTCCCAGAGGTGACGGCAGACCCACGCGTCCAACAGCTCAATAGGTGAAGCCAGGGTGAGGTTGCGGTTTCCAGGCTGCGGCTCGGCGCTTGGCCTCCTCCACTTGGTCCGGCTTCATCTGCGCTTCGAGTGTTTTCAGAGGCTGCAGGCACTGCTCGGCCCCGGTTTGGAATCCGAGCAGCATCCACTGGTAGGCAAGGACGGCATCCTTCGGTAATCCCGTACCTTCGGAATAAAGCATTCCGAGATAGCACTGCCCGTCGCCTATGCCCTGGTCGGCTGCCATGCGCAAGTACTTTGCCACCTTCTCTGAGTCGGCTGCTCCGGTTTGGCCGGGGAAATGACGCAGGTAGAGTAGTCCGAGATTGTATGCGGCGTCGCCGTGGCCACCCTCCGCAGCGATCAGGAGCCATTTTTCCGCTTCCGTATAGTCGCGGCTCACGCCTTGTCCGATGAGATAGCGCACCCCCAGACCATACGCAGCTCGAGGTTCACCCTGTTCGGCGGCGAGACGGTACCACTTTGCTGCCTCGGCATAGTCCTGATTCACCCCAATGCCATTCGCATAAACCCAGCCCATCTCCGTCTGGGCTTGCGGGTTGCCTAGTTCCGCCCCTTTCGTGATCCACTTAAGCGATTCTTTGAGATCGCGCTGCACGCCCAAGCCTTGCTGGTAGAGCATTCCCAGCAGGAAGTCAGCGTAGGCATAGTCCCTGTCCGCTGATTTCCGGAACCAGCGCGAGGCTTCACCAGGGTCGCGTTTCACACCCTGGCCGAGCATGTACATGATGCCGATATCAGTTTCCGAGCGGGCGTCGCCGCGGTCAGCTCCCATGCGATACCACTTCATTGCTTCCGCGTAGTCCTGCGGAACACCTGCGCCGTTCGCATAGATTGCGCCGATGTTGCCTATGGCAACAGGGGATCCCTCAGATGCTGCTTTCCTGAGCCACTCAAGGCCGCGCGCCGTGTCGGCTGGCACTCCAATCCCCGCTGCGTATTGCAGCCCTACGTCTTGCTCGGCTAAAAGGTTGTTCTGCTTCGCCGCCTTCTCGCACCAATTAAGAGCCTCTGCATCGTCACGCGGCACGAAGCGACCAATGCGGTAAGCTATGCAAACCATAGTTTGCGCATCGGCGTCACCATTGGTTGCTTTCTCCTGCGCCGCGGCGAAATCTTCCGGCTTCATCGCCTGAACTTTCTGCACTACCTCAGCACCCTCTCCCCGCAAGTCCGGAGGGAGACGCAGGATTGGGACCAACGCGGCTGTGCCCGCTGGCGGCGCGGAAGATGCAGTAGCCTGCTGGCTGGTGGATAGCGCAACTTGCTGGTGGATTGTCTCACAGGCGTTTCGGATTCGCTCGTTCGAGGGTGCCGCTTGCCCCGCCGCTTGGCATTCGCCAAGCGCTTGGTCAGGTCGATGCACCTGCAAGAGGACCAGCGCCAGCTTCACATGCAGTTCCGCCCACTGCGGCGCCAAGGCGAGGGCTTGACGATACTCAGCAATCGCCCCCTCATAGTCCTTTTTCATCATCAGGGCTTCGGCGAGAGCTGAATATCGGCCGGCGCTGCTCGGCTCGAGCTGCACAGCCTTTCGCAGCTCCGCGATGCCACCTTCAAAATCTCGCCGCATCAGCAGAACGGCGGCGAAGTTTCCATGGGCGGACGCGGAATCGGGCTCCAGGCGGAGCGCCTCCCGCACTTCCCTCTCGGCCGCCTTGAGATCGCGTTCCTTCAGTCCCAAATACGCGAGGTTGTTGTGGGGCGTCCCGTATTCCGGATCAAGTTGAATGGCCTTTTGAAATTCCTTCTTTGCGCCTCGCACGTCCCCCCGGTCGCCCTGGACCAACCCCAGCCAATTGTGCGTCTCAGGGATTGAGGGGTCGGCACTCTCTGCCGCGTGCAACGCGCCGAGCGCGGCCTCGTACTTCCGCTCGCGCATCAAGACGTCAGCAAGGCCGAAGTAGGTGACGCTCGGTTCGAAGCCCGTGGCTGCCTGGCAATGATTTTCGGCCTCCTCAAACTGGCCTGCCTTGGCCAGCGTCAGGCATGCAGAGAGATGGCCGAATCCTGCCTGCTGTGCAGGTGAATACTTGGATGGAATGCCGGTTGGCTGCTGTTTGCTGACAGCGTCAACAAACCCGGCGGGAGCACCCAGAGTCTTCAACAAGGCGAGATAATCGCTCGTAGGCTCGAAATCAATTCCCGCCCGTTCGATTAACTTCTTGACCCGCCCGGTCGATTCGCCGAAATCCATCCAGACCAGCACCTGTGCGCGGTCAAGCGGCCTCGCAGGGAAAGTGCCCTTTCCATCAGCGGAACCACACACGAACAGGCAAACCGAGATTAGCACAGTAATTCTGGCCCGCATAAAGACCTCCAAGGCGGACGGGATTATACGATTACGGCTTGACCTGCCCGTACGCGGGATCTTTCTGACTTCGGACCGCAAGATCATTTCGTCTGGCTTTGATGAATCAAACATGTCGCACCTCCCCCGTGGACACGATGGTCAGTAAGGAAGCCAGTCCCGTCCCTCGAAGCGAAACAGATTCTATGCACGCAAAGAGGGGTCGGTCAAGTCGATCACTGGATTTTCACGGAGTGATCGCCACTGATCGGCTTACAGGAAGTGCGACGAGAGGACCGCCATGGGGCAAGTTCCGGATAACTGCCTGACCGCACCCTGCCATCCGTACCTCATAAATGACACACTCGGACTCGGACGCGGACGCGGGCCGGACCTCACCTCAGAAAAGAGTTTGGAGCCTAACATTTATCCAACGGAGTCAATCATCATTTTCGCAACTCACAAAACAATCTACGCGGGTTGATCAAGCCAATGAATTGACCCATATATGAAAGGAGGTTCCCATGTTCGGCGAACTCATGCCGCTCCTCGCCGGCCGCACTGTGCTCATCACGGTGGCCAAGGTGGATGACAAGACGCTCTGCGTCAACGTCATTCCGACCCAGGCCAAGGCCGACGAGAACCCGGCTCTAACCACCCCACTCACCTATACCGGCTCGTCTTAGGAACTCGATTCCGAACTCGGCAAGCATCTGGCCGGCTACGTCCAAACCCACCAGCAAACCGCCAGCACTCTGGCCGAAGCCAAGGCCACCATGGAGGCTGCCGCCACAGCAGCACATGAGGCAGCGAAGCGCAAAGCTGAGGAGCGCAAGAAAACGACTCAGAAGCCACCCGCAACCGCCACGCCTGTGTCCTTCGCTCCTGCTGAGCCTGTGCCTGACGAGGGCGAGCGTTGCGGTTGACTCTCTACCTGAGGACGACCTTAATTTCGAACACCGCTCAGCGCTGAGTCAACTGCACGCCATTGCCGCCGCGAGACACCCTCTCCCCAAGAGAGAGGGCTGATCTACGATTTGCTTTTGTTTTCATAAACATTCCGGGTTCGTTCCTTCAATCTGCTCTCTCACGCCCGCCCCGCCGGGGCTGTCACCCTGAGTATGGATGGGCCTGCGGCCCACCCAAAGAGATGAAAATCCCAAACGGCGTCGCCCCCGCGAAGGCAGGGGCCCACTTCGATCGATTCCCGCTCCCCGCCTTCGCGGGGACAAGCTTCTCGGGAATGACGTGATTTTCGACGGAGCCCCGGTTCTGCCGGGGCGAAAGATCCCGGCAGTTTCGCATGTGTGGTGTAGCCGCACGAACTGCTGAGATCCTTCGCTCCGCTCAGGATGACAGCCTTCGTGCTTCCTGACCTTGGCCGGCTCTTTGTTTTCATAGACATTCCGGGTTCGTTCCTGCGAATCGTGCGGGCAACCCAGGCGCGCGAGTCAGGCCCTCTCCCGAGGGGAGAGGGTGTCGGCCTCCGGCGCTTTTACCAGCCGGAGGACGACGGGTGAGGGGGTGGGTCCGTCCAA
>Ga0326728_10018234_pt1 | contig 13874 bp, 13 predicted proteins | sample MB3enrmetagenome_FD_207602 | JGI IMG/M metagenome (GOLD analysis project Ga0326728, IMG submission 207602) | Lab enriched peat soil microbial communities from McLean, Ithaca, NY, United States - MB31MN | ecosystem: Environmental > Terrestrial > Soil > Wetlands > Peat | place: USA: New York... | reverse complement strand
GGCCCAGACCGCGAAGCAGGCCGAGCTCTTCCGGAAGAAGGCTGAGGATGAAGCGGCTGCAAGCGTGGCGGCGGTCAATGGCCTGATCGCGGGATATCAGCGTAATCTAAGCCAGGCCCAGGACGAACGTGCGCAGCTCCAGCAACAGTACAAGAGCCAGGAAGCCGAACTGAAAAGCCGGTACGAGAAAGACAGCAAGTCCCTCCAAGCGGAGAAAAACCAGGCAGTGAGCGATCTCGATCGCTTCCAGGAACTCCAGCGCCAAGAAAACCTCGTCATGGGAAGGATGCTCTCCAGCTACGACGACATCGACGCGCGAATCAAGGCGGGGGACAACCAAGGAGCTCTCAAGGATATTTCCGAACTCAGGGATTCTCTGGACAGGGAGCCTGCCAAGTCCCTCGCCGCCATTCAGAACCGTCGGCCTATCGAGCTATTCATCCTCGGATCCCTCGAAGAGCTGGTTCGTTACCATATAGAGCGGGACAGCGGCGACGCAGCAGCCTTAGTCGATACGAAAACCCACATCGCGGCCCTCCGAGAGAAAGCCGCCCAAGCCGAAAAAAAATACCTCTCCAAGGATTTGACGGCTGCACGGGAACTCTACCTGGCGGCCCTCGCCGAGGTTCCCGAAGCCCGTACGAGCTACGACCGCCTCAATTCGATGGCTCTAGCGGAACGCGCAGCCCAAGACGAGGCGAGCCGCCAATCCGAACAGAGCCTCATCGCACAGGAAACATTTCTCAGGCAGCAGGACGCGGCCAAGCGCGCAATTCTTCCCAATCGAATCGACCTCATGAAAAAGGAGCTCATGAAGAGACCGGACGAGAGCGGAAACGCCCAGGAGCCGGACTTCGCTTCCCTGCTCCAGGCTAAGCTCCTCCTGTGGCAGATCATCGGGACCGACCCCATCAAGTCGAAGTATCCCAAGCTCTACGACACGATGCAGAAGTACTTCGATACCTTCGCCTCGCAGCAGCAGCATGCGGGAAGGGACGCGGCCCTGGGCGAAGTGCTCGCCCTGACCGAGTCGCTTCAGAAAGGCCAGACCAAAGCCCCCGCAACGCCCGCCTCGGACCGCGACTCGATGGTCAGGCTCCTCGACGGGCTCGAGAGGCTGATGAAAGAATAGGGAAGCGGCCTCAATTCAGAGTGACCGACCCGAACGGAGTAACCGAGCTTGTCGGTGTCGCATCCGCCGCCTGAACTACGACATAGATATAGTAGAGACCTGCGGTAGGCCATACTCCAGAGTATGTAGGCGAACTACTAGCTCCCGCTGCTAGAGTGGAGGAAGAACTCAAGGTTACCGAGTTCGAGGCAATAAGGATATCTCCGACACCGAATGTCGAGTTCGAGGATACGAACACTGACCACGAAATAGGGCTGGAGCCAGTTCCGCTTCCTGTGTTGTTGGTTATCATGAAGCTGCCACTCACCGTGCTGTTCGCCGCAGTTCCCGACCAGGAGATACCCGAAACGGAGTATGTGGGGCCAGCTACCGTCACCTGGCTGGTGGACACTCCCGTCCCGATCATCGCGGCGTCTGCCGCATGGACCCGTACGATGATGTAGTAGGAGCCTGCGACAGAGGGCCAGGAACCGGAATACGCGGGAGAGGAACTAGCTCCGGAAGCGAGGGCTGGAGTGGTACCTGAGACGATGAGGGTGGCTCCGGCACCTAGGGTCGCGCTGGGGGACGCGAATACCGACCATGATACTGAGCTAGAGCCATTGCCACCGCCGGTATTTTGTATTGTGAAAGTGCCGCTTAACGTGCCCCCTGCCGCAGTGCTTCCCATCGGTTGAGGAACGGCCGTGACAGTATAAGTGGGACCGACCACCGATACGGAGCTATTGGTCGCAAGCGTTCCGACCGTCGCGGCATCGGCCGCCTGTACCCGCACGATGATATAGTAAGAGCCCACGACGGAAGGCCAAGATCCGGTATAGGCGACGGGCGAAGAGCTGGCTCCGGAAGCTAATGCGGCAGTTGTCCCGGACTCGATAAGAGTAGCTCCGGAACCGAATGTCGCGGTGTTCAGCGATGCATACACTGACCAGGAAACGAGGCTGGAGCCGGAGCCGATTCCCGTGTTGGTTATCGTGAAGCTGCCGCTCACCGAACCGTTCGCCGCAGTTCCCGACGAGGAGATTCCCGAAACGGAGTATGTAGGGCCAACTACTGTCACCGGGCTGCCGGATGCGAACACTCCACCCGGCGCGTCGTCGGACGATTGTACTTTTACTTTTATATAGTAGGAGCCCGCGACCGTCGGCCACGTTCCGGAATATGAGGGCGCTGGGGCGCTGCTGAGTCCCGGTCCCAGGGCAGGAGTAGTTCCGGATTCGATTAGAGTGTCTCCGGTGGTGACAGCCGCGGTTGAGTTCAAGGATGCGTACACTGACCAGGAAACGGGGCTAGAGCCGGTTCCGCCTCCGGTATTCTTTACCGTGAAGCTGCCACTTACAGCGCCGCCCGCTGTGTTTCCCGTCGGCAGAGGAATAGGCGCAGTAACAGTGTAAGTCGGGCCTGCGACAGCTACCGGGCTGCCGGACGCGAGCATTCCTAACGTCGCATCGTCGGCAGCCTGCGCCGTCGCGATGATATAGTAGGAGCCCGCAACGGAAGGCCAGGTACCTGAATAGGTAGGCGAAGCGCTGGCTCCCGCGGTCAATGCGGGGATCGTCCCGGAGGCGATGAGGGAATCTCCGGCACCCAAGGTCGCAGTCGGCGATGCGTACACCGACCATGACACTGGGCTGGCACCATTCCCGTTACCGTCATTACGAATCGTAAAATTGCCGCTTACCGCGCCTCCGGCAGTAGTGCCCGACGTCGCGCTGATCGCGGTCACATCGTAAAGCGGACCCGATACTATTATCGGGCTCGAGGCAAGAACCTTCGTTCCTGTGCCGGCAGTATCGTCGAAGGCCGAGACTTTCGCAACGAAGTAGTAGGTGCCGGGCGTTGAAGGATAGCTGACGGCTCCGGGGAACGGCACCGAAACCGTCAGTGCCGAGTTAAGTGCAGGGGTCGTACCCGAAACGATCGCCGTGTCTTGCGCGCCGATAGTCGTCTTCGGCAGTAAATAGACGGCCCAGGTAATAGGATAGATCCCTGGCCCGACTCCGATATTCTTGATAATCAAGCTCTGGCTCGTAATAGACGATGCGCTTTGCGTGAGTGCCGTAGCTAGGGGAGAGACCGACGTAATACTGTAGGCCGGAGCCGCAGCCCCCGTGACCGCGATCCCGGAGCTGATCGCCTGATTGTTGGCCGTGCTCACATCGTCGACGGCGCTCACGACGATGATGATATAATAGGTAGATGCAGCGGTTGGCCAGGTGCCTGAAAACGGAATGAGGCTCGAGACCGAAGAGGCACCGAGGGCGGCCAGAGTTCCGCTGGAGGCGATAGGGTCGAGTGTAGTATCAAGCTGGCTGCTGCGTGAAATATAAACTTTCCAATTCAGCGTAGCGACACCGGCTTGCGCGGAGATGTTCTCGATCTTGAAGCTTCCCGTAAAGTTCGCGCCCCCGGCTCCAGTGCTGGGGAATGTCGGCGCCGGAGAAATAGCCACCCGATAGTCTGGGGCAGCCGTACTCGTTATGTACAGCACTGCCTGGGCGCTCGCGCCCGTGCCGTCGGTGACTTGAAGCGTGGCGGTTCCCGCGGAGGCGGGGGCAGTGTAGACTTTTGTGGCTGAGTTGAAGGCTCCAGGGCTTCCCCCGACCAGGCTGAACGTATAGTTTCCGTCCCCGCCTGTAGCCTGGAGGCTGAGGTTGCTGTTGACGACGATCGTGGCTGTGGCGGGAGCGATTTTCAAGCTCCCCGCCGAGGCCGAGTCATTCTTGCCTTCCATCAGTGTCTTGAAAAATCCATCGCTGCAGGCCGTGAACAGCGCGAAAGAAAGCAGCGCCGCGAGAGGAACCTTGAAATTCATGGTCGTTTCCCCACCGGTATATCGATCTCGACGCCTGGATTGAAGCCCATGATCAGATCCTCCCCGTCCAGAAAAACCAAATAGGAAAGGTCGATAGAAAGCCCGAGGCCGGAACCCAAGACCCAGCCAAGCCCGAGGCCGGCTCCTGCGTAAGGAAGGAAGCCTAAGCGATTCCCATACAGCTGGGTCTGGAGGCTCATCAAAGCCTCCCCGAAGGCCGCGTGTATGTAGGGCCTGAACTGCTCGTCTTCGGTTCTGGCGCTGAGACGAAGATCCAGGGCGAGCGGAGCCAGGATACCCGTCGCCGATTCGAGCGGTCCCTGGGCCTGGAGCAGGATGCAGGTCGCGGAAAGGCCGAGGCCGAAGGCAAGAGAGCGACTTGGGAAGTACCAGGTGACCCTTGCGCTGGCATCGCCTGCAGCCTGAAAAAAGCCGCCATCGTCTCCACCGACCAGGAACGGCGCTCCGCTGAAGCCCAATTCGAGGCCATTCGGACCGCGCTGAGCTTCAGGCTTGGGGAGAGGAGAGGGCGCCTCCACCGGTGGAAGCCGTGTCTCTGTAGCCGGGGGCGTGGCACTCAGCACAGGAGGGGCCTCGGTCTGGGCTGGGACATTTTCCGCCTTTGGCGACTTCGCTTTGATTGGCGCAATCGCGGCTACTCGATCGAGAAGATCATCGAGGGCCTTAAAGACCATCTCGTCGATGAGCATATCTTCAGGCCCGCTTCTCTGCACATCCGCAATCCACTTTCCCGAGCTCGTGTCGAACCAGGCAAGGCGTAGTGAGAGGGTGCCCGCCTTTTCCGACGATTCCACGAGGAGAAGATAGTCGGCGTCTTCCGATTCGGCGCCCTTGAGGAGAGTTTTGGGGTTTTGCAGTGAAGTCTCGTCGGCCTGTGAGAGGGTGACGCTCTTGTACCCTTTCCGATCGAGCTGGAGGCTCGCCGCCAATGTAAGGATCTTGGAAAGGGAAGCATCGGGAATGGCATCGAGGGACCGCGCGACGATAGCCACGTCCGCTCCGTCCTCTTCACTGGACTCGGCGAAGAGGAGCGGCGTAACGAAAAAGCCGAAGAGGCATACTGCGACCCATCTGCGAAACATCATCCCAGTATATCGCTGCTGCTTTCGTCCTGGGAGATGGAGGCGAGAAGTTTTTTCCGGAAGGCAAGTCCCGCGACGCGGCCCCAGGGGCGCTTGGCCGACTTGATCAAACGTTCAGCCTCCGTCTGCCGAAGCGCCAAGTACGAAGCGACCTCCGGTCCTCGCGAGAGGCTATCTTCAGCAAGATACTGGCGGAGGAATAGAATCGCGGCCGCCGCGTCACTTATCGCGCCTAAACGGTCCTGCAGCGAGCGCAGTTCGGTTATGCAGTCGTTCGCTGCCGGGCCAAGGATGGGGATGAATAGCTCGAGGGTGTAGCGCAGCCGCTTGGAGGCTAGGCGAAGGGCGTGAAGTTCCTCCGAGGAACTTGAGATAAGGGACAGCCGGACGCCTTCAGCCCTGAGCCTGGCGTAGGCGTCGAAGATTAGGGCGGGCGCCGCATCGGCGGCAGTGATCGATGCCTCGTCGGGCCTAAGAGGATTCATGAGTCCTCCCAGGTCGGGCAGATCGTCACTCGCTTTCGCTTTTTCACGGAGACGGGCGAAAATAGCGTCGCGCCTGGACTTGAGCTCGGCGACAAAGGGCTCGAAGCCGGGACGACGCCGCGCGGAGAGCTTATTCAAGTGGACCTGGGCGTTCTCGAGCATGATGTCGGCGTCGCGGAGGCGCCCGAATGAACGCGTTAAGCGCCGCAGTTCCTTGGATGCGCGACGAGTTTCCTTCCGGTCAAGGTATTCGTCGAAGGCTTCGAGAGCGGCGAGCGACCTCCGTATTACGACCCGTAGATCGTGGACATCTTCGGGAGCGCCCTTCCCGACGAAATCGCGAAAGCGCTTCTCGAGTTCGGTCGAGAGCTGCGCCATGACACGCGCCGCGAAATCTCGTATTCCCGACCGGGTTTCGACTGCATGCGTTGTGGATTCAGGTTTCTCCCGAAGGGTCTCGTTCCGCACTTCGACGGGGACGGCGTGCCGACTAGGAGTCCGTGGGCCGAGTGCTATGTCGAGTTTAGTCCTGGCGTCTGGCTTGAGTCCGTAGGCGGATACAAGCTCAGAGGCGATATCTTCGAGATCGCTCGTCGAACCGAGGGCGCAGAGCTCGACTTCGGCGATCGCTAGCGAGGAAGCGGACGATCCCTTTTCGACGTGGAGTCGGTCTATGTCGAGCTCCGCGATCTTGGCGTTATCCTTGAAGAGAGGGAGGCAGGCTCGTTCCTGGGAAAGCATGGCGATGAGCTCGAGCGGGGCACCTGCGCACAGCGAGGCGACTAGCCGTTTCATTTCATCCGGGACCAGCTCAGCGTCGGCAGGGCCAGGCGCATAGCGAAGTTCGAAGCACTCGCGCTTTTTGACGGCCGTTTCCAGGTCCAGCGCTTTCAGACAAGCCTCGTTCCACTCATCGCAGGCCCGGATCCGGTATGCCCAGCCTGCAGTTTCGAGACTCCTATCCCCAGTGTCAAAATAGGTATCGCGAAAGCGCAAGCTCGAGACCTCCCCAACGCGTGCACGGCCGATTTCCTTACACTGCTGGAGACGCTTAACCACAGCGGCTGTCGGGATGAGAAATTTGCTCTCGATTTCTACCCAGGGTTTCATCATGATAACCTAGACCATGATAGATTGATTAAGCTACACGCGCAACTCTCCCACGCTGCCTGCTCATCGCCCTAACCTGTCATACATTATTTATTGAGGTTTTTTCAAAACTCAGACGAGTTTTGAAAAAGCTACCTTAATTTTATGCAGATTTCGTAGCGGCTCATACAAACATCAAGAGCCGCGAGAAATTGGCTCTATTAACTAAAACTTAACCTATATCTCATATTTATTGCATCTTTTTTGTGCATATAATGCATTCATCTAGTGCATATATTCAGAAGGAAGGGACTATGAGTAAGAAAGGAAAGGACGCCCTGCAGCTTGCAGCGGCGCAGGAGTCCGCGGCTCCGACCGCAATCCCGGAGAAAGAGACAAAGGAGAAAAAGCCGAGCGCCGACTCCAAAAAACTCCATGTCGAGATCGCCCGGGGGAATTGGAAACGGCTCGAGAGCTACATTGACGAGTTCAACAAAAACCCCGAGCGGATAGCGCCAAAGATGAAACAGGCCGATGTGATCAACAAGGCGCTCGCGGTCTATCTCGGTGCCGCAGTGGCAGAGAAAGGGAAGAGGTGAAGGATATGGCAAACGGGAAAAAAGACTCAAAAAAGGCTAGCAAGCGCATAAACGTAGAGATCGCTCCTGGCGTTTACCGGTTACTCAAAGCTAAAAGGGACGAAATCAACGCCTCACCCGATGGGACCGAGCCTCCCCAGAGCTACGCCGACCTGCTCAATCACGCTTTGGACAGCTTCCTGCCGCCCCTGCCTGCCGACGAAGCCGGCGCGGCGGAAAAGGAGTAGGCAGTGGCTAAAAAGAAGAAGCGTGAAAGGGATGACGCCCTGAACGATGCCGAGGCGGTCGGCGTTCAGGCGGAGTCTGCATCGGGCACGAAAGACAAGAAGACCAAGACCGCCAAGAAAACGAAGACCGCCAAGCCGATAATAGCGTCGGTGAACCTAAGCCTGACGGCATCCGGCTCTGTCCCCGAGGCGAAATGGGACGACGAAAAGAGAGAGCTCATCCTCGCGATTCCCGCTCCTGAGCGCGGCGAGCGCGGTCCACAGGGCCCGGCAGGAGCGCGGGGCGAGAGCGGGCAGGACGGCAGTCCTGGTCCTCAGGGTGTTCAAGGACCACAAGGGCCGCAAGGGCTTCAAGGCGCGGTCGGCCCCAAGGGTGCGCGAGGAGCGGGTATTGTCTACGCCGAGGCAGGAGACGAAGCGCGACGCTTCCTCCGCATCGAGGCGGACGGTACTCTTGTTTACCTGCGCGACGGAGTCAAATACGCCCTCGCCCTCGAGCCTCTGGCCGCGACGGGCGACTGATTTAAACCTATCCTACTGCTCCTCGCCGAGACAGGCTCCGCACAGCCCATCGTCCGCGAGGAGCGCCTTTTCCAACCGAGCACTGACTACCTACCTTTTTATGCACGAAAACACTCCGCCAATCGTCGTTCTATAATGGAGGACAATGAGCGTGAATGACACAGCCGTTCCGGCGACGATTGCGATCGAAAAAACGTACCGGGAACGGAGAGGCGGGTTCCTTACCTGGGCCAAAAGGCACGCGCCCGACGAGGCGAGCGCGGAAGATGCGCTACAAGAAGCCTTTATAAAGGCGATCGCGAACGCAGATGCCCTTTCCATAGTTGAGGATATCGCCGGATGGATCTTCACGGCTATGCGCAATCGTCTCGTCGACCTCTGGAGGCAAGCCAATACGCAAAAACGGGTAGGTGCGGTCAAGCTCTCCGAAGATACGATAGAGAAAATAGCAAAGGAAGCCGGCTTCGATCCATATGACGCTCTCGTTCGGGACGAACTCGAAGAAGCCCTTGCTATAGCGATTGAAGCCCTCCCTAAAGAGCAGCGGGAAGTGATCCAAGCCCAGGCACTCGATGGCACTGCCTTTCGCGAGCTAGCGAGGCAGACGGGAATCTCGATCGATACTTTAATGTCAAGGAAGCGCCGCGCGTTGCGCAAGCTCGCAGCGGCCCTCGAATACTGGATGGAGGACTGATCGTCCTCTGCACTGGAGGTGCGTAAAAATGAGCGATTCGAAAATGGGTCACAGGCATTGCGGGTCTTGGTCAGAATGGTCGACGGGAGCTAAGATCGGGATGGTCGTTGTTATTGCCGTTGCCGTAGCTGGCCTCTTAGCGCTGTGTAGTGCGGTGACCATGTGGCTTTGGAATGGCCTCGTGCCAGGGATCTTCAAACTTCCCGAGATCGGGTTCTGGCAGGCGGTCGGCATCCTTATCCTGTCGCATATCCTTTTCAAGGGTGGCCTTGCCTCTCACCCTGGGCGTAGTCACTGGAAGAAGCGCCAGGTATGGAAGCACATGCACGAAGACGAGGAAATGCAAGATGGCCCATCGGTTCAATCCTGACAGGCTAGCGCAGCTGGACAATCCCCTTCGAAGGCTCCTCATGCCCCCGCAGGGGACTCTCGAGCGGCTCGGCGTCGTGAAGGGCGACGTAGTTATCGATGTCGGCGCGGGCTCGGGGTACTTCTCCATTTCCGCGTCCGAGATGGTCGGGAGCGAGGGCCAGGTCTTCGCCGTCGACATCCAAAGCGAGGCGATCGCCATCATCGAGCGCAAGCGCGCCGAAATGGATCGGAAAAACCTCCATGCGATCTTATCGAGCGAAGACAGTCTGGGCCTGCCGGACGGAATCGGCACCTTGGCCTTCATGTACACGGTCCTCCATGAAGTCGAGGATAAGGCGGCGATGCTCCGGAATCTCCATCGAGCCCTCAAGAGCGGAGGAAGGATCGCGATCGTGGAATTCGGGGAAGGCGCTATCTTCGGCCCGCCGAGCTCCGAGCGGATAAGCGAAGCAGAGATGCTCGGTCTACTCGAAGAAGCCGGTTTTTCAAAAGGCGCCATTAAGAAACGGAGCTTATCGCATTACATCGCGATGGCTATCAAGTAGACTGTTGCCGGCCGATAAGCTAGGTTCCATTCCTATACTTATACTAGAAGCTAATATCTTGACATAAAAAATTAAAGCAATTATTCTCACCTCACCGAGTAGCGTTAATGCGTAAGTCCAGGTTCTGGACTTACGCTATTTTTTTAAGGATGCAGCAATGAAGTTTATGCGCTCAAAATATGCATTCCCCGTTTTTATGTCCGTTTTAATGGTATATGGAATGGAAACTTATAATGCTATTATTCGTATGCATACCGTAAATTTTGCAACCTTCCTAGTACCGGTTTACGAATTAATTCTGCTATCGTTAATTGTTTATATCCTACAATCAGCACTAGCAAATCCATTCTCCAAATTTATCAATAAGCTTATTTGGGGAAGCGATAATATGAATCCACTTTATAGATCATTCACGTTCCCGATATTTATACTAATTGTCATGTGTCCTTTAATGAGCTTGGTGGCTACTCTGCTTTTCAAATTCGACATACACAATTTTTTCCCTATCTGGGGACATACAATACTATGTAATCTTCCCATGGCTTTGTTTTGGCAGTTACTAATCGTAGGCCCAGGATTGAGGAAGTTATTTAGCGCAATTAACGCAAAATAGTTCCCTGCTATTGAGCACTGTACAAAAAAAGCGCTACTATATAGCCTTGAAAACAGCCCTAGACACAGCTTGGCTTGGAGCTCCTCTATGATGAGCGCTTGCGAGTGCAGGATCCTGATCAAAGGTGCCGGAGATCTCGCGAGCGGCGTGGCGCTCAGACTATTCCGGAGCGGCTTCCCAGTCGCGATGACGGAATTGCCCCATCCCCTGATGGTTCGCAGAACCGTGTCTTTCGGCGAGGCTGTCCACGAAGGAGAGGCAATCGTCGAAGGGATCATGGCCAAGCTTGTACCGGACGCACTAGCCATGGAGACGGCGTTGTGCGATCGATGCGCTTCGCGGTTCATTCCGGTCATCGTCGATCCCGAAGCTCAGTGTAAACTGCGGATCAAGCCGTTCGCGATTATCGACGCGATCATGGCCAAGCGGAATCTTGGGACGCGCATAGTTGACGCTCCTTTCGTCGTGGCCTTGGGGCCGGGATTCGTCGCAGGTGCGGACTGCCACGCGATCGTGGAAACTAATCGAGGCCATAACCTGGGCCGAGTCCTCTACTCGGGATCGGCCCAGCCAGACACGGGCATACCTGGGGAGATAGGGGGCAAGACCGTCGAAAGGCTTCTGCTATCTCCCGCCGACGGCATCCTCGAAGCTATCAGAGAAATCGGCGATCGAGTCCGGGCGGGACAGGCTGTGGCGATGGTCAACGGCCAGGAAATCGTTTCGCAGACCGATGGCATCTTGCGCGGGCTCATCAGATCGGGTATGTGCGTTACTAAAGGATTGAAGATAGGCGATGTCGATCCACGCGCCGCTCGCGACCACTGCTTTCTTGTCTCGGATAAGTCGCTGGCCATAGGCGGCGGCGTGCTCGAGGCTGTTATGTCGAAATTGGCTTCGGAATGATGAAGGTGACTCAGGCGAACCCCCTGCCCAAGTCAGGCACGACTCGTACCTAACTTGGGCAGAAACACTTCTCTTGTGGTTTCTTCCTGGATTTCCAATATTGTAGTATGACGCTATCGATAGCCCAGGAGGAGTGCCGCGTCGGCGTCCATTTCGATGAGCGCTTATCTCTTGCTAATCGAAAACTTGTCGATCACCGACATGTTGTCCGTACGGTAAACGATGACAGTGGCTGTATCGCCAGTCAGCGACATGTACCCGAAAGAGGCGACATGGCCTTGCCAGCGCTTGGCGCTGAAAACTTCGGGCACATCAGTGCGCCAGTCGTTGTATTTGTTGCCGGAGCCCGAATTGAATGTAAAGTAGACTATGCCCGCAGGATTGATGATTGAGTCAGAATCGGCAACGGTCGTATCGGGTTTGCCTTTCACTATCGGGAAAGACCGCGTATATGAGTGATTGTGCCCCTGCAGCACGATATCGATCTTGTAGCGCTCAAAGATAGCCGGATAATTCATTCTCCGGTCCAGGATGTCCGGCTCATCGGAGCCCGAGGCCTCGCTATAGATCGAATGGTGGAAGCAGACGATCCTCCACTTCGCCGAAGAATTATGCGACAGCGCCTCACGGATGAATTGATCGTGGGTCGCAATGCTTGCTGTGTTGGAGTTGAGCATAATGAAAATAGCGCCGCCGTAGGTAAACCAGTAGTCCCCGTCGTTTCCGTAAGAGGCGCCGTACTGCGATGAGAGATTCGGTTGATTGTAGTGGTATCCATAGTATTCGCCCATCGCAAAATCGTGGTTACCGTTGAGGGTAGCTACGGGCAAGGAAAGAAACTGGGGAGGGCTAAAATACGCTTCATACTCGCTGTCCTGTACCGAGATCTTGTTGTAGTCGTTGACTTCGTCGCCCAGCGAGATCATGAAACTCGCCGAAGGATAGGCGGCCGTCGCCTTTTTGACAGTGTCCAGCCATCCAGAGCTATCGTCGGCGAGCGTCTTCTTTCCGCCCGATCTCGCCCCAAGTTGGGGGTCTCCCGCGATTAGAAAGCCAAAGTCCCGGGGATTTTGCGTGTTGATGGGATACGGATCGCTCCAGCTCTTCCCATCCCCCACCCGATACATATAGGCAGTCGATTCCGAGAGATCGCTTACTGTGACTTTCTCGGAGTATCTGTCAAGGCCCCTGCGAGCGTCGTCCTCCCTGCTCTGAGTCGCGAAAACTTGCCTCGAGGTTCCGGTGAAGGAGAGAGCCGAGCCAAGAGGAAAGTCATTCCCCTTCTTACTGGATTTTTTTACGATCTGCACTTCTGGCGTCTTCTCGGCAGCGGAGGAGAACCATGCGAAGTTCAATTCGCTGGGAGAGCCTCCAGGAGTAATATTCAGACCAGAAATCGGGTAACCCGAGGTACCTTCGGCGAATAAAGCGGCGCTGAATGCGACCGATACAATGAGAAGCACTGCTAGAACACTGCGTCGCGATAGTACTGATGTGGTCTCTGCTTCAATCTTCATGTAGCCTCCCATAGGTCCCGGCTACTGATAGTCGAAGAATCGCGTGGAATTTGTTACTATTCCATTAGATTATGGCAAATACTGCACCTCGATGATGGCTTTCCCGTTATACACGCTTGCCCAGGCCCTGCGCGTAGACGAAAGGAGCGATCTTATCCAAAGGCAGGATGTAGTCGATCGCGCCGAGTTTGATGGCCTCCTTGGGCATGCCGAAGACTACGCAGCTATTCTCGTCCTGGGCGACGGTCAGGGCGCCGGACTCTTTCAGCTCTTTCATGCCGCGGGCCCCATCGTCGCCCATTCCAGTCATGATCACGCCGATCGCGTTTCCCCCGGCGTTCACCGCGCTCGATCGAAAGAGGACGTCCACGGAAGGTCGATGCCTGGTGACCAAGGGGCCTTCCCTGATTTCCACACGATAAGTTGCCCCGCTTCGTTTGAGGAGAGTATGGTAGTTGCCGGGCGCGATCAAGGCCTGGCCTCGAAGCACAGTGTCACCGTCGGTCGCCTCCTTGACGCTCACTCGACATAAAGAATCGAGACGCTCGGCGAAGGATCGCGTGAAGTTTTCCGGCATATGTTGGACAATGACGAGCCCGGGAGAATCTCCCGGCAGCGCTTCGAGGAATACGCGGAGCGCCTCGGTCCCTCCGGTAGAGGCTCCGACTACGATGACCTTTTCCGTAGTCTCCGTGAGGATTTTTTTCTTGGCTGCCGGCAACATCACATCCGCATTCAGTTTGGGCATAGCGACCATCTCTTCGCGCAATACAAACTTGGACAGCCGGGCGAGGCTGGCGGCCCGCACCGAGTCCCTGATGAGAAGACTGGATTCTTCAAAGAATAATTTCGTGCCAAGCTTTGGCTTGGTTATGACGTCCACTGCGCCGTACGCGAGCGCTTTCATAATGGAGTCGGAACCATCCACGGCGAGGCTCGAGCATATGATCGTGGGGATGGGATGTTGGCGCATGATCTGCCTGAGGAAAGAAAGGCCGTCCATCCGCGGCATCTCGATATCGAGGAGAATAACATCGGGGACGACGTGAGCGATCAGATCTACCGCTTGGTATGGATCGCCCACCGCGCCGATGACTTCTATGTCGTCGCCCTCGCATAATAACTGCGCCATGGTTTGCCTGACCGAGGCCGAGTCGTCGACTATCAGGACCTTGATTTTTTTTCTCGCCATCAGTTTTTCCTGAACACCGCGCGGGAAACGATGCTGGCGGGCAGATTGAAACCGATGATCGAC
>Ga0326728_10018232_pt1 | contig 13874 bp, 8 predicted proteins | sample MB3enrmetagenome_FD_207602 | JGI IMG/M metagenome (GOLD analysis project Ga0326728, IMG submission 207602) | Lab enriched peat soil microbial communities from McLean, Ithaca, NY, United States - MB31MN | ecosystem: Environmental > Terrestrial > Soil > Wetlands > Peat | place: USA: New York... | reverse complement strand
TCGCAGCCGTGGCAGGCATCCACCAGCGCCGTGCTCGGGGTACAGTCGCCGGAGATCACAATGGAGCGGTCCGGCGTGTCGATCCGGTAGCCGAAGGCCTGGGGCCAGGACCCGTGATGCACCGCAAACGCGGTCACCTTGAGATCGCCCTCACGGTAGACCACGCCCGGTTCCACGTCATGCGCCGTCACCTGGTACCCGGTGGCATTGGCATGCTCGAGCCCATGGATGCGGACATCGATATCCTGCTCCCAGGCGGCTTCAATGTGGCCGGCCATGGCCGTGGTTCCTTTGGGTCCGTAAAGGTCCAGCGGCTCCTTGCGGCCCAGCACCCAGGGAGTGAGAAGCAGGTCCGGCAGCCCCATGGTGTGGTCGGAATGCAGGTGCGTGAGGAACACCCGATTGAGTCTGGGCGCTTGGAGGGAGGCGATTTTGAGCCGCCCGGCCGCCGCTGCCGCACGGCGCACCACGCCCGGGCCGCTGTCGAAAAGATATGCTCTATCGTTGTAGATGACCGCAACCGCGGGACCCGACCGATCCGGGTCCGCGCGTGGCGTGCCGGTGCCCAGGATCACCACCTCGGTAGCCGCCGGCGCGCCGGCACACGCCAACGCCAGCGCAAACCACAGTTTCAACATGCAGAGATTATCGCAGGGGAGTCGTCACAAAAGAAGTGCGGGTCGGCGGCGCCCGTCAACATGAACATAGCGCTGATGCGATCCGATCTAGCGGACGAAATAAAAGCCATCGCGGTTGAGGGCGGCGATGAGTTCCCGCGCGGTGAGTGAGCGTAGGCCCCGATAATCAATGGCCATGGTTTAGACAGTGACGGCAATACGGGGTGCTTCCTTCGATACCTCGGCAACCTCAACATCGTCCGCGGGGCCTTCGGGAAGCGGCCGTCCTTCTTCAAGAGATTCCTCGACGATCATGTGAACGACTTCGTTGATGTTCTTCAACGCCTCGTCCCTGGTACGTCCCGAGGTCGCGGCGCCGATGCTTTCGAGCGCGGGGCAATAGGCGTGCCACGCCGGATTGCCAAGGGCATCCTCGTCCGGCTCCACCACAACTTTGAAAGTGTAGGTTTTCATGCTAAGGATATGCTTAGTTCCAGTGTAGCGCCCCGGCCATTCTCCTTACAGGAGACCAATCTCTGCGCCGCCCCCCTACTTCGATTTGCTCAGCTTGCGGAAATATTCCGCCACGGCGTCGGCGTAGCCTTGCGGGACGGTCTCGCCGCCGGGGCTGCGGACGCTGCCGTTGCCCGCGCTCTCCTCCACCTTGCGGCGAAGTTCCATTTCCACTTGCTCGACGCCCGAGACGAGCGCGGCGTGAATGCGCTCCGCCAGTAGCGGATCGTTGGCGTAGGTGTAGGGATCGAGACGCTGCAGGTCGCGCATCAGCGCCTGGATGTCCTTCAGCATGTTGGGATCGGCCTGGGCCTGCTGTTCGAGTTGGCGCAGGCTTTGCAGCGTATCGCGATAGGTGTTCTGGAAATCCTCCGGACGGACCGGGCCATTGGGGTAATTCCGGGGATCGTAGCTGCCGTAGTAGCCGCCCATCCAGGGTCCATCCGGGCCGCCGGGGCCGCCGTTCCAGCGATTGCCGCCGTACTGCCCACCATATTGGCCACCGACCGGACCCGCGGGGTTCCACTGCCCGCCGTTGGGGTTGCCGGGGCCGCCCTGTTGCCCACCTTGCTGGCCGCCCTGCTGCCCCTGCCGGCCGCCGCCCTGAGCCTGCTGTCCACCTTGCCCTTGCTGTCCACCTTGCCCCTGTTGACCACCTTGCCCCTGCTGGCCACCCTGCCCCTGCTGACCCGGCTGCCCTTGCTGTCCGCCCTGTTGCCCCTGTTGTCCGCGCTGTCCGCCCTGCTGACCTTGCTGCCCGCGCTGGGCTTGCAGTTGTTCCAATTGTTGACGCAAACGCTCGACGTTGGTCAGCGCCTGCTCCATCGCCTTGTCATCCTGCCCCGCCGCGGGCTTGCCATCCTTGCCGCCCGCCGCCATCGACTGCTGCACCTGTTTCAACTGGTCCCGCAACTCGTTCAGGCCCTGCGTGATCATGGATTCGGACATGACTGCGTAATCGCCCATGCCTTGGCGAATCCAATCGGCATTGCGCTGCATGTCGCGCTGCAACTCCGCCTGCTGCATGTCGCTGAGCGCCTCGCGCAGTTTGGTGGAAGTTTTGCGCTCGGTAGCCATCAGGTCGCGCACGGCGTTCTGCATGTCCTGCTCGAGCTGCTTCAGGTCCTTGAGCTCGCCGTCTCTTTGGCCGGCAAGCTGCTCGGCTTGCTGGCGGGTGACGTCCTTGCTCTGGGGGCCGTAGGCGCGGCGCATCTGGCCTTCGAAATCCTGCTGGCGGCTGGCCAGGTCCTCGGCCTGGCGGGCCAGGTCGTCTACCTTCCCGCCGGCTTCCTGGCTGCGCAGCCCGGAGAGCGTCTGCTGCGCTTCTTTCAGACGGTCGGCGGCGCGCCGGGCCTCGGCCTCGCCCTGTGGCGTGCCGGCCTGCTGGGAAGATGCCGCCTGGCGCATATCGTCCACGGCCTGCTGCAAACGGTCGAGGGTCTGCCGCAGTTGCTGCGAGTCGGCGCCGCGCACCCCGCTCGACTGCTGGCCCTGTTGCCCGCGCTGCTGGGCGGACTGCTGCCCCTGCTGGCCTGGCTGCGCGCTCTGTTGCCCTTGCTGCCCTGGCTGCCCCTGCTGTCCGTTGCGGCTCAGTTGTCCATTGTCTCCCCGGCTCAACTGTTCCATCTGGTGCTGAAGCTCTTCCGCCTCACGCCGCAGCATCTCCTGCTGCCAGCGCTGTTGAGAGGTCTGCTGCTGTTGGCGCTGCTGTTGCGCCAGCTCCTGCTGCCGCCTGGCGAGCTGATCGAGTTTTTGGAGCGCATCGTCGATGGCGCGCTGCCGCTGGTCGGCGGATTGCGTCATCCGCGTGCTCTCGTACTGGTTCTTCTCGGTATCCAGCTCCAGGTCGAACAGCCCTTCGAGGTCGCGCGTGGCGCCATTGGCGCCGCCGCCGCCACCACCGCCGCCGCGCCCGCCGCGGCTGCCGAACGCCACCTGGATGTCGCGGAAGGTGGCCTCTGCGCGCAACAGGTATTGCAGCGCTTTCTGTTCCGGCGCCAGCGCGTCCTGCCACTTCGCGCCCTTCAGCTTGTCGGAAGCCGGCCCCATGGAATCCACCGCCTTGTCCATGTCGTCGACGAAGCTCTTGAAAGAGTCGCCCGCGCCCTCGATCTGGCGGGCCTTCATCCGCTCGGAGAGAGATTTCGCCTGGTCGCGCAGTTTCGACTGCACCGAGGAAAGGAACGCCGCGTTCTCCGCATTGCTGCCCCGGGCGCCCGTGCCCTTGAGCTGGTTCCAGGTGGCCGTGACGATCTCCTTCTGGCGCTGCGAGATCTGGTCCTGCTGCCCGCCCTGGTCGCCGCTATCGCCGCCACCGCCGCCGCCGTCGTCCTGCTGGGATTGCGAGTAGTTCCGCTCGAAGGGCTGCGCCTCGATGAAGAACATATCCGTGTTGCTGACGGCGCGCGCATCCTTGGCGCTGGCGTACAGGCTGACGATGTCGCCCGGCTCCACTTTGAAATCCTCCAGCGCAATGATCGTGGTTCCGGAAGCATTCCTGGCGTCCCTGGCCGGCAGCATGGAAACGGTCTTCTCGGCGCCCCCATTCACGGAGTAGTGCAGGGCCACGTCTTTCAGGCCGAAATCGCCCTTGGCTTCCACCTGGACGGTGACTTCCTCGATGGGCGAGGCGCGGAAATCGCGGCCCGGCCGCGCGATTCGCACTTCCGGCGGGCGCTCCTTCTGCGCTTCGATGAAGTAGTCTTCGCTGAGGCGCACGTCTTCGCCGTTCTCGACCGCAGCCACGTGATACAGGCCGTCCTTGCGGATGGGCACGCTGGCCACCAGCTCACCCGCGTCGCTCTGGCGCAGCGCCAGCTTCGATCCGTCATCCAGCAGGATGGCGCCGGTCGAGAGCGGTTTGTCGGTCTGAATGGCCACCTCCGCCGTGGTGCCCTCGACGGCCCGTAGATCGCCGCCGGGGTTCTCCACGCGGTCTTTCATCCCGGTCCACGCCGGGTAGCGATAGGTGACGCGGATGTTCTTGACCGAGGGCAGATCCACCACGTTCAGCTTGTAGGTGGACGAGCGCACACCGCCGGCCTCCACATAATATTCCAGCGTTTCGGGCACGCCGGCGATGAGGAACTGGTAGGCGGAGCCGCCCGGCTGGGTTCCCATCTCGGCCTGCTCCCACTGCGACCCGCTGGCGTATTTCGCGAAGAAACGCACTTTGGGCGCGGTGAAGCCCACCAGCCGCGCGGTGATGGCCTGGTCGGAGCGCTTGCGCACGGTGCGGTTGCCGGGCTCGACCTGGATGTCGTAGTACGGCTTCGCACCGCCCTTAGGAACCCCGCCCCACAGCAGCGAAGCGCCATAGCCCAGGAAGCCCGGGCCGGACGTGGCCAGCCAGAGCAGCACCAGCGCTGCCGCTGCGGCGGCGGAAGAGAAACTGAAAATCCAGGCGGCGGGGGCAATCTCTTTCGGCTCGGCCTGCCCGGCCACCGACAGCGTATCTGCCGCCAGCAGCTCCAGAAAGGGATCGTCTGCGTTCTGCTCCACACGCTCGCTGAAGGTGAGCAGGCGCTCTTCGAACTGGGGACATTGGTGCTCGGCGGCACGCGCCGCGCGCCGCCGGTTGAGGCGGATTAGCGGCACGATCAGCGCCGCCGCCAAGGCGAACGCCAGCCCCAGAAAGAGAAACACCCGCGCGCCCAGCACGCTCGGATTGGAAAAGGCGAAGTAGTTGGCCGCCAGCACGGCCACCACGGTGAGAGCCAGGGCCGCGGCCGCAGTCACCGCCGCCCCGCGCGTCACCGCCAGCCATCGCAGCCGGCGCTCCAAAACGCCCAGATATTCGGACAAGCGATTCAAAGGATTCATGCCGCCTCCTTGTCCACAGACAGATGTTTATTCCCCAACAGCGATTCGGCTACCGCCAGTGCCAGCACTACCAGCATGACATACCACCAAAGCGAAAGCGGTTTCTGCTCTCCCGCCGCCGCTGCTCCGCCCTCGGAGGGCCCTTGGGCTGTATTTTGCCACAAAGCCAGGGTCTCCGCCGGGGCCGGCGTCAGGTCGGACTCATGGCGGTCCGCATTCACGGCCACCAGCTCATCGGCCCGGTTGGGCCGGCGGACCTCGTAGAAGCCGGCCGAAGTGAACTGAATGTTCTGCGCCTGGGTGGCCTCTTCCAGCGAAAGGACGCGGCCGCCGTTGGGGTCCACCACTTCCACCGCGGAGCCTTTCTCTTTGGAACCGCGCAGCTCCTCGAAAGATCCCACCAGCACGCTGGGAGGCCGGTCGTCCAGCCGGCCCAGGTATCGCGCGGTCTGCTGGATGAACGGCACGAAGGAGGCGTGCAACGGAAAATCGTTGGCCACGTTGTCGAAGGTCGAGGCGAACACCAGAATATGGCCCTCGCCCACCTGGTGGTCCATCAGCAGCGGAGTCTGGTCGGAGAGCCGGGCCGCCACGCGCGCGCTGCCCGGCGCCACGCGGATGGCCTGGTAGAACTTGACGTCGTCCCAGCGGTCGTCGTTCAAAATGGATGGGTGGGAGCGGTCCAGCCAGGCCGCCGTCTGGAAGCGCTCGCCTTCTCTCCCCGCGTAGCGCGTCTCTTCGATGCGATCTTCGGTCACCGGTACCCGCGCGCGGGCCACCGACATGTGGCCCAGCGAGACCAGCACGGAACCGCCGCCGCGCACATACTCGCGCAACTGGTCCTCGAAGCTGGCCGGGATCGCGCCCACGTCGGAAAGCGCCACGAACGCGTACTTGGCGGGCGAGAGGTTGGCCGCCTGGTCGGGCGTAGCGGGGTCCATCTCGAACGCGGACTGCCCCGAGGCCTCCAGCGCCGACTTGAAATACAGCAAATCACGGCTGTTCTCGGCCTCGTGCACGAACAGGGCATGGCGCGGGTCGGCGCGCTCCACCGAGAAGTAAAAAACGTCGTCGGCCGCCAGCGCGTCGGCGGAATCGATGCGCACCTCGCCCCGGTTCTTCCCGTAAGGCACCTCGAGCGAGAGGAACTCGACCGTGGCGCGGCCATTCTCCGGGACTTCCACCGTCTTGGTCTCGAGCACGCGGCGGTTCAGCGCTAGCGAAACGCTGCGCGTGGCCTTGGAATTGCCGAAACCGGCGATGGTCGCCAGCACGCGCGACTTGCGGCTGTCGTACACGCGCCGCGGCGCCACCACGTTCTCCACCGCGAAGTTGGGGACTTCCCTGGTCTCCAGCGGGTGCGGCTCCAGCCGCACCGCCGCATTCAACCGGAGATCGTTGAAATTGGCCGGCATGCCGGATTGCTGCATATCCGAATAGAGGTGCACGTCGAGCGGAAGCTGGATGGATTGCGCGATGGAGCGCAGCGAGCGCGCCAGCTCCGCGAACGATGTGCGCGCGTCGGAGGCTTCGATGGCATCGATGGCGGCGTTGAGCGGCGCGTGGTCGTCGGTCACCTCGCTCATCGCCTGCACGCGCGCTCCCAACGACAGCACCTGCGCGCGCTGCCCCGCGCGCAGCCCCGCCACCATGCGCCGGGCCATCTGTTTGGCCTGCTCCAGCCGGTTGCCGGCGCGCATGCTGAAAGAGTTATCGATGGCCAGCACGGTGACTTCCCCCGTGCGGCTGGCGGGTGCCACCGCCTGGCGCACGTAAGGGTGCGCGAACGCCAGCGCGATCAGCACGACCAGCGCCGTGCGCAGCGCGAACAGCACCAGGTAGCGCAGCCGCCGGTGCTTGATGGAGCTTTGTATGCGGCGCTCGAAGAACATCAGGGAGCTGAACGGCAGCGGCGTGGTCTTGTGCTTCTTCAGAAGATGCAGCCACACAGGCAAACCCACGGCCACCGCGCCGGCTAGAAACAAGGGCGTGAAGAAACCCATCTAGAGCCTCCCCTTGCGGACGGCCAGGTACTCGCGCAGCCCTTCATCCAGCGGCCGCGCGGTATTCATGAGGAAGTATTCCATGCCCGCGCCGCGCGCTGCCGAGCTGAGCGCCTCGATGTGCGAATCGATTTTCCGCGGGTACTCGTCGCGCGTATACTCGGGCGAAACTTCCAGCGCATCGGCCGCGTTTTCCATATCCACCAGCAGCACCGGCTCGCGGAATTTCGGCTTGATCTCCTGCGGGTCCAGCAAGTGAAACAGAATCACGTCGTTTCCCCGATAGCGCAGCGGCTCGATAGTCTGGACGATGACATCCGGCCGCTCGTAGAAGTCCGAGAGCACCACCACGATTCCGCGCCGGTGCAAAAAATTCTGAAAATGCGCGAACGGCTTGACGAAATCGGTGCGCGTCCCCGCCTCGGCCTTTTCGATGGCATGCAGCAGCCGGAAAAGCTGTCCCTGCCGGGTTGAAGGAGCCACGTAGTTGCTCACATCTTCATCGAACACGATCAGCCCCGCCGCGTCGCGCTGCACATTGGCCATATAACACAACGACGCCGCCACGAAGCGCGCGTAATCCAGCTTGGTAACCGCGTGCGACCCGTATGCCATGGAGGCCGAGGTATCCAGCAGCACCAGCAATTGGGTATTAGTCTCCCCGCGGTAGCGCTTGAGAAACGTCTTTTCCGTGCGCGCGAACACGTTCCAATCGACGTGCCGCAGGTCATCGCCCTGGGAATAAGCCCGATATTCGGCGAACTCCTGGGAGAACCCAAAATCCGGCGACCGGTGCAGCCCCGCCACGAACCCATCGACCACGGTCTTGGCGACGAGGTCCAGCCCCGAAATGGAAGCCAGCGTGGATGGGTCGAGGAAGCGTTGTAACATTTTATTTCACCGCAGAGACGCAGAGACGCAGAGTTAAGAAGGCAAAATCAGAGAACGCAGAGGGGGCAGAGGTAACAGGTGCTACCGCTGGCTCTCTAAAATGGTTCACCAGGCGTTTCAGACCTTTTGTCAGGATTGGCTCGTTGAAATTAATGAGGAGCCCAACCTTTTTACCCGATAGCTTCAAATACGTAAGCAATTGTGCAGAGTGAATCGGGAGGAGTTGATCGACTGTCTTTAGCTCGAGGACAATGGCATCTTCCACCAGCAGATCCATTTTGAAACCACAATCCAGCTTAATCCCCTTGTAGGAGATGGGTAAATGAACCTGTCTTTGGAAGCGCAGGCCCAACTGACTCAACTCATAGCACAGACACTCCTCATAGACGGATTCCATCAATCCCGGCCCGGTGTTCCGGTGCACTTCGATGGCCGCGCCAATAATCATCTCAGTCAGTCGATTCACCCGAGACACCCGGGGAGCACTTATTCCCTCCGCCCCCTCTGCGCTCTCAGGTTTTGACTTTTCCATCTTTATTCTTCTTTCTCTGCGTCTCTGCGTCTCTGCGGTAAATCAATCCCTCACTCCCTAGGCGCCGGCTTCCACTCCAGAATCCGCTTCAGAATATCGTCCTGGTTCAACCGGTCCGATTCCGCATGGAAGTTCAGCAAAATGCGGTGGCGCAAAATCGGGATGTACATCGAGCGGATGTCCTCGTAGGTCACGTGATACCGCCCCCGCATCAACGCCCTCGTCTTGGCCGACAAAACCAGGAATTGGGCGGCGCGGACACTGGCGCCGTAGTTCACGTACTTCCTGACGAAATCGGGCGAGGTCTCGTCGCGGGGACGCGACACGCGCACCATGTCCACGGCGTGGCGCGCCACGCTCTCGCCGATCGGGACCATGCGCACCAACTGCTGGAAATCCAGGATCTCCGCGGCGTTCGTCACCGGGTCGGCGTGCGCGATGGTGGTGACGGTGGTAAGGTCCACCACCTCCAGCTCTTCATCGGCCGTGAGGTAGTCGAGCACCGTGTTGAACAGGAAGCGGTCGAGCTGCGCTTCGGGCAGCGGGTAGGTGCCTTCCAGCTCGATGGGGTTCTGCGTCGCCAGCACAAAGAACGGCGCCGGCAGCTTGTAGTTGTTGCCGCGCACCGTGCAGGCCAGTTCCTGCATGGCTTCGAGGAGCGCGCTCTGCGTCTTGGGCGGAGTGCGGTTGATCTCGTCGGCCAGCAGGATGTTGCCGAAGATCGGCCCCGGCACGAAGGTCCAGGTGCGGTGGCCGCTAACCGGGTCTTCTTCAATGATGTCGGTGCCGGTGATGTCGCTCGGCATGAGGTCCGGCGTGAACTGGATGCGCTTGAAGACCAGGCCGAGGGTCTGCGCCAGCGTGCGCACCAGCAGCGTCTTGGCGGTGCCCGGCAGGCCAGTGATCAGGCAATGGCCGCCCACGAACAGGCCAATCATGACCTGCTCCAGCACCTCCTCCTGGCCCACGATTACGCGGTGGACCTGCTTCACAATCTCGGAGTGCACCTGGCGAAAGCGCTGGATGCGCTGTTTCAAAGCTTCGGAATCAATCTGCGGAGTCGCGGTTGTCGGCATGATGTTCTATTCTCACTTAGCTTCGGTAGTGGTCAATTCCAGCAAAAGTTTTTGGGCGGGACGGTACCCTGGGGCGGTTTCCAGGGCCGCCAGCAATTCGTCTTTGGCCTGCTCGGGATCGTGGTTCAACTGGTAGGCGCGCGCCAGGTCGTAGTGCGACCGCGCCGGATCGATGGGGCTGTGCGCCAGCACCGCGCGGAACTCGGCGATAGCGCCGGCCACGTTGCCCGCGTCCATCCACAGCGCGCCCAGCCTCTGGTGCTGGTCGTTATCCATCGGATAGATGTAGTTCAGGCGCATCAGCACGTCGGCGGCTTCCTTTTTGCGGCCGGCATCTTCGAGCTGTTTGGCCAGCAGCTTGATGGAGTCGGGATTGCGCCCGCCGGCTTTGACGTAGCGCTCAAGCTCGGCGATGGCCGCGGGCTTGTCGTCTTTGGCCAGATACGCGCTAGCCAGAAACTCGTAGACGCTGCCATCCTCAACGTAGTCCGGATACATATCGCGGATGGCCACACCTTCCTTGATAACGCCGTCGTAGTCTTTGTTCTTGGCCAAGTCGTTGACCTGCTTCAGCCTCTTTCGCCATTCGTCGAAGTGGTCCACCACGTTCTTGGCGCCGGCTTCGACGAAAGCAAAGAACTGCTTGTCGAATTCGGCCGGCTCGATCTTCAATTCCTTGCGGATGACCGTCGCGGTGTCCTCGTCGTTGCCGAAATCGTGCAGCATGTCGAGCAGTGTCGCCCAACCCCACTTGTCGTTGATGTAATCGCAGATGCGGCCGGCCTGGAAGTAGCTCACCACCACCTGCTCGGGGCCGGTGGGGTGCACGAAGCCGCGGTCCAGCTCCGCGACCGGCAGCAGCTTCTTATCCTTGATCGCCATGATGATGGGCGGAGCGAGGCGGTCGCCCCACTCCGGCGAGACCGCAGTTTCTTCGTGCACCGCCAGGCCCTCGGTGAACCAGCGCGACACCTGGGAATTGGTCAGCGTCAGAGTGAACACGTGGCTCATCTCGTGCCACAGGGTAGAGGCCCAATGGAAGGTGCCCGGCGCGCGGCCGGAAGGGCTGTCCATGGCAATGAAAGAGCCGTAAGTGGCGGAGGTGAAGGTGACGCCCAGCGCGCCCAGCCCGGGCATGCCGAGGGTGCGGACGGCGAAGTCTTCGTGGTCGGGGTAGACCTCTACCCGCACGGGCTTCTCCAGCTTGAGCCGGTACTTCTTCTCGTAGGTCGCGATGATACGCTCCATTTCCGATTCGAAGTACGGACGCAGCAGCTCCGCTTCCTTCCGGTCGAGCTTCAGGATGATGAGGCCGGTCTGGACGGTGTCGAACTTCTTATAGCTATCGAGGAGCTTCAGCGAGTTGCGCGTGGCGGCGTCCTGGAAGCCGTTGTTGTAACAGGTCTCGAGTTGCTTAAAGGCCTCTTCATCCTGCCCCAGGCGCATGAGGTTGATGCCCAGTTGCGAGCGCGCGCTGTACAGTTGCGGATCGAGCTCGATGGCTTTGCGGTAATACTGAACGGCCTCGTCGTAGCGGCGATTGATGAAGAAAAAGTGGCCGGCGGTCTCGTAGCCGCGGGCGGTGCGGGGGTCGAAGGCCGTCTCCTTCTTGTCGGCCAGCCAGTCGATGGCGGCCAGGATGGCCCTGCCCCCGACGGACTTGGCGTCGATGGCCAGGGCCTTGTTCGCCTCCTCCACGGCCTTGGCGGTGTCGTTGTCCTCGAGCGCCAGCCGCGCCAGCAATTCCTGGGCCTCCAGCAGCTTGGGATCGGACTCCAGCGCCTTGCGCGCCAGGCCGGCGGCCATGCCCTCAAAATTGTCCGCGGCCACCAGCGCCAGGCCCAGCAGGGCGCCGGCGTGGTCCTTCTTCAATTCCAGCGCCTCGTTGAAGAGGTCCACGGCAATGTCCGGCTGCGAGTGATCCAGATACAGCCGGCCCCAGCGCACCTTGTAATCTGGGTTGTTGGGATTCTGGGCCACCAGCGCGCGGAACGCGTCGTTGGCTTCCTGAAAGCGGCGCGCTTTCCACAATGCCTCGGCCTGCTCCAGCGTCCGCGCCGGCAGAAGTGACGCCAGCAACAGCGCAATTGCGCCCAGTACGGCGGCCGCCCGGCCGCGGGCGAGGCATGCCTCGCCCCTACAACGGTACGGGGTAGGGACCGGGCATGCCCGGCCCGACGCGCTGAGCGACATGCTCACTTCTCGAGGGCCTCCTGGGTTCGGGCGAGTTCCAACAAAAGCTGCATCAATTGCTTCTTGTACGCGTCGGCCGGCATAGCAGCCTTCTCGTACTTCAGCTTGTCTATGGCTTGTTCGAGCTGCTCCTTCCGTTCGAGCAGCGGACGCTTGGCGGGGTCGCGCGCGGCGGCGGCGTTGGCGCCCAGCCGCACCACCGGGAAGGCCGCGGCCAGCTTGCCTTCGCCGTTCTCGGCCGAAGGGACACGCTCGCCCTCGCCCTTGCCGGTGTCTTCCAGCACCGCGTGCTCGGTGGCCAGGCGCTTCTGCGACTCGTAGAAATCGGAGGTCTTGCGTTGGGCGTAATGGAAGGCTTCGAGCGCCGAGATGGCTTCGTTCTTATCCACGTCCGCCGCCGGATCGCGCAGCGCTTCGGCCCAATAGCGGGCGAACACCGTAGCGTTCTTTTCCGTGCCGGTCTTGGTGGCGGCGATCACCACACGGGTGGGCCGGCGCAGCGCCTCGATGGAACCGCCGCTCGAGCTGGTCATGTTCACCACGAGCTGGCGCGTGGCCGGCACGCGGTCGAGCAACGCCCCCAGCTCCGCGCCCGTAATGTCGGGGCCGGGAATGTTAAATTTGTAATCCACGCCATCGAAGGTGCCATGGCCGATCAGCATCACCACCAGCGCATCGGCGGGCTTGGCCTGCTGCGCGATCTCCGCGAAACGCGCGCGGATCTGGTCGCGCGTGGGCGCGACCAGCGTGACCACGGTGGAATCGCCGCCGGCGCGCTTCAGACTCGAGTCGATGTCTTCGGCCCACATCTTGAAGCGTTGTTCGTAATCCGGCTCGCCGCCCAGGCCGGAGATGGTCACATAAAAGGTGGTGGCGGGCGCCGAAAGCGCGGCCAGCAGCAGCAGTGAGAACAGCTTCATACCACCCCCCAACGTCTGCGCAGCAGCCACTCGCAGGCGCGGATAGCGAGAGCCAGCAGGAAAATCGCGGGCATGTCCCACAGGTCGCGGGTCTCGCGCGTGGAGATGCCCGCCTCCGAGTACGAGATTTCATTCGCCAGCTTGGACGCTTCAGCGGGCTTGTAGTAACGGCCTCCGGTTTCGTCGGAGAGCTTCTCCAGCAGTTCGCGGTTCTGCGAGGTACGGAAATTCTCGGCCACGCCGTCTTCCCTACGGAAAGTCACCACGTCGCGCCCGACCTCCTCCTGTTCCCTGCCGGCGATGATGTCGGCCACGTAAGAGCCGGGCTTTTCGGCGGTCCATTCTCCGCTGTAGACGCCCTCTTCAAGCGGTTGCGGCGTCAGCTCGACCGTGGCGGAAGAGCCGTCGGGGGCCATGAAGCGGGCCTGCACCTTGGCGTTGGTCACGGGCTTGTACTGTTTGTCGCGCACTTCCACCCGCAGCGGCACCTTGGTTTCATCGGAGAGCACCGGTTTGGGCGTGGAGGCGGTCACCTGGCCGGGCGTATCGGTCACCAGGTAGCGCAGAATTTGCTGCCAGAAAGTGGGCTGCGTTTTGTCGTCGTGCGGCAGCCACATCTTCCACCGCCAGCTTCCCTCGGTGGCGAACAGCACGGTGCGGCCGCGGCCGTAATTTTCCGTCACCAGCAGAGGCGGTTTGCGCTTTCCGGCGGGGGTGGATACCAGCAGCACCGTGGCGCCGGGCTTGGGATCGCCGGCTTCCTGATAATTGGCCATTTGCGGCATTTTCTTCCAGCGCTCGAGGTTGCGCGCGGGGTCTTCATCCAGCCGGCACAGCACGCTCTCGGCGCCCGCGGCGGTGAGTTCCTGGCCGGTGAAATCGCGGTGAAAAGTGCCTTTGCCCTCGGGCAGGTTGGTGGGCACCAGGTCGGCCAGCGGCGAAGCCGGGTAGCCGCCGTCGGAAAGCGTGGCGCGCCCGCCCATGAACAGCAGGCCGCCGCCGCGCCGGTCCACGAAATCGCGGATCAACTGCTGCTGGGTGGGCGTAAAATAGTTGGCCTCCACGCTGCCGATGATCAGCCCCTGGTAGGCGAACAGGTCTTCGGCCTTCGAGGGGAAGCCGTCCTCCAGCTCGTGCGGCTCCGGCGGGTCGGGCACGCCCTGGCGGTAGATCTTGTTCTGCGTGGTGCGCAGCATGGTCACCAATTCGATGTCGTTGTAATCGTCCAGGGCTCGGCGGATGAACTTAAACTCCCAGCGCGGCTCGCCCTCTATATAAAGGATGCGCGGCTTGCGCGCTTCGACGTT
>Ga0326728_10018231_pt1 | contig 13875 bp, 17 predicted proteins | sample MB3enrmetagenome_FD_207602 | JGI IMG/M metagenome (GOLD analysis project Ga0326728, IMG submission 207602) | Lab enriched peat soil microbial communities from McLean, Ithaca, NY, United States - MB31MN | ecosystem: Environmental > Terrestrial > Soil > Wetlands > Peat | place: USA: New York... | reverse complement strand
AATTTATTTAACGTTGTTTTTAACTGAGATACGAGTTTTATTTTCTTAATCCTACGCATAATATAATAATTACTTTCTTTGCGAATAAATGTATCTTCTTCTAAACACGAATCATTAAAACCTAGAAAAAGTGGTAGATAATTTATATTCCTGTGGTAAAGAAAATCTGAAAACCCAAGTTCCTCTCTTATTCTTGTAGAGGTTGCTAAAGACACATGCTTAAAATCTTTATTTTTGTCTTTATGTCCCAAATAGTTTGTAGTGGTAAATACATTAAGTGCAATTATATTGCTGCCTAAATTGCGGCGTATTATTGTCTCGCTTAAAGATAGATAAACATCATCTATATGCGGGGAGACTATACATACGAATTTAGTAACCATAAATTGACCAATTATTTAACTATTCTCTAAGCTTTTAAACTTAGTAGCGTCTCTTAAAAATCCGTCTAAATATAAAAGCGCATCACTCCGCTTTAGGCAATATGAACATTTACCACATGGGTTAACTCCTTCCTTAGGACAAGATCTGGTCATATCAAATGGCACTCCTAGGATGTGTCCAAGAACAGCAACTTGTTTCTTATCAAGATATAATAGCGGGGTGATAATTAACGGAGCATTTTTACCATATTCACGCCTCAATAACATATTTAACGTGCTGAAATGTTTAGGCGAAGCTTGTGGTGTGCTAGAGCCATACCAATCGTTCTTTATTGTGCCTCCTATTATATATCTTGCACCTATCCTAACAGCCAGACTGCCAGCAATGGCATAATATAGTGAATTCGCTTCACCTAGATGAATCACCTCTTCACTTCCCAATCCGGGAGTAAATCTTATCTCTGGATAGTCTATAGAATAACGTTCCAACTCTAACTTCTTGCAAATATCATCAATGGCTTTAGCCTCCATTTTTGATTGGGTTGGGTGCTTATAATCAACAATTGAAACATGTAGGCTAAACTTCTTAGACGCTAAATACAATGCAACAGTTGAATCCATACCTCCAGAAAACAGAACCAACGCTTTGCTATCTGGATGTATATGGTCCCTAATAGCTTTATCTGTTATTCTTTCCTCTAATTTGATAGCCAACAGAGACATCAAATTACCTATATTTTATTATGTTATGTAACAAGTCAGCGACTCTCTTATTCATCACTAATCAGAAATACCTCGAATCATCACTCTATTATATTGGGTGCTCTGCTTATTATATTTTGCTTTTGGCGCTTGCGGCAGCGGATTACTCCTCGTTATTCCCGGTTATTATCACGAGGATCTCCTTGCCTTTGAACATTTTGGGCTTTTCCCTGCATATCTTAAGGAATCCTGCCAGCCCTGCCGCACCGCCCGGCTCTGCCGCGATTCCTGTGGACTTGAGCAGCAACGAGATCGCCTTTGTTATCTCGCTGTCCTTCACCCTTTCCGCAAAGCCCTCAGTGGCCCTTACCGCATTCAATCCCTCAAACCCGAAGGTCGGGTAGCCTACCGCTATCGCATCCGCCCTTGTCTTGGGCCTTACATAGTTCACCCCTCTCTCATTCTCGTATGCCCTTACAATGGGGTCGCATCGGCTTGACTGCACGGCTATAAGCCTGGGTATCCTGCTTATGAGCCCGAGATACTTGAACTCCTTCAGCCCCTTGAATATCGCAGCAAGAAGCGTAGAGTTCCCTACCTGGACTATTATGTAGTCCGGCACCTTGTACCCCATCTGCTCTATCGCCTCGAAGAGGAGGCTCTTCTGCCCCTCCTTCCTGTAATGGTAATCGCCGCACAGGAACACCTCCCTCTTTGCTGCAAAACTTTCAGCTGCATTGAGCGAATCGTTGAAGTCTCCGCCTATCTCCCTTATCGCGGCGCCCTGCGCCCTTATCTTGGCTATCTTCTCCTTGTTTGCGCTCTTGCTTATGAAGATTGTGCATTTCATGCCCTCCTCCCTCGCGTACCTCGCAAGTGAGAGTCCCATATTCCCTGTCGAGGCGCAGCAGACCTCGCCGAAGCCGAGCTCCCTCGCCTTGCTTATCTCTACCGAGGAGCCCCTGTCCTTGAATGTCCTTGTCGGGTTTTCGGTCTCTACCTTCAGGTGCAGGCCGTTGCCCTCCCATGCCCCTTTCAGCCTTACGTCCCTGCGCAGCTCGGTGCCGCCCTCGTTCAGGCTCACCAGCCTCTTGTTGACCGGGAAGAATGCGGCATACTTTTTGTGGGTTATCTTTTCCCTCCTGAAATTGCTTTCGAGCCTCAGTCTGCCGTAGTCGTAGCTCACCTCCAGTATCCCGTTGCATATGATGCACCTGAACTCCTGTGCATTCTCGGGGTACTTCGCGCTGCAGTTTGTGCATACAAGCCTGTAGTCAGCCGTGTGATCACGCGTATCAATCTTGCAGCGAAAATTTATATTTGCATGCGTGCCGCAATGGTATCGGCCAAGCTAACGCGATAAGTATATTAATTGAACCGATTAATTATCCTAGATATTCTCACAGGTGAATTCATGGACAAAAGCGCAAAATACGAGGTAAAGGATCTGCGCCTAGCAGAACAGGGAATGCTGAACATAGAGCTTGCTGAGCAGCAGATGGCCATAGTGCTCAAGATAAGGGAAAGGTTCAGGAAGGAGAAGCCTTTCAAGGGGCTCAGGATAGGAATGGCGCTTCACCTCACAAAGGAGACGGCCGTGCTCGTAAGGACGCTTGTTGCTGGCGGTGCAGAGGTCTCGATAGCAAGCTGCAACCCGCTCTCCACCCAGGACGATGTCGCTGCGGCACTAGCAAAGGAGGGCGTGAGCGTCTTCGGCTACAAAGGCGAAGACGTCAAGAAGTATTACGAATTCATAGACAGGGTCATAGCCGCAAAGCCCCAGATAACGATAGACGACGGCTGCGACCTTGTAACAAGGATACACAAGGATTATCCCGCACAGCTGAACGGGATCATGGGCGGATGCGAGGAGACAACCACGGGGGTCATAAGGCTCAGGGCGATGGAGAGGGAGAACAAGCTCAGGTACCCTGTCGTTGCGGTCAACGACAACAAGACAAAGCACCTGCTTGACAATTATTACGGCACCGGCCAGTCAACGCTCGATGGCATAATCAGGGCGACAAACACCCTCCTTGCGGGGAAGGTCTTTGTTGTAGCAGGGTACGGGAGCTGCGGGAAGGGGCTCTCGCTGCGCGCGAGGGGCATGGGTGCCAACGTCATCGTGACCGAGGTGGACGAGTTCAAGGGGCTGCAGGCAGTGCTTGACGGCTTCAGGGTCATGCCCATGGCGGATGCTGCCAGATTGGGCGACATCTTCTGCTCGGTCACCGGCGACATCAACGTGATAGACATACACCACATAAAGGCGATGAGGAGCGGCGCGATACTTGCGAACTCAGGGCATTTCGACGCGGAGATAAACATGAAGGCGCTGAACAAGGGCTACAAGAAGAGAAGGATGCGCGAGTCGCTTGAAGAATACGACGTTGACGGCAAGAAGATATATGTCTGCGCTGAGGGCAGGCTGGTGAACCTAGCCGCAGCGGAAGGACATCCCAGCCAGGTCATGGCAACCAGCTTTGCAGGGCAGGCGCTGGCATGCGAGTACATAGCAAGCAATAGGTCAGGGCTCAAGGCGGGCGTGATAATGCTTCCGGAAAGCCTTGACAACGAGATAGCTAAGCTGCAGCTTGAGGCGCTCGGGGTAAGGGTAGACAGGCTCACGAAGGAGCAGATCGAGTACCTCTCCGGCTGGGGCGAGGGCACATAAGGCCTCCTCTGGCCCTGCTGCGGCACGGATTGCATATTCTGCCAAGAACAGCTATTAATAAAGAGGTTCCCAATATTATAATTGGTTGAATGAAGAAGGCCAAGGAGAGGTTTTTTACAACGCAACGGGTATTTGCACTGTTCCTAATGATAACAGCGGCAGTACAGATACTGAATTCTGTGTCAGCAGCGCAATGGAAGGACCAGGTAAGCACAATACTGCAGACAAGGCACCCCTACTTCTCTGATACGGTATCGGATACCGCATCGGCAATCAGCGCATTATGGTGGTGCATTATCTTCTTCGGCTCACTGCTTTTGTTTATTGACAAGAATCTGCTGACCTTCTTTGATAAAGGTTTTAAGGAAAAGAGATAATCGGAAAACGAAGATTAAACCCAAAGTTGCGATAACAACCATAGTTATCGCAACAAGTACTTAGCAGTTACTAGGTTTTCATTATCTTTCTCCCTGCTGGCCGGTTTTTGACCATGCGGGGGTGCTGCTTCTTCTTGCCTTTCCCGTATTTCGCTGCGCGCTTTTTAGCCGCTGTCATCCGGCCTCCTCTGCTTATTTTTGCCATATTTCCACCGATTAAACATAAATCAGAGTGCGGGTATTGAGATCCCGATCAATTTCAGGATTATTATGACTGCCACCGCAGGCAATCCGAATATCGCAACCACGATGATCGTAAGCAGATTGTACACTATCCCGAGGCTGAAGATGGTATTCATCAGGTATATGGCGATGAGGCCGAGGATGCTGTTTAGTATGAGGCCGAGTATCAGCTTCCCAAGTTTGAGTATGACGAACAGAACAACCAGGATTGCGGCTATGACCACTATCTCTGACGCGACAGGACCTAAGGAACCCACAGCTATAGCCAGTAACATAATAACACACTAGTTTTTCTTGGCGCCATTGCCGCTGTTTACACTGCTGATACTATCTACACCCAGCAGGTTCAATATTATCAGAATAGCCACTGCAAGCAGCCCGAATATCGCGACAAAGACAAGCACAAGAAGGTCATACCTTATGCCCAGGCCGAAGATGGCATTTACCAGGAATATTACGATAAACCCGACTATGGTATTGATCAGGAGCGCGTACAATAGGCCTCCGGTGCGCGGCAGAACGTAGAGAAGTATCAATACTATCAGTATCAGGGTTAACAATAACCCTATCCCGTGTCCTGCTTTTATTGCCATGCAATCATTTATTGACCCTGATGTACTAGCGTACCCTTGTGTACGTTAGTTTTCCGGAAAGGTAGTACGCCGAATAGTAAGCCAAAGCGGCTGCCGTGTTCCTTGTGACGGCTGCCCTTGCGAATAGCATGAATTCTGAATGCGGGAGCGTCACTGCATAGGTAGGCGAGATTCCTGTGTTTACTATGCCATTCAGTATTGAGAGGTTATCGTTTGCCCCATTCCAGCTGATTGTAAGCTGCCCTATAGTGACGTTTGCCGAGTTCACATCAGTAACCTGTACCGACCAGCTCTTGCTTACAGGTAGATTGTAATTCGGTGCATTGGCAAGGTAAAAAGCGGTGAGGTTCTGGTTGTTATTCTGCAGTGCAGAAAGCTGGCTAGCGAACTGGCTTTGCTGCTGCGGCAGGGTTAGTGTTTGATTCATTAAGAAATAGGCTAGCACGCCCAATAATATTAGGAGAATGATTATACCTGCTATGACGCCCCCATTGCCTTTCTTTTTAGGTCGGGGTGCTGAATTATTCCTTCTTCTATTTGCAGTCGTTGTTCTGGTAGTTGTGGTTGTGGTTGCCGGATTCCTTTTGTTGTCTGTGGTTGTCTTGGTAGTTGTAGTTTCTTGTTTTGCCATATATCCACCATTTATATACAATATAAATTTCTATGAAGCGAGCCATGCATCGACGTACTGGATGAATGCCTGGTTGGTGACAAGATATGTAACGCCAGGCGTCATGCCTGTAGCTGGGATGTTTGGACCCCCTGACGGTATCTCATAATATCCGCTTCCCTGCCATATGAAAGAGAGTTTGCTGCTTCCTACAATTGTTGTAGCTAATACTATTGATCCACTTCCAATTGTTGTTGTGGTAGTTGTTACTGTTGTTACAGTTGTTGCGCTGTTTCCAATTGTTGTTGTGGGTGCTGTTGATCCTCCGCCGCCAACTACTGTTGTTGTAGGTGCGGTAGTTGATCCGCCCATGATTGTTGTATATGCAGTTGATCCGGTAGTTGTTGCTGATGTTGATGCTGTTGTAGATACTGTAGTAGTTACTGCTACTCCTGTTGATCCTGTCACGGTATCCGCATTCAATGTAACTGCGGTTTGTGCCAGCGCGGCTCCGGTCAGTGTTGCGCCGGTGTTAATCACAATAGCAGTCTGGGATAATATAATTCCTTTGACATTGGATGTAGTCCCAAGGGTCGCTTGGCCGGCAACCTGCCAGAAGATATTCTGGGGCTGGCAACCGCCGCTCAGGGTAACAATGGCTCCGTTGCCAACATTGAGATTTTGCGCTATCTGGAAGATGAAGACAGAACTAGAATTGCCTTGACAGTTAAGAGTGACACCGGTTGGTATTGTAACTCCGGTTGACCACTTATAAAGGCCGGGATATAATGTCATTCCGTCGATGTTTCCAGCACCCAGTTCGGTATTAGACGGGTTTGTCCTTCCGGCAGCATCGGTATATGCTGTTTGCATGTCGCTTATAGCTGTAGTCATCGTAGCCGGAGTTGGAGGTGAATAGTCAGCTGCGTATACTTTTCCGTTTACTAGAGATGATGTCGCAAATTGAGTGGACGGATCAAGTATTAACCCAAATCCGGTTATTGCCGTACTGCTGATTGGACTTACCCCGATATTACCAACAACTGAGGTGGTTCCGGTGGTTGAGATGCCTGATTTTGATAGAATCGCAAAATTACCTGATGACCTAAGATTCACTGCCGCTGGACCTGCTGCTTGTGACAGAGGTATGGCAAACAATGCCATAATTGCGAATAACAAGAATATGTGATTTTTCTCCATCCAGCAACACCCAAAAGAAACAATATAGATACGAACTACGCTAAAGTATATAATACTTTGTTTTATTACAGGATACTTTATCTCTTTAAAAATATTTATTCCCAATAAATGCTTTAGAAACTAAAGTGTTATATATGTCACATATTATATAGACAGTGATTATTGGTGTTTAGCAAGGTAATAACATGTTAATGATACGGGGTTTCCTGGAGATTCTGCAAATGGCTGACAGCGGTGGGCCTAAACATTTCAATGACTTTACAAGGATATCAATCAAGAATAAGAGACTGAGCTCTGCAACGGTCTCCAAAAGGCTTGACGAACTTCTTGAGGTAAAGGTTATAGATGAGGTAATAAGCAGATCAGATACGGGAAGAAGGATAATAGCGTACAGGACAACAGAAAAAGGTAAAAGAGTAATAAAGCTTGCAGGAGAACTTCAAGGGGCGATTTCTGCTCCGAAGGCAAAATAGCACTATCCCATTCGAAATTCGCCCCGCTGGAACATTTCCGGTTTTGTTATGCCCCAACCTTATAATAGTTCAATTGCCGTTTTGATGAAGATTGTATCACGTTTCGCTATGAACCTTGTTTGGTAAACATTATTGCTTCCGGTCTTGATCAGATTAACCGCCTTCCTGATATCCCACCATTCAGGTTCGAAACCTTCCTGTTTCTCGTCCTCTTCAAGATGTGTTTTTCCCTGCTTCCCCTTCAGTTTGGCCAGGTAGCAATAGGATATCTGAGTTACCCTGAACCTGTTTTTGTGCTCGATGATTAATCCGATTGGCTTCTTTACGGTGATCTTACAGCCTGCCTCCTCCATCACCTCCCTGTGCAGCGCTTCTAATACCGTTTCTCCGCTTTCTATCCCGCCCCCTGGAAGCTTGTAGTAGCCATACCTTTTGGCGTGCTGCAGGACTATCTCTTTCCGTGAATTAAAGATGACAGCCCTTGCAGCGGCCCTATAGTAGCTCGTTATGCCGCTGTCTATTTTTCTGGTAGTTCTCTTGTGCCAGCCTACTTTGTATTTTACCTTCGAGTCTTTCCCGACTCCGACATCTTTATCTGAGATTTCTGCCAATAATTCCATGGGATCATTTCTTATCTTAATATTTTTACAACGCCAAATAATGCTTTAGTAATAGTATCAATGATTTATATAACCAGGACTTAAGCTATGTTGCGACTCTTTACTGAAGTCAACAAGCTAACAGCAAATACATATATATTGGTGATACCCATATTGATAGTAGGTGATCTTATGGCACAAAAAAGTGTAGTAAATAGGCGGGAATCGAACCCCGTTGATTTGTTAAGGGTTGTGGGTCCTGAAACTGTTGGAATGAGCGTAGAGAGTATGCAAAGGTCGGGGGAATTCTCGGGTAGACTGGAGAGACTTAGGAAAGTAGTACATAATGATAAACCAAGTACTATTCCGGTAACATGGAACTGGATTACACAATGGGGAAGGAACTAGACAAGTATCCTTTGAATAAATTTAATAAGGAAAGCAGCACTTGATGCGTCTATCTAGGATAATCGAACAGTTGTTGTACAGCTATTGGTAGATGGTATAATGAATAAAAATAGAACATCGAGTAATGCTATTGGAAGTTTAGTCGTTATACAGTCTACTCCTTTCTGTAATCTCGATTGTACATATTGTTATTTACCCGGTAGAAGCTCTACAAAAAGAATAAATTTAGAAACAATTGGCAATATAGCCCGTGTTGTCTTTTCAACACCTAATCTGTCAGAAAAAATTACTATTTTATGGCATGCTGGAGAACCATTAGTGATTGGAAAGGACTTTTATGAAGCTGCACATAACATAATAAATAACAAAAAGCCTGATAATACTGAATTGACTTATAACTTCCAGACAAATGGAACATTAATAGATGATCAGTGGTGTGAATTCTTTAAACACGGCAACATAAAAGTCGGAGTAAGCCTAGACGGACCTCAATTTATCCACGATAGAGCTAGAGTTACCCGATCAGGAAATGGTTCATTCAAAGAAGTAATGAAAGGTATAGAACACCTTCAGAGGCACGGTATCAATTTTGGTGTTTTAGCTGTTTTGTCGAGAGCCTCGCTCGATTATCCAAATGAAATATTCGAATTTTTCAATAAGAATAATATCTCATCTGTTGGGTTCAATGTTGAAGTGGTACAAGGGAGTAACAGATTCTCATCATTAAATAATGATACTGAAGTATACTCAAAGACATTGAGATTTTTCGAAACACTTATGATTCTATCACAGGAAAAAAACAATAGACTTGTTATTAGGGAATTGGAAGAAACTATAAACAAAATAGAAAAGGGGCCGGGAATAATAAGGACTGATAATGAACCTATTTATATAGTAAGTTTTGATGTTAACGGTAATGTTTCAACCTTATCGCCAGAACTATTAACTAGTAGGCATACTACTTATGGCGATTTCATATTTGGAAATGCAAATACTATGAGGACACTTGATGATATTTTAGAAAACAGACACTTCCTTAGAGTATTCGATGATGTAGGTATCGGTGTAAAAATGTGCAGAGAGCAATGTGGATATTATCCAGTATGTGGTGGTGGAAATCCTTCAGATAAATTGTATGAGAATAATACATTCAAATCAACCGAAACAACAGCTTGCAGACTTCAAGTACAAGTAGTCAGCGAGGCTGTTTTACCATTTTTGGAGAATAAGTACCTTAGAAGTTAAATTCCTTTAACATATAAACATATTAAGATACAAGAAGATATGCTAGTTATGAATGGGTGCTTAAATTGAATATTATTTTAAGGACAGATAAGAATCTTAGGATATTATTTTGGATATCTGATCTGTATGGTCCACCAGATGCATTACCTAGAGGAATGCAGATGTATCCTATTTTCTTTGGCAATAATTTCTATTTAGGCTCGAAAATACACCGACTTGTATTTGATACAGGTGATGGGGATAATGAGAGGGGAGACAGGATACTTAGGGAGTTTGTAAATGATAAAATTGAATCTGAGAATGGTAAAAAAGTAGCTAAGATGCTTGATGAATTAGATATTCCAATTGAGAAAGCCGAGGGTGATAAATTCTTTAGAGATACTTTCAGGGACATATCTACCGAATTTAATAAATATGAGCCTAAAATTAACAAACTGGTGAAACAAATCTTTGGGATGGATCTTCCGAAAGAAATAACTTTGATATTAGCTGAAAATTTTGATAGAGGAATCTCCGTCAGTGGTGGATTAATATTTAATAAGGATCCAATCTTATTGGGTTACACTAGAAGTTTTGTCAATGTAAATAAGGCAAATATGACAGGTATTATGATACATGAGATATTGCACGCTCTTTTAGGCTCAAATTCCCTAATAAACAGAAAAACAACGGAAGGACAATATTTTGAGGAGGCTTTACTAGATTATTTCTGTTCTGTTGGGATAATTAGTGAGAAGATTGGTTTAATCAAAAAGATGAGCATGGAGGAGTATCATGAGCACAATACAAAAAATAGACCGTATACCATTAAAATATCCGAAGTTCTCCTTCCTATAATGAAAGACTACTACAACCACATAGAAGATTCTACAATATGGGAATTTCTGAATGACGAGAGATTTGATAAAGTACTTAATAGGGATGAGATCAAGAAACTATATAGGTATCCAAATCACTAATAACAGATATTCGACATTCTACAGGAAGGTATATAGAGGAGGCTCTAATACGTCAAGTATCAACGCCCTCGCCGGGATTTGAACCCGGATCACAGGCTCCGCAAGCCCGCGTTCTATCCAAGTTATACTACAAGGGCACTATTACTGCTTTATAAACATTTTCTTCTATACTTATTTAGCTTTGCGTTTATTTGTTATGGCGGTCAATGGTCTGGTTTAATGGTATTTCATTCCTACCTTACGATAATAATACCGGCAATCCTTGCCTTCGCTGTCACTGTCATAACTACGCTCTTCCTCATGAACTACATGTTTGAGTCCGGGGTTACCGCGGTAGACCACAACAAGAGGAATTCGCCGACCCTCCCAAGCGGGTGCGGCAGCGCGGTTGCATTTGGGTTCGTCGTGGGCTTGCTGACCTATGTCTTCGGGAGCAGCTTCTCATTCTACATAAGCTACGCCAACCTGGAATACATATTCGCCACTATCATTGCGGTCTTCCTCATATCATTCACCGGCTTCATAGATGACATAAACGTCAAGAGGCAGACTGTGAGGACAACAGGCATGGATGACACCCGCAAGGGCCTGAAGCAGTGGCAGAAGCCGCTCTTCACCATCGTCGGCGCAATTCCGCTGATGGCCATAAACGCAGGAGTATCGGTCATAAGGGTGCCCTTCCTTGGCGCCGTCAACTTCGGCGTCCTTTACCCGCTTGTGATAATACCGCTCGCCGTGATATTCGCCTCTAACGCCTTCAACCTGCTTGGCGGATTTGACGGCATATCAACAGGCTCAGGTCTCATTGCTAGCCTTGCGCTGCTTGCGTATGCGCTGATATACGGCAGCTACACTGGTGCACTGATAGCTGGGGTGCTCTCAGCCGCGCTGCTTGCCTTCCTGCTGTTCAACCTCTACCCTGCAAAGCTCGTCCCTGGCGACGCATTCACCTATGCCGTGGGAACAGGCCTCGTAGCCGCTATGATACTGGGCCAGATGGAGGCCTTCGGGGTCATAGTCTTCATGCCCTGGATAATAGAGTTCCTTCTTCATCTGAGGAAGAGGTTTGACGTGACGGACCTGGGCAAGCTGCAGAGCAACGGCACGTTCAGGGCGCCCTACGGCAAGAGGATATACAGCTGGACTCATCTTATAATGAACCTGAAGAGGTGCAAGGAGTGGGAGGTCTCGCTCTACATGTGGCTCATATGTATAGGCTTTGTTGCTCTTGCGTTTGCGATGAAGTACCTCGCACTGCTCTGAGCACTACTTCCTGGTCCACGAATTCCCTCATGGCACTGCTTCTTCTGATGGCATCCCTTTTGGGCCGCTTAGGCCGTGCGTTCCTGTTTGCGATTCCACCCCGCTTTGCGCTTGTCGCATTGTGCGCAAGCGCAAGGTCCGACTGGTTTACCAGCCTCTTCCTGCCTGCATAATTAGCGTAGAATGTGGCCTCGCTTATCAACCCTGTAACCGTATCCTGGAGCTCCCTTTCGAGGCTTATTGCGGCCTTCTCCGTCACCCTCTCGGCTCCCGCATCCCTAAGGAACTGTTCGATATCGTACAGGCTAAACACTCGTTTTTTACCCAAAGAAATACCCCGTGAGTTGTTGGTAACCAATCCTTTTAAATAGGCTTGTTTTTAGCATATTAGTGGCATTCAAGGAGGGCCGTATTTAGATGTGCGCTAACATCTACGATGAATTCCGTGTTGACATGATAAGGCTTGGATTCCACGTTTCGATCGCTGGCTCAGTTGCCAATGCGCCTACGGAAGCGATACATGAGGGCTATGAGGCATTCCAGATATTTACCACAAGCTCAAGGTCGTGGGCGAACTCCAGGATCAGCGACAAGGACGCGGAGGAGTTCACAAGGCTTGTAAAGTCAGGCGATCTTGAGGCGTTTGCGCACATGCCATATCTCTGCAACCCCGCATCGACGAACAAGGATGTGCATGAGAAGAGCAGGAAGATGCTGATAGACAACATGAACAATTGCAGGGCCTTGGGGATAAGGTACCTTGTGATGCACACCGGCTCGCACCTTGGAGGCGGAACCAACATAGGCATAGAGAATGTGTGCAATCTCCTTGGCAGCGCAATAGGCGAGGTAGACAACGTCGATGTGCTGCTTGAGAACGGATCTGGCTACAACAACAGCGTGGGCTCCAAATTCGGCGAGATAGGCAGGATAATAGAGAGGGTTGGGGCGCAAAGGGTGGGCGTTTGCTTTGACACCTGCCATGCGTTTGCGGCGGGGTATGACATAAGCACAGACAGGTCGGTTGAGAGCATGGTTGAGGAATTCGACAGCAGCATAGGGCTCTCGAGGCTGAGGTTTGTGCACCTCAACGACGCGAAGCATCCGCTCGGAAGCGGGCTTGACAGGCACTGGCACATAGGGAAGGGTTACATTGGCAGGAGGGGATTCGTCAGCCTGTTCAGCAACAAGGCGTTCAGGAAGGGCTCGTTCGTGATGGAGCTGCCAGAGGACCAGGAGGCGGGGCACACGCAGGACATGAATGCGGCATTGTCGATAATCAAGGAGGCTGGAATTAAATAAAGAAAGGGCCCGTCATTTCGCGTTTTGCTCATAGACCCAGTATAGTGCCAAGTATTATCACTGCTATGCCGCTCCTTACATTGTCGTCCAACGATATGTAGAGCCCTTCTATGAACGCTAGTATTGCCGCAAGCAGCACTGCGTATATTCCTACGAAAAGATAACCGAGTACAGCCGTGATAAGGAAGAAAGCCAGCGAGCCGACTATGGTCTTGTGCCTGTTGTATGGGAGCTTCGCCGCGTTTCTTGCGCTAATGCCTATTATCGTAGCTGCCGCGTCGCCGAAGAACAATGCGACTATCCCGAAGAGCAGCAATGGCGCGTTATTTGCGAAACCCAGCATCAGCGCAGTGCTCGCAGCAAGGTATGATGCCCCGAGCCCGTAGCTCACGTTCTTCCTCTCCAGGTCCTTCGCCCTCACATATATCGGCCTTATCATGAGGTTCGCAAGCAGGTTATTCATCAGATAGCCGAGTATGATTAGCGCGAATATTATCATCTCTCCGTTTGCGTAGCCGAAGTAGTAGAGCGCCCCGATTAGGATAACACCGAATATTATCTGCAGTAAGTCGCGGTTTATCTCTGTCTTCTTCCTCTTTTTGCCGCTGGAGCTGTCCGCGACCTTTGGATTCAGCGCGAACTCCCTGTAAAGGAGGCCGTATATTGTGCCTATCGCGAACATGCCGGCAAATGCCGTGTCGCCGCCGTATGCGCTGATGTATACTATTATGCCGAACATCAGCGCAGCAAGCAGGCTGATGAACACATACGGCTTTGATATGTAGAACATCGCGAGTATTGTCGCGATGAGCCCTATGCATATGTCAAGTGACATTATGTTGTA